>UPTG01000158.1_pt1 | contig 58642 bp, 45 predicted proteins | sample 2160121 | NCBI WGS metagenome assembly UPTG01 (sample SAMN06266255, study PRJEB28933) | marine metagenome | isolation source: Columbia River Estuary | place: USA:Columbia River Estuary, USA | collected 2014-07-27 | reverse complement strand
CCCCAAAACCCCAAAACCCCGGCTGTAGGTAGAAGGAATAAAGAAAAGTAAATATAAACTTATATGATAATACATTGGAAGCTTTTTATGGTGATGGTTATGTTTTTACATTCTTTAGTAAAAATTTAATCAAAATTATAATTAATACTAAAGTTTTCCGAGTAATTAAGGTCAATAAAAAGTCAAAAATTTTTGAATTATTTTTTAACGATAAATTTTCAATTTATAGATATTATAATATAAGTTATTCTGAACATTCTATAAACCCTATGGTTAATAGAAAAGTCAATAAATATATCCAAAAGGCAGAATATTACTTATACAGTGAAAATAAATTAACTAAGATAAAACTATCAAAAAACTCTTTTTCTAAGCTCTTTCAATCAGATAAAATTAGTCAACAATCTATTTATAAATTTATTAAAGAAAACAAATTATCATTAAGTAAAGAAACTGATTTAATTAAAGTTTTAAATTTTGTGAATTAATTAATAATAAAGTCTAAATAACCAATGATTACAAAGCAATGATTCATAGACACAATTATAATTCTTGAACTGAAAGTCTATTTGGAAAACAAAACTAATTAAAAGGGTGGAGCGTAGAAATCTGATATTTGCACCCAAGAAAAGCCTAATAAAACTCAGTACAACAAAATGTATGAGTTCATTGCTTCTGTTTTTCCTTGCGGAAAATCTTACGTGGCTGAACAATGGGTGTTGACTTATTTGCTATCTTAGTGCTAAACAACAAACCATATACATCAACGTTGGCATTCATTTTAACTCATAGATGATTTAAATTTAAAATGGACAGAAATAAAATTGAATACTTAAAGGAAAAGCGACTTTTACTTCAAAAGGAGAACCGATTGAAAGAATTGCGCAAAAGAATCGCTCCCGAATTGAATTATCTAGAAGAACATAGTTTCGCTTTCAAAGTATTTTATGATTACAAATATATCAATTGGATAAATGACAATATAAAAGTCAGACCCAAAGATGGTTACAGAGGTAGTCACGGTGACTTTCAAATTGATGTTGATGATTTAAATGTTGTTAATACAAAAATAGCATCAGTAGATGACTTTCTAACCGTTGGGCCAATCGCAGAGTTCTTTAATAGAATTTCTAATGACACAACACTCATAATATGCGCTCTTGGAGGAGATCCAGAATTAGGAATATCAAAAGAAGCTTTCCTTTCAAATCCATCACTGTTTTTTTCAAGTCCAGAGACTTGGGTTTTAAGTGCGGACAAAACATCAATAATCGAAAATATATGGGAGCAAGGTGTGTTAAGGTTTATAGACATTACTCAATCAGAACCAATATTAAGAGTCAAATCAATTATAAACCAATAAAAAAACGAAATGTCAACGCAACAAACCATATGCAAAGCCTTGGCAGTAATCTGATCTAAACCCAATCGGAATCTTCTAAAGTAAAGATTTCGCTTATCTCAACTTCAAAAATTTGAGCTAACCTCAAAGACAAAACTGTTGATGGAACATATTTCCCCAATTCCATAGCATTAATTGTTTGTCTACTGACTTTTGCTAGTATAGCTAAATCTGCTTGAGTAATATTTTTTTTTGCTCTCTCAACTTTAATACTATTCTTCATAACGAGCAGATTTTTTAAGTTTAGAAATTTGCCAATTAAACCGAATCATAAAAAATAGTAAAATTGTAAACATATTAAATATCATAACCCATAAAAAAGACATATCGAATATGAATAAAAATGATATTAAAAGAATAGCGTAGTTTAAATAAACAGCCCAAACCAAAGACTCCAACCTAATTTTGGAAATATATTCATCTTCTGACTCTTCTTTAGAAAAAGCAACTAATAATGAACTCAATATAATAAGAACACCCAAAATTTCATTTAAAATATTGTTGTTAACTATTCCGATGAAATGCTTATCACCAAAAAGCTCGTCAATAAAAATAGCAGGGATATTAAAATCTAAAGAATTAGGTTCGAACTCAAAAATAAGAGTTGTCAAACCAATGATTGCGGAAGGAATGAATATTAACCAACCAATTTTTTTGTACTTGTTAGGAAACAGATAATTCAATTTCATAGTTGAAAATATTAAAGTTTTGTCAAATGTAAAACAAACAAATCTAAATGACAAATAAACTTTACTTTAAGTAAAATAAACACTACTGCCAACAATGTATATAATTTATTGCTGGTTCTAGCCTACATACGAAAATCCTCGCGGATTTTCTATTTGGTTTGTATTTGCTAAATTAGGTTCTTAAAACACGCAACAAACCATATACAACAACGTTGTGTTTAATTGAATTTAACTATGAGATATTATATTACTTTATTTTTGACTCTTCTATGTCTGAACCAAGCATTCTGTCAGACTAAAACAAATTTATTTGAATATAACAAGGAAATAGAAAAATCTGGAGTTGTGGTTCAGATGCAAGAAATAGATTCTGTTACAATTTTTGAGAAAGTCGTTTTAGATGGCTTTGATTCCAAAATACCTTTTTATCATTACATGAATAAAAGAAATGAAGAAAAAAAATATGTATTCTTACTTCATGGTTTAGGAGACGACAAGGAAGATTGGGTATACCCTTCAGAGCCTTACCTTGATTGGAGTAGGAATATAACTTCAATAAAGGACTCTCTTTTAACACTCGGTTATAGCTTAATTATCCCAGATGCCAAATTTCATGGTGAGAGAAGTTATGAATTAGGATTTAAACCACCCGAATCATTGCCGCCTGTAATATCACGAAACGTAAATGATAGTAAGCTCTTTGAAACCTTAATGACTTCAACAGTAAAGGATTTAAGGATTATTATGGATTATATTCAACTTCGCAATACAATTCCAGGCCAATCTTTTAGTGTTATTGGGTATAGTATGGGTGGGAATTTTGCTATTTTACTAAGTGCATTTGACAATCGTATTTCAAGTGTTGTCGCTTGTGTCCCACCTATTAATCTGCCGGCAAGAGGGTTAGAGATGTTTAATTGGTCTGAAGAGGTAATTCAAGGTCAGAAAGATATAACACCTATAAAATATGCAGAATTACAGTCTTCACCTATCCTATTATTGATGGGTAAAAAGGACTACTTCTCTACAGAGGAAGAAGTTTCTGGTTTTTTCGAAAAAGTCCCTACAAATGAAAAAAAATTAAAATATTTCGATTCTGGACATATCCTACCTAACGAATATAAAATAGATGCTATTCAATGGATCGTTAATCACAACAACTAAGCACAACAACGTGTATAATTAATTGCTTTGGTCATTACTTATTTGGAAAATATTGATTTTGAAAAATTTTCAAAGTAAGGTAAATTATAATCAAACAATAAGACGAACCTTCAGTAGGACCATTTGACTGTGATGGATTAAGAGTTATGACCGCTGCGAAGTATCCAGTTTATATGGACTTCATAAGATGGGAATTAATTGCAAGATCTAAATTATATAAAGCTATTCTTAAAAGAAAGTTAGCACCTTTATTAGGTTCTCAAAAATTAATATACCGCAGACCTCGAAAGATTTGGTCAAAATTTGACATTATTCTAGAATTCGCTGACATGGATGATAAATGGTTTTACTACATACATTATTTTGAACAAGGAAAAGAGATTAAGGCTATAGGAATTGTACGAACCCTAGTTTGGAAAAAAAGCATTCCAACTGCTCTTTCAGACATTATGGAAGAAGTTGGCGCCACTGAAAAAACAAAAGCACCAGAGTGGGTATTAAAACTTTTTGAAGACGATAAAGAAATCATAGCATACGCCAATAAAAACTTTAGCTAACACTGTATATAGCAAATAGGGCGTTCGGTGGCTCAAGATTGTTCAGTGCTATATACAAACATCGTCAAATTTTTAAATTTGGCTTATAGAATTGAAAAATAGAAACAAAACATAAAAATTTGGCCCGTGTATAATCCAGAATAAAAGTACTTTTATACACGCTTCGTTTCATATACGGAGACGTTGTACTTAATTATGACCAACCAATAACCAATGATAAAATTCTTTAGAAAAATACAATACGACCTTATGGAAAAAAACAAAACTGAAAAGTATTTTAAATATGCCATTGGAGAAATTGTTCTTGTTGTAATTGGGCTTTTAATTGCTCTTCAAATCAATAATTAGAGTGAAAATAGAAAACTTCAAAATGAAGAATTGAACCTTTTACTTGAAGTAAAATCAATATTATAAGTTACATTAAATAACTTTAAGAATGATACCATTTATAATAATCAGTTCATTATTAAGTTAAGGAAAATATAATAATCCATTGAAGACAACTTATCTTATACTTCTGAATTGGAAAACGCATTTGGAATGTTCGGTGTATGGTATAGTCCATATCCTATTTCAACTGCTTATACCACATTAAAAAAGGTTTAACTTTCGCTAAACCCTTTTTATATGTTATTTTTTGTGCTCTTTTATTGAATAACTGCTTTAGGTTCTTCCTTGAGTTATTCTTCATTTGAAGCTTTACTTTTTCATCCAATAAAAGGGAGGTGCTATTTTTGAGGCATTTTTTCTTGTTTTACCTAAGTTTAAGATAAAACTAAATTCGTGTGCTCCATTGTTGTAATTTGAAAGATTAGATATGGTTGCATCATATGTATAACCGATTTTGAAATTATCAGTTAAACGTATTTGAAATAATCCTGATATGGATTCGTCTAGTCTATGTGAAATCCCAAATTCTAATTTATTATTCCATAAAATACTTGCAGAGATATCCGCAGACAAAGGACTTCTATTTACTGCTCGCATCATTACTGATGGTTTTAGCTGGAAATCTTCTGATATATCAAAAACATAGCCCGATGAAACATAAAAAACCATTTCATCCGAAGCACTGGAAACCACATTGCTATTTTTGGCATACCGTTTTGTTTTTAATATATTGACAGTGGATAAACTTGCATAAAACTTTTCTGTATAATAAAAAACGCCTGCTCCAAAGTTTGGATTGAACTGGTTTATATTTTCACTAAATAAATTATCATTTTCAATGCCCAATCCCAATAAATCTACATTTAAAAAACTTCCGCCCGCTTTTAATCCAAAGGCTAAGATAGCATTATCTGAGGTCTCTATGGAATAAGAAAAATCAGCAAATAAATGTGTTTCATTTAACACAAATACTTTATCATTTACAATAGACAATCCCAAGCCTACATTTTTTCCTACAGGGCCGTGCAAGGAAAGTGTTTGCGTTTCTGGTCCTCCTACTAATCCTGCCCATTGGCTGCGAATATCGGCCGTGGCTGTAAAAAGACCATGACTTCCTGAATAGGCTGGGTTTATTAAACTAAAATTATTGTAATACTGTGTGTATAAAGGATGTTGTTGTCCATAAGTATGCAGTGCAGTAAGAAGGACAATTCCAATAAGTATATTTTTAATTATTCTCTTGAATTTCATGTTGCTTCTTTTAATAATTGATATAAACCCATCCTTTTACTATTTTACTTCCTCCATTTATGCTTAACACATAATAGTAAGGTGCGGCCGGTAATTTTTGTGTTTTACCTGTGGAAACACCATCCCAATAATTTTGATAATTTTTGGATTCATATACCATATTTCCGTATCGATTGTATATTTCAATGCTATTGTTTGGATACTTTTGAAGTCCGGCAATAATAAACTCATCGTTGGTGCCATCGCCATTTGGTGAGAAACCATTTGGTATTGATAAACCTCCTTCATCACAAACATCTCCAGTACCGTTGCGGTCTAGATCTGCCTGATTTGAATTTGATACTGTTGGACAATTGTCTATTGCATTGGCTATGCCATCGCCATCCATATCATCATCACAAACATCAGCAATACCATCATCATCCATATCGTCTGAAGTTATCGTTACAATTGCTATTTCTGAAGCTGAGATCCCTGCTGTATTTCTTACCGTTAAGGTGACTGTGTAATCTCCTAAGGGTGCACAGTCAAAATTTGTTCTGTCCAGGCTTATAGAAGCAATTCCACAAACATCTATACTTTCGTCATTAATAGCATCTATAGTTATGGAAGCATTTCCGTCACTATCCAATGCTACAAAAATATTTTGCGTAATCACATTAGGTGTATTGTTGTTTTCTACCCTTACAATGGCACTGGCTGTTGCTGTATTTCCACTAGTATCTGTTACCGTTAAAGTTACTGTGTTATCGCCTACATTGGAACAATCAAAATCGGTACTACTTATTGACATACTTGCAACGGAACAGTTGTCTGTTGACCCCTGATTAATCGCTTCCGCTGTGGTTGAAACTAATCCGTACTGATCAAGATAAATTGTGATATCCTGCGTTATTGCTGTTGGTTTTAGATCATCTACCACGGTAATTGTGGCTGTTCCAAAAGCGGTACTTCCCATGGTACTTGTAGCAGTAAGTGTTACGGTGTTTTCTCCAAGTGAAGCGCAATTAAACGTAGTGATATCCAAAGACAATCCAGATAAGCCAACCAGAGAACTTGAGCCATTATCCACTTGGTCTGGTGTAATTGATATATTTCCACTTGCATCAAGATATGCCGTGATATCTTGTGTGATCACCACCGGAAATGGATCACTTACGGTAACCTCTACTGCAACCGAAGTTGCGTTTCCTGATGGATCTGTTCCTGTTAATTGAATTGTAACCGGACTGTTTATCGCATCTGTTGCACTGAAAGTGTTTTGGCTTAGCGTGTAGCTAATGGATCCGCAATTGTCTGTGCCACTACTTAAAACATCTTCATAAGCAATACTTACTGTACCTAATTCGGTTAAGACAACCGAAATAGCTTGCGCTGTGATTATTGGTACTATTGAATCTTCTACTCTTACTACAGCCATGGCAGTTGCTTCATTTCCGTACACATCGGTTACCGTCAAGGTTACTGTGTTTGCTCCAACATTTGAACAATCAAAACTGCTGATGTCTAAAACAGTGGTTGCAATACCACAATTATCTGTTGAACCATTGTCAACCATTTCGTTTGTAATAGTTGCATTTCCTGTTGCGTTTAACTGAACTGTGATGTCTTGGGTTAAAACTATTGGTTTTATGGTGTCTTCAACAGTAACAATCGCTGTTTTGCTGTCGAAGTTTCCATTAACGTCGGTTACCGTTAAGGTTACTGTGTTTGCCCCAACATTCGAACAATCAAAACTACTGATATCTAAAACCATTGCTTCAATACCACAATTATCGGTACTACCATTGTCTATTCGTGTAGGGGTAATTCTTGCGTTTCCGGTTGGGTCTAATTGTACCGTGATAGCTTGTGTTGAAACTATTGGTTTGATCAAGTCAACTACGGTTACAATGGCGGTTGCACTGTTTGTATTTCCGTTAGAATCCGTAAATGTTACTATGTTTTCTCCGATGTTTGTACAATCAAAATTAGACCTATCTAATGATACGTTAGTAAACCCACAGGAATTTGAAATATCAATAATATCTAATAATCCTATTGATGCTTCTCCATCATTATTTAATTCCAAAGCGATATTTTTAGTGCTAATATCTGGAAATGCTGTATTTACAGTTACAAAAGCATATGCCACTGCTATATTTCCACTTTCATCAGTTACTGTTAACATAACATTGTTGATTCCTATATTTGAACAATCAAAAGATTTTTTATCTATTGATAATGAGGCAACACCACAATTATCCGTACTTCCTTGTTCAATTTGTGAAACTGAAAGCGTGGCAACTCCAGAATCATCCAATAATATAGTGAATGGTGAAGCAACTGAAACTGTTGGTGGCAAATTATCTACTACTGTTACTATTGCTGAAGCTGAGGCACTATTACCACTTTTATCTATTACAGTAAGGTTTATGGTATTTGGGCCTAAATCTGAACAGGTTAAGGTTGTTTTGTCTAGAACCATAGTATCAATATCGCAATTATCAAAACTACCATCATCAATATCTGCGGTTGTGATGTTTGCAATACCATTTTCATCCAAAAACACATTAATATCTTTTGTTACAACCGTTGGACTTAAATTATCTAAAACTGTTACTATAGCTTCAGCTATGATAGGCTTGTCATTTGTATCATATGCGCTAAGATTAACAATGTTAGGGCCAAAATCTGAACAGGTAAAAGTTGTTTTATCTAAATCTCCAGAATAATTTGTACTACAAACCCCATTGATAACATTATCAATAATATCTTCAGTTGTAATGTTTGCAACACCATTTTCATCCAAAAACACATTAATATCTTTTGTTATAACCGTTGTGGTAGAACTATCTAACACCAATACTATAGATGTTTTTTCAGTGCTATTCCCATTTAGATCAGTCACCCGAAGTTTAACTATGTTTGGCCCATTATCTAGACAATTAAAGGTAGTTTTATCTAAAACAATGGTATCAATACCACAATTGTCAAAACTAGATATTAGAATATCTGCAGTTGATATGTTTACTTCACCTGTTGAATCCAAAAACACAACAATTTCTTCTTGAACTTGTACTTCTGGAGCTATATCATCAAACAGATTAATCAACTGATCACAGCTTACACTATTCTGATAATTATCAATAGCAGTATAAGTTCTAGTAATGGTGTAATTAACAAGTGAACATCCTGAATCTCCTTGGGCACTAACATCACCATAAGACACATAAACAGAACCACTATTATCAATTGCCGCAGCTACGCCAAAATCGGTTGCATTGTTTAAATTTGATATACCTATAGTTACATCTGATGGACAATTTAAGGAAGGTGGTTCATTGTCTACAACCTTCAATGTAACTTCAAAATCAGTTTTATTGCCTGACTCATCCTGTGCGGTAAACTTAACTCTATTTAAACCTATTGGATATTGGTTATTAGCAGGTGCATTACTTGTAATAAAAGGGCTAACAGTGTAATTATCTGTTGCTATAATATTTAAACCAATCGTGGCATAATTTTGACTAAAATCAGTATAATAGGTGTCTGAAATTTGAATTGTATCAAAAACAGGTGGTTCAATATCTGCTACCGTAGCTTTAATTGCAAAGTTGTAATCGCTCTCGTTACAATCGCTATTTGAAATATGTATAATAGCGTTTTTTTCGCCAAATTCGCTAGGTGTAAATACAACGTTAAAAGTTGTACTTGAATTCGCTGCTATACTCAATGGTAATGCTATAGCTGTTATTGCAAAATTTTGTGCATCTACCCCTGAAAAAGAAATGGCATCATTACCAAGCTCTAATGGAGCTGTTCCTTTATTTTCAATAGTGAAAATTTGTTCTATGGGGTCTACGCTAGTTCCAAAATCTGTAAAATCATCTATTGAAGTCGTATTATCCCCATTTAAAATTTCTCGTCCATTTCCAGTTAATCTTATTTCTGATCCTTGATTTAACAATAAAAGTGGTTTAGATCCTTTGTTCGATAAAACTTTATCTAATTTGCCATCATTATTCACATCAGCTACTATCGTCTTATTGTATATAAATGGAATTTCAACTCTTTGGTTCTCAACGAACTCCCCAAAACCATTACCTGATAAAATAAAAGAATAGTATGTTGTTGTCGAATAACCCACATAACCGATATCTTGATTTTGGTCTCCATTAAAATCGCCAACAACAATGTTAAATCTATTTACAATATCATCTTCAACCGTGGAAGTCTTTAATACAAAACCTCCCATACCATTACCAAGAAAAATAGAAATATAATAATTAATAGGATTAGTACTATTAGAATCGTAAGACCGTATTATCAAATCTTGAATACTATCATTGTTAAAATCACCTGTAACTAGACTCAATGGATTATACACGCTATTAAAAGGCACATAATTAGTAAAAGCTAATGTGCCATTACCCAATAAAATATTAATTTTTTTATTATCTCTATCCGTAATAGCCAGATCTTGATTATTATCATTATCAAAATCACCAACAACTATACTTGTGTTCCGGTCAAAATTACTTCCCGTTGGAGTTATTATAGTTTGAGTAAGATTTAATGATTCATCAAATGATAAAATAAGTATGTCATTAGAGCCATCTAATGGTCGAATAAAATCCTGTACACCATCATTATTAAAATCGCCAACACTAAACTTAGAACTTAAAGGACCGGTACTTGACATAGCATAATCTGTTATTCTAAGATTGTATTCCGTAAAATTGCCCTTACCATCTCCTAAAACGGTTAAAAAAGAATAGTTATTATCTGGGTATAAATTTGAATTATAAACTTCCCCTTCAAAAACTAAATCTAAATTTCCATCTTTATTAAAATCTATAATATGGTAACTAATAATACCTAAAGATTCAGAAATATTTAAAATAGAATTTTTTTTATCATTATAATTCGCACCATCTCCTATAAAAACATTGATAGAAAGTGATTTATTACTCATTTCATATTCAACAAAATCCAATATACTATCATTATTAAAATCAGCAATATCGATTAATTTATCATACTCAAAACTAGGTATATCATTACTTAAGTCAAAACTACCGTCACTACACTGAGGATCTGTAACTGTTAACTTAAATGTAGTTGTAATATTACCTGAGCAAGTATATGCATTAATAAACACTGTATATTCTCCTGCAATGGTAACATTAGATAAATTAATAATTCCAGTTTCAGGATTAATAGTAATTAAACCTGAAAAATTTAAATTTGGGATATAGGCTATAAGATTATTAATGTTTTCTGGAGCTCTATTAGGTTTTATTTGCATATTACCTCCAGATATTACAGAGGTATCTGAATAATTACCCAATACAGGAATTCCGGAATCTGAACCATTTCCAGCAATCAGAAAACTATAATCATTCCCACAAGCATCACCATATAAAATACTTACTAATGCGGACTTATACCCTAAGGATGTTGGTTTAAATGCAATAGAAAATTCTTTAGTTTCTCCAACATTTATAGTAGTAGGTAAAGATATTCCTTCAATAGAAAACATATCGGGATTTGTTCCAGATAAACTAATAGCGTCCGTATCTAAATTAAGAACAGTATCATTTTTATTCTCAATAATAAAAGTGTGATTAATAGATTTTTTATTTAAACACTGATTGCCAAAATCTGTTTTATCATCTCTATTTGGAGATGAAGCTTTATTACTAATTAGTATATTAGGAGTTCCTTTTCCTTTTATAACAAGGTTAGGGTTACTTAATAAAACAGAAAAAGGATATTTTGCAAGGGCACTTGTACTGGCAATATCTAAAAGATTATCATTATTGAAATTTCCGACAAGAACCTCATTAAAACGAGGAACTGTGCTAGTCGTAAATTCACTTAATTCCAATTTTTTTGTTTGAACAGTATAGCTGCCTAAACTGTTACTTAACACTAATTTAATTTCTGAATCAGGAATAACAAAATCCAAATACCCATCTCCATTTAAATCAGCTATATCAAAGTTTTTAATGGTTCCGTTTCCAAATAATAGTGAAGTTATTATTACTGGATTTACATAATTACCTAGCCCATCTCCATAATAAATCGTTAATTTATCTTTACTCACCCGGGCAACGTCTTGATTACCATCTTTATCAAAATCATTCACTTTAATTTTTTCATAAAAATTAAGTCCTAATTCTATCTTATTATTAAAGTTAAAATCACCGTCAACATTTCCAAGATATGTTAATAAGCCTTTTCTTGAAGAAATTGTAAAATCTAAATAATCGTCCTTGTTAATATCCTCTAAAGCCATTGATTCTGCTCTATCGAAAGAACTAAAAGTCTCTGGCATAAAAAAACTATCTAACTTAAATTCACCGTCAAAAACACCTTTATCTTTCCAAAAATTGATATGATGGTAGGTTAAAAAAATAACATCTTGTCTACCATCTTTATCTATATCTTCAATGATTAAATCATTTATCACTTCACCTGCTTGTATCATTTTATCCTCAATAAAAGTGCCATCTCCTTGTCCCAAATAAATGGTGATTTGCCCTGAGGTTCCTTGATAATAAACAACAAAATCTTGATTACCATCTCCATTAATATCAGCACTTTTAACTCCACCAATATAAGTAGTGTCTATATTTGTTAAGATTCCTGTTTTATCAAACTCTCCACGACCATTACCAGCTTTAAAAAATACTTTACCGGTTCCATTAGAAAAAAGTAAAACATCTTGGGCACTATCTCCATTAAAATCAGCAATGCAAAATGCATAATTTAAATATTGAGAATCAAAATTATTTTCTACTAAATTTGGCGCAGCACATTGCGGGTCTAGTACGGTTAGCATAAATGAGGTTTCAGCTAAAACAAGATTATCATCATAAGCTTTAACATTTATATTATAATTTCCCGCAAACTTAGCGTTTGTAATATTTATAACACCTGTATTCGGATTGACCGATATTATACCAGAAAAATTAGCATCAGCATAAGCATTCATTCTCGTAAGGTTATCCGGTAAGTCAGATATTTCTACATTTAAATTTTGACCAACATACATACTAGCACTATTATAAGTACCTAATAAAACTGGAGGATAAATAGTCCCTTCTACGGCAAACATTGTACCACTAAATAATTCATCACAAGCAATATTACCTACAGTAATTGTAGCTTCCTTTAGCCCTGTTTCTGAATTACTAGCAGTAAAAGTAACTTCGAAAGTTTCAAATTCATCTTTAGCAATAGTTAAAGGAAATATACTGTCATCTACAGTAAATAGAGATGCATCGGTACCTGAGATAATTATTGATTCTTTTTCAAATATTAAAGCAGAATCATCCAAATTATAAATGGTGAATTTTCTTTTAGTTTTTTCATTTACGCTAATAGCTTTAAAAGCTGTATAATCTAATAAGCTTGGTGTAGTATCACCAGATTCAATTACTATCTCGTTACCCGTTACATTAATAACTGGTGCTGATGATTTTTTCCCTGTTAAAACTGAAATAGAATTACTGTCAATATTAGTTACTGCTATATCATGCAGGTTATCATTATTAAAATCACCAACTACAATTGATGTTGGGTTGGACAAATTATTAATTAGGGAGGATTTAAAGAATTGACCTGTTCCATTTCCTAAATGAAACGAAATATTATCGTTCCCAGAATTAGTTACGGCTATATCCTGTTTCCCATCGCCATTAAAATCTCCTGTACTCATAGAAAAAGGTACTTCTCCCGTACTTATATCTGCTGCATTTACAAAGCCACCCGCTCCATCCCCAAGTCTTATAGAAATTACACTGCTTATTGAGCTCAAAGTAGCCAAATCGATAATGGTATCATTATTAAAATCACCTTGAATTAAACAACTGGGGAATTGGCTTACCGCTATTGATGCTCCTGTTTCGAAATTATAATTACCTTGTCCTAAAAGTAAAGAAACCGTATTATTGGTTATATCAGAATAGGCTATATCAACATTCCCATCACCATTAAAATCTGCAGTTGTTAAATGTTTTAAACCTCCTCCGATGTTTATATCTTGATTTAATGAAAACTCTCCAAAACGATTTACTTCATAAATTGCTAAAGAACCACTCTCATCATTTTTAAATAATGTTAAATCTTTAATACCATCATTGTTAAAATCACTAAGATTAAAATTATCTAGAATTATTGGCTCAGAGTTCTCAGTGTCTAATACAGATATAGTTTGTTCTGTGAACTTGCCATTACCATCATTATTAATTAGAAGTGAAACCGCACCTTCTAGACCAACTAATATATCCTGATAACCATCTTTATTAAAATCATGTATAATCATTGAATTTGGACGATTTCCTCTGTTAAAACTGGTAGGAGGAGTGCCTAGTTCTATTTCAATTTCTTCATTAAAAGTTCCATCACCATTACCAAATCTTATTGATAAAGAATTAAATCCAATATTCTTATAGTATTTGTCATATCCACCATTCACAACAATTATATCTTGATTATTGTCATTGTTAAAATCGCCTAACCTTATAAATTCTGGTGTAGCTGGTGTAGCTGGTGTATTTGTTCCAACCAGCCTTTTTGTTTCACTTAATAAATTAGGATTGTTTTCTGTAAATACTCCCTGGCTACACAATGGATCCTCTACATTTAAAATAAAAGATGTTTGGTAGGCCTTACACGAAGTTGTCGCTATGATGTTTACTTCATAGGTTCCTGCTTGTAATGCATTGGTTACAAATAAATTTCCTTCTAAATCTACATTTATAATTCCGCTAAAATTGGATTGTGCAGATGCAAAAAGCTCGTTAAAATTTTCAAACGGTACTGAAGGTGAAATTTTTATATTACTACCGCTGTAAACAGTTTGATCTCTATAATCACCTCCTGTTGGTTCTAAAGGATTAAGGCCATTTCCCTCTAGCGCAACAGAATATACACCATTAGAACAATTTTCAAGATTAAAATTTAATATTGCGTTTTTTAAACCTTCAGTAGTTGGTTTAAATGTAAGTGTAAATTCGGATGTATCGCCTGCTGAAACTGTGAATGGAAAAGTGACCCCTGTTAATTCAAACATTACAGCATCAGTACCTGTAATGGAAGAATTTAGTAGGACTAAATCTTCAGCTCCTTGGTTTTTTAAAGTATATTTTTTTGACACATCATCAGTAATACATTTATCGCCAAAATCTACACCTGCAATACCATCTTCATCAGCAATGCTAATTATATTTTTTCCATACATAACTTTCACTAAAGCCGTATTTGTTATCTCAGTAGTGGGATCCGGAAAGTTTGGAAAATCAATTTCCCTACTTGTGCCAACAAATACAAAAACATCTAAAATATTGTCATTGTTAAATTCTCCAAGTAATGCCGCACCACCACTAAATTTAGTTTTAAAAGTGAATTTTCCATCACCAATACCTGTATAACAATAAACGGTTTTACCACTATTAAATATTACATCCTGAATACCATCTGAATTAAAATCGCCGACATTAATACTTTTGGCGTCAGTAAAGTTTCCAGCATTAACAGATGATTTTTCACAAACAATTAAACCTCCCTTTCCATCTAGTAAATAAGTCCGTAACAAAGTGCCATTTTTAATAAGAAAATCAGCGTTTCCATCATTGTTAAAATCACCCGTGGCAGATATTATATCATTCCCAAAACTCTCATCAATACCAGGAAAATCAGTGTTTTTAAAAATTCCAGAACTAAAGACATTGAGATCACCAAATTTGCTAATTTTTATAATATCATCAATACCATCATTATTTAAATTCGTCTTTATTAATTCGTCGCGTATTTGGGTTAAATGATGATCATCTAGAATAGAAAATATTTCAGAAAAACCACCGGTTCCATTTCCTGCGTAAATTACAAATACCTTGTCGTTTTTCACCCCCTGCAAAGTAACTCGGTCATTCGTAGTATAATTTAAAGCCAGGTCGGGTATAGCATCTCCATTAAAATCACCAATAATTAAATTTCTAGGAAATCTAAAATCAGGACTTTCAAACAATTGGAAACTTAGGTTAAAACTGCCCTTACCATCACCTAAGTATACCGTAAGCCTTTCACCTGCAAGATAACCTGTTTTCGTAAAGACATAATCCAAGTTTCCATCGTTATTAAAATCTGCTACTTTTATATCGGTAAAGTTTGTTAATGTATTTCTCCATTGAATATCACCGGAAGTATCTATATAACTGAAACCTCCTGTTTTTTCACCTAAAAATAAGCCTATATTTGCATTTTTTACCAAACCATAGTTATCGTCAAGACCTCCTGTTGTTATCAGGGCTAAAACATCTTGTAGACCATCATTGTTAAAATCGCCTAAAGCTTGTTTTTTTATTTCTTTCTCATTTTGGTTCTTAAGTAGGCCTAATGCTTCTCCAGATAAAAAATCTCCTTCTGTGCATATTTTGTTTAGCACGTGTATTATAAAGGATTTTGAAATTGAAAGGCCTTGAGCATCAAATGCCGTCATGGTTATATTGTATGTTCCTGGATTTTTTGCATTGGTTATGTTTAATATACCTGTAGCTTTATCAACCGTTAAAACATCTGCAAAATCGATGTTTGACATAGCATCTAAACTTCTTGCATTTTTTGGTATACCGGATGGAGTTATAGAAGCATTTTCTCCAAGATAAACAGTAGTTTCTGGATAATCACCTAATAACGGCCCCTCCACTTCATTGATTTGTAAATTGAACTTTAAATCTAATTTTTCACCACATGCATTCTCAGCTTCAAAACTAACTTCAGCCTTATAGCTTTTGTCTAAGATTTGCCCAACAGGGGTGTACGTAACTTTAAACTCTATTTCTTGTCCCGTATTTAAAATAGCCTCATCACCATTATCTGGATACACTGGTATTGGGCTTATCGAAAAATTTTGAGGAGCATCAATTGAATTTATAGTTAAAGATTTTAAATTTAAAACACTTAAACCTGTATTTTTAACAGTAAATATTTCTTCTATTTGTTTTGGAGGATTTATTGACCACTTTAAGGTTTGATTCTCAGAAACTGGAATAAAGTCAAGATCAAATATATTTTTCTTTTTTTGGGTTATTGTAAATTTATTTTTTTCTTTTTTTCCTAATAAAATATTTACACTATTACCCCTGTTGACAGCTAAATCTATAACCCCATCATTATTAAAATCTCCTTTTTTTATATCTTTGGTTAGAAAACCCTTTCTTACAGAAGTACTTTTAGGTTTCAATAATCTATAATTACTATCTTTCCTACTGCCTAATGAAACCTGTAAGGAGTCAAATAAGTCATTAACAAAAGCAAAATCCGGAATATTATCATTATTAAAATAACCTATCGTCATACCTTCATAAACCTTAACATCTTCTAAAGATATATCGTAATCATCGCCTATACCTAAATAACTGTTGTTCCTAACTTTATAAAGAGATATTTTTTGGTTGTAGCCATTACCATCAATATCAGCCCACTCAAATTGTTTAGGACTAGCAATTCCTTCAGGTGGACTATATGAAGCAGTACCACTACCAACCCCACTATATATAAATTTCTCCCATAAATGTTGGCCCTCCTTAAACTTACCGTCACCTGTGCCTTTATAAAATTTAATAGTTTCAGCATTACCGTGAACTATGACTATATCTAAATTTCCATCATAATCAAAATCAACCAATTTCATATCAATGGGGTCTTGAGGAATTAAAATTTCGGAGATATCTGGAAAATCCTTAAGAGCATTATAAATGGTATAAGGAGATGGGTCTTGAACAGCATCTATTAATGGTTGTAAATTTATAGTTTGGTTAAAATTGCCAAGACCATCACCAAGTGCTATAACTAGAGTAGCTCCTAATCCAGCAAAAACTCTTGACACTCCATAAAACCCAGCAGCGACATCGCCAATTTCCCCCGTATCTTTGCTTATTATGGCAAGATCAGGTATATTATCGTTATTAAAATCACCTACTTTAACCATTCTACTTCCAAGACCTGTGGGTGTTGTGGAATGATGTGGTAAGGTTTTAAACATACTACCATCAATTCCACCAAGTCTGGTTTCTACATGTCCTATAGGATCTTCATTACTTGTGGTGATATCTTGAAAACCATCTCCATTAAAATCGGCAATCGCACTATAACTAGGAAAAAAACCCGATGCTGTAATTGTCTTGTTAGTAGTAAAATTTCCAGATCCGTCACCATAACTTATAGTTGCCCCATTTACTTCAGGTGAAGCGAAGTCACCATCATTATAAACATTCAAATTAGGGTTATATGTCGTTAGTATATCCTGATTACCGTCATTATTAAAGTCTCCAATAGCAATAGATTTAACCTCCCTTGGCATTGTTATAGTTGAAAATTCTTGAAATTCTCCGACAGCATCGCAACCTGGTATAACTGTAAGTTTAAATTTATATTCTCCTACTTTATTTAATTCTTTTGTTCTTTTTAGGCATTCAGATAAAAAATCTTGATTTGGAGGAGGAATTTCTAAAGAAAGACAATCGCTATAATCGGTTTTCGTTATAATATCAAATTTAGCAACTGTTATGGTATAGGTTCCTACTGGTCCTGCATTGGTGATTCTTATTTCTCCAGTTTCAGGATTAGCACTTAAAACACCTGTAAAACCACTACTAGAAGTAACATGAACAGCAGTATTGCTTGCAATTATATCTTTGGAAATAAATGAAAAATTTTCTCCTGCTAGAACTGTTCTATCTTCAAATTGTTGTGCTTGTAAATGATTTACTACAAGTGTAGTTAAAACAAACCCGACAAATTTTAGGTATTTTATTATCATTTTAAATATATTTTGCTCTAGTTTAGCTAGACGTTGATATTAATTTTTATATTTTGATTGAGTTTGACTAAACCGTTCCAAAAAACCAAAATGCCATCTTTTTCTTGATAAAAGAATTGGCCCGATGGTTTCTGTACTATATACTTTCTAAAGTAGCTTGCCGGTTCAAATATTGTTTTATGTATTTTGTAGACCCACCCCCGGAAGGTATTGTCGATCCACTTTTTGATCCTGTTATGAGTAGAGTTTACTTGTTGTATGTGGCAACTAACTTGAGCCCGATGGCTAATGGCATTTTCTATATGCGATTTCCCGATATGCCCAAGTTTGACTAAACTAAGGTCCCATGTCCATTTTCTGTGTTGAGTAACGGTTACCAAAACTTAACCATTGATGACAACTTTTTTACAGGATTCCCTAATCTTTTTCCGTATTTAAGGTCATTTAAATCCATTCTCTTTTCCAACCTAAAAAAAAAGTCTTGTCACTTTCGGTAATCCCCATAAAACCATCCTTACCAGCCTTGTCCAACATTTCTGCCAATATCTTGTGCCTCCCGTCCAAGGACGTCTTTTTATTAATGCCCATAGCTGAACTTATTTAATCCAAACTTTTTTCCTCTGTCATATAGCGTAATCCCATAATAATCAAGTATTTCACAGTTTATCTAGTGATTGTGTAAAATTAAACATACGTATTAAATCCTTATGAGGTTTCAATTTTTCTGCCATTTACACATTAGTGTAGTCTAAATACAGAAATGTATAGATGAGTGGTGTTTAAAACCTTAACTTAAGTAAGGAGTTTTAAATCTGGTAGTAGCCTTGACAAGTATTATGCAAAGTTTCAAATAGTTTCAATACAGCATCCCGAGATATTCTAACTTATATTATTTCTTGTTGATTTAAATGACCTTAGACATCTGGTATTTAAAACTAGCTAATTACCTTTGATTGCTGATTAATATTATCAATTATGAATACCAAACCAAATACTCCTGTAACTTTTCAATGTGGTGCTGTAATGTTAAACCGTTTCATGCTAGCACCAATGACTAATACCCAAAGTCACGAGGATGGCACACTTTCTAAAGACGAATACCAGTGGTTAACAATGCGCGCAAAAGGTGGTTTTGGACTCACAATGACCTGCGCTTCGCATGTGCAATTTATTGGTAAAGGGTTTCCAGGACAATTGGGTATTTATAACGACACACATATTGAAGGTCACCGCCGTCTAGCTGCTGGTATTAAGTCCCATAATAGTTTAGCGGTGATTCAGCTGCATCATGCTGGAATGCGCACTCCTGAAGACTTAATTGGTGAACAACCTGTTTGTCCGTCAGCTAGAGAAAAACACAACGCACGTGGCTTAAGTTTAAAGGAAGTTATAAAACTTCGTAACGACTTTATCACAGCCGCCGTACGTTCACAAAAAGCGGGTTATGATGGCGTGGAAGTCCATGGAGCTCATGGCTATATACTTACTCAATTTTTAAGTGCGGACATTAACAAACGTACAGACAATTATGGTGGCAGTTTAGAAAATCGCGCACGTCTGCTTTTTGAAATTGTAGATGGAATTCGTGAGACTTGCGGACCAGAATTCTTATTAGGTGTGCGATTATCTCCTGAACGTTTTGGCATGAAATTACAAGAGGCGAAAACCATTTGTCAGCAATTAATCCATGACTCCCATATTGATTTTTTAGACATCTCACTGTGGGATGTGTTTAAGCAACCTGAAGAGCTCGAGTTCCAAGACAAAAGCCTATTGCAGTATTTTGCCGAGTTAGACTATAAACATGTGAAATGGACCGTCGCTGGAAAGATTAATTCTGGACAAGATGTGCGTACAGTCTTAGACGCTGGTGTAGATTTTGTATCTATAGGACGATCGGCTATTTTACATCATGATTTTCCAAAGCAAGTATTGGCTCATACAAACTTTGAACCCACTGCATTACCTGTTTCCGAAGGGTATCTTCGAAATGAAGGTTTAGGCGAAAAGTTTGTCACTTATATGAAACGCTGGGATGGATTTGTGACCGATTAATAGCCTCAGCCCCTAAAAAACAAATCGTAAAATCAATTAATTAATTATATTTGACGGTTAATTAACGGAACAAGCAAACCTTTTCGGTCTAACAACAACCATAAATCCAATATGCGTTTTATTACATATTCCTTTCTGGCACTACTATGGTGCTTTCTAATCCCTTGTTCACTTATCGCGCAAAACACAACCAACACGATTAATGGGGTTGTAAAGCTTGACGAGGCTAATACCTTAGAATTCGCCTCGGTAGCCTTGTTTATAGACAATACAAGTTTTGTAAAAAGCACGATCACTGATGCTCGAGGTCGGTTTAGTCTTAAAAATATAGAATCAGGCAGCTATACCATCCGGATAGACTATATGGGTTATACCACGTACGTTTCGAAAGTATTTAATATATCCACATCTCAAAGCGTCAACTTACCTCCTATTATCCTAAAGGAAGAAAATAACACTTTAGATGAAGTGGTCATCACTAAGAAAAAACAAATGATTGAGGTCAAAGCCGATAAGATCATTTTTAATGTAGCGAGCAGTCCAAGTGCTTCAGGAACCAATGGCTTAGATCTTTTGAAAGCAGCTCCTGGGGTAACTTTAGATTTAGATAATTCGATTTCTCTATTAGGAAAAAGTAATGTTCAGGTGTATCTTAATGGCGTGCAATCCCGTTTGTCTGGAAATGATTTAACCACCTTTTTGCAGAGTCTCACGTCTGACACTATAGAATCTATTGAAATCATTTCCAATCCTGGTGCGCAATATGAAGCTGAGGGAACAGGAGGCATCATTAATATCCGACTTAAAAAAGCAGTAGCCACGGGACTCAATGGAACCGCTGCTTCTAGTTTTACTAAAGGCGAAGAATACCGCTACAGCAACAATGTATCCTTAAATCTCGGACTTGAAAAACTTCAAACGAGCTTTGACATCACCCAGTCGTATAATAACAATTTCGTCGGTTTTGACGATCGCAAACAACAAAACAATGTGGCACTGTTGCTCGACTCCAAAGACAACCAGATTAGAGATGGGTATAATGTTGGATTAGCACTAGAAACTCAATTAAACGACAAGCACTATGTGGGCCTTAATGGCCGTGGTATTTTTAATATTGTCGATAACAGATTAAATAGTATTACTGATATTTTCACGGTGCAACCTCCAGAACTGTCTGAAATCTTACGCTCACAATCCTTTGCAGATGGAACTTCGACCAATTATTTAGTTAATGGTTTTCATTTATGGACCTTAAACGATGATAGTTCTATCATCACTAATTTAAGTTTAGGTGTTTATGATAGTGATCAAAACACCATGCAACCCAATACCTATTTTGAGGCAGATGGTTTAACGGTTATAGACATAGACGACGCCCAATTTAATTCGGACACACAAATTAATCTATGGTCTGCCAAAGTAGACTACGAAAAAAGTTGGAATAAACTTAGCTTGACTGCCGGTTTTAAATACGCACAGGTGAAAACTAAAAATAACTTTACGTTTTTTAATATCGATAATCAAACCCCTGTGTTTGATCCAACAAAAAGTAACGCATTTGATTATACTGAGAATGTCACAGCATTCTACTCCAATCTTAATTTTATATTAAGTGATAAATGGTCCTTAAATACTGGATTACGAATAGAAAATACCGATTCTCGCGGACAGTTATTTTCTGAAGTAGACACTGATAATAATGACGTCTCACGGAACTACACCGATTATTTCCCTAATATTGGCCTGTCTTATGACGATCAAGATAAACACAGTTTTAGCTTGGGTATCGGACGACGTATTACACGTCCTAATTACCAAGATTTAAATCCGTTTGAAAGTCCAACAAGTCAGTTAGTTGTTTGGAAAGGAAACCCTTTTCTCAATCCAAATTACATCATGAATTACCAAACCTCGTACGCGTTTCAACAGAAATATATTCTAACGGCATCCTATAGTGAAACCACCGATTTCTTTTCAAGGATTGTAGAAATTACGGGTGACGAATCCACACAGATTATTCCAAGAAATATGGAGAAAGCTACCACTTTAGGACTTTCGGTAAGTTTCCCTGTAGCACTTACTAAATATTGGGGGCTTCAAGTCTTGGGAAACTTATCTAAAGAAACCTTTAAAGGTAATGTAGAAAGCACCGTTATCGATATTGATAATACGCTATGGAATTACCGCATACAAAACAATATAAAAATAAACTCAACCTGGTTGTTAGACATCACATTTACCCAACGTAGTAGATGGATCTGGAGAGGTTCTGTATTTATTCAAGGCACACAAGGCCTCAGTTTTGGCATCCGTAAAGACTTTTTTGACAGGAAACTCCAACTGCGCATCACAGGAAGTGATATTCTGCGTACCGAGAGTGAATACCCATATACTTCCGATTATGGTGGCATTGACTTAGATGGTACCTATATTGCTGATAACCGACGCTTTGGACTAGGCCTTACGTACAACTTTGGTGGTCCAAAAGCCAAAAGTAAGAATGTTAAAAGTGGGCTCGACGAAGAGCTGAACCGTATCCAGGACCAGGATAAAAACAACTAGAATAAGGAAAGGCTAATTAACTAGTTGTATATTTAATTGATAGTTATTGATGACTAGGACACAGGCAAAGCAATTAAAAATACGTTTACAACAATTAAATAATAGTTAATATGAAACACTTAAAAAAAACCATAAATATTCTTTTAATTGCCTTGACGATAGTTGCATGTAAAAACGAAAAGAATAAACCCAACACAGAAAAAAGTAATATTGAGCAGACTTCAAATAAAGAGAATACTATTCAAAAAGAACAAAAGATTATTTTTCAAAAAACATTGACATTACAAAACATATCGTTTGATATAAAAACAACTGGAGAAGGTTCTATTAGACAACTTTCAATTCAACCAAAAGGGTTAGAAATAGACAATCAAAACATGACACTTAAAATAGATGGGCAAGTAGTTAATGCAGAAATTGAAGATTTAAATTCAGATGGATCTCCCGAAATTTTGATTTACACGAGGTCTTTAGGAAGCGGCAGCTATGGGAACGTCATTGGCTATTCCGTAAATAATGGAAAGTCCATAAGTCAGATTTACTTTCCAGAACTGTCGGATAACAAAGAAGCCAATATTGGTTACATGGGCCACGATGAATTTGCTATTATAGAAACTAGTTTAGCGCGACGATTTCCAATTTACAAAAATGGAGACACAAATAACAACCCAACGGGCGGTATGCGCCAAATACAATACAAACTAAAAGATGGTGAAGCATCTAGACTATTTGTAATAGATAAAATTAGTACGTATTAATATAAGTTATTGACTAAAAACCAGTGCCCACAAGGGGTATAAGTCATTACTTATTCTCGCCTACTCCATAAATTGCAAAATAATTTTCAGTTTGGTGTCTACTTTCAAAGCCTACCGGCAGGCAAGTTCAGTTTGTATGCACTAAATTAGACCCTTAAAACGCGAAACGAATTTTATACAATAACGATAGCGTCTTTTAAAAAAAAACAATATGCAGGTAATTTTAGGAGCCAATGGAATAATTGGAGAAGAATTGGCAAAAGAATTAAGAGCCCATTATACGAATGACATAACCTTAGTTGGAAGGCATCCTAAAAAAGTTAATACCAACGATATTGTATTCAAAGGCGACTTACTCCATTCTGAAGATGTCAATAATGCTTTAAAAAATGCCGAAATTGCATACTTAACCGTTGGACTTCCTTATAGATCGGACGTTTGGTTAAAAGATTGGCCTAAAATTATGCAAAATGTAATATCGGCATGTAAAACCAATACCTGTAAACTTGTTTACTTTGACAATACGTATGCATACCCTCAAGACTGTAAAATTCAAAAAGAAAACACCCCTTTAAAATCGGAAGGAAAGAAAGGGCGAGCTAAAAAAATAGCTTCTGAAATCTTATTGAAGGCCATTAAAGAAAAAGACCTCAACGCTGTTATATGCAGAGCACCCGAGTTTTATGGTCCGGGCAAAACTCAAGGTATTACAAATACCCTTGTTTTTGAGAAGCTGAAAAAAAATAAAAAACCAAAAATATTCCTAAAAGATGATGTATTAAGAACTTTAATTTACACTCCTGATGCCAGTAAAGCTATGGCCTTGATTGGAAATACACCAGAAGCATATGGACAAACTTGGCATCTTCCTTGCGATGATAACCGACTAACTTACAAAGGACTCATGGAAGAAATCTCAAAGCAATTAGGCAGAACAATAAAGTATGACGTATTAAATTCGTTTATATTAAAAATAGCTTCATTTTTTAATAAAAATATTCAAGAAACTCAAGAATTACTTCCTCGTTATGCTATCGACAATATATTTGATTCCTCTAAATTTAAGAATAGATTTCCAGATTTTAAAGTAACTTCTTATCAAGAAGGCATTAAGACTATACTTGATAATTACGACATAAAATAAAAACAAACTTAAGCCGCGTATAATTAATTACTTGTTCTCTAAGTACTCGAAAAACCTTACGAATTTTTCTTTGATTCGTTTTCTTTTACTAATTTAGACCTAATCAATACGACACACGAACCTGCTGTGTATCATTTAACCTAAATATTAATCTTTAATAATTATTACTTGATAAGTAGATGAAAGTTAAAACTGTAATACTATATTCTTCGGTAGATGGACAAACTCTAAAAATCTGTAATAAACTTAGAGAAATATACCAACAAAACAACGAAAAAGCGGAGCTTATCTCTATTGATGATTTTACTAAAGATGTAACCCATTATGATAGGCTTATTATAGGCGCAAGTATTAGATATGGCGTGCATAATAAAAAGATAATTGATTTTATAAACACGAATAAAAAACAACTAGATTCCATAAAAACAGCTTTCTTTTCTGTGAATCTGGTTGCAAGAAAACCTGAAAAAAGCACCCCGGAAACAAACCCGTATGTCATAAAATTTTTTAAAACTATCGATTGGGCACCTACTATTGTTGAAGTGTTTGCAGGTAAACTAGACTATAAAAAATACCCGTTTTTTGATAGAATTATGATTCAATTTATTATGTGGATCACAAAGGGACCAACGAATACTAGCGCCGAAATTGAATATACCAATTGGGATAAAGTAACGGCGTTTGGGACACAGTTAAAGACTTTGTAAGTAAATTATTGGAAAGGTACTAAGCACAACAGCGTGTTAAAAAAATAAGCCAATTTTAAAAATTATAATTATGAAATTAGTTGTCACGTCGTTTGGAATACTCATGCTCTTTTCAGGTATCTTATTGATTGTAAAGCCCGGTATTATTTTCGGTTTTATGGAAAATAATATGGAAAGCACCTCTCTCTATATTTTTGCAATAGTGGTTAGATTAGTACTTGGTATTATATTTATAGTAGCTGCCAAAGCATCAAAATACCCTACCGTAATTAAATTTTTAGGCTATCTGTTTTTAGCAGCTGCTAGCCTTTTAATTTTTATGGGGCAAGAAAATTTTCAACACTTTATTAAATCTGTTATTCCTAATCTTAGGCCCTTTACTACCCTAATTGGTCTGTTCAGTATGGTATTTGGAGGTTTTCTGATTTATGCTTTTCAAGGAAAAAAATCAGAGCAAGAGTAAATAAAACGAACCATCAAAAAAGCATATAACTCATAGCTACTTGTTTTTATCAAAATAAGTCTCTATTGTATTGGTTTAGACATGTATATACAAATTAAGTATGAGGATCATCTGATTAATTGATTCTAAGCATTATGAATTGCAGCGGCATCCAAATAGAAATTACCTACTCACCTTAAAAAGCTAAACTTTAACACTCCATACCGACTTTTATAAAAACTTTAAGAAAATTTACATTTAACTTTATTGAAATTTTAAAATCACAAACCTATTATGAAAAAATCAACATGTATTTCAGCAATTGCCTTTGCATTTATCATGCTACTATCGTTCAATACAAATGCACAAGAATTTGCAAAAATGGACAAAAGCCCAATGGATGCTGCGGCATTTCCAACAAGCTATAAAGAATCCAATAAACTAATAAAAATAGTTTATAGTAGACCTCAACTAAAAGATCGCGCGGTAAGTAAACTTGCTCCTAATGGAAAGGTATGGAGAACGGGTGCAAATGAAGCTGCAGAACTTACACTGTATACCGACATGAAGTTAGGTGACACCAATGTTAAGGCTGGAACCTATACGTTTTATGTGATTCCTGGCGATACAGCATGGACGGCTATTATTAGCTCAGACTTAAATGTTTGGGGATCTTATTTCTATAAAGAAGCTAATGATGTGGCGCGTTTATCTGTTCCTGTTTCAACTGGAGAAGAATCTCTTGAAGCGTTTTCTATAGCTTTTAAGAAATCTGATGATGGTGTACATATGCATTTAGGTTGGGGAACAACTCGAGTGGCTGTACCTTTTACAAAATAAATCACACTTATTTTTAGAGTATAAAATAACGCCTTGACATGTCAAGGCGTTATTTGTTTAAATAAATTTTTTAATTTGAGTTTCAATTACTTGTCAATCAACCAATACGAAATCGTCTTGTGCAATGTAACTTACTTCCGCAGCAACAGCTGTTTTTACTAATTCTGCAATGTTTTTCCCGGCCACAAACACGATTGGGTTATTACGCAGATCTCCTTAATTCAAGCTAAGACATAGTGTTTGAAAAATAATGTAGCATGTACTCGCACTAAAAAGTCGAAATAACCTTAACATGAGCAATAGCCCAATAGCTTAGAGAATTTTGTTCTGCTCCTCCTAAGCCTAGTTTATCAATGATATTGCTACGGTGCTTTTCTATGGTTCTTTTAGACACAAATAAAGATTCTGCAATAACATTTGTAGAAGCTTGCTTTGAAATTAATTTTAAAATCACCAATTCTGAAGGTGTTAGTAATTTTAGATTTCTAAATTCGTTAGTCGCATTTAAAAGGCCATTACTATCTATAGAGTCGCTAAAATAGCTTTCATTATTAAGCACTTTTTCCATGCACGTCTCAATGGCGGTAAATGGATCTTCTTTTAAAAGATAGCCTTCAATTTTTAATGACAAAGCCAGTGTGATATATTCCAAATTTTTATGAAGTGTTTGGATTATAAATTTTGTTGGTATGTTTTTTTCTTTAATATCTTTTATGACCTCAAAACCTGTCTTAAAAGGCATTTCTATATCTAAAATAGCCAGTGTTGGTTTTAGCTCTAAAATTAACTGTAAAGCTTCCGTACCGTTTTGGGCTTTGCCAATAACATTATACTCGTTGGACACAAGAGCATCGTACAGCCCGTTTAAAAGCATTGGATGATCGTCTGCTATTACAATAGTGAAGTCTTTATTTAGCATTTATATTGGGATTACAAGTTTTATAACGGTGCCTTGATTATGTTGCGATACGATATCTAACTTAGATCTAATTATTTTTGCGCGTTCTTTTAATGTTTTCATTCCAAAATGTGCACCATGTTTTGTGTTTTTTGAAAAATCGAAACCATTGCCATTATCTTTAATTTCTACAAGAATCTGTTTTTTAACCTTCTCAATATTTACAAAAGTGGCTTTAGCATTGGCATGCTTTACAATATTGTTTAAAGACTCTTGAATAATACGGTATAAATGGAGTGCATTATCATTACTCAATATATTGTCTATATTTTCAATATCGTTTGTGAAAAAAATATCGGTATGCGAATCTACCTCGTTAACTAAGGCCTCAATGGCTTTTGTTATTCCCAAATCTTTAATTGCTGGCGGATGCAAACCGCGCAACACGGTACGTAACTCTTCTAAACTACTTGATGATAAGGTTTCTAATTCATTATTTTTATTGGTCCTAGTTATTTTAGTTAATAACATCAATTTTTGACCTACACTATCATGCAAATCTCTAGCTACTGTGGTGCGCTCTTCTTCGCGCGCGGATATCAAATTCTGTGAAAATGCTTCTTGTACAGCTTGTCTTTCTTTTAAATTTTTTCTTGATCGTAATACAATAACCAAGCTAAAGAAAATAACCAACCCGATGGAGCCAAAAATTATAAACTGCCTTTTATTTTTATTCTCAAGATTTAATAACCCAATGCTCGCTTGTTGGTTTTCAATTTGGTGATCTCGTTTTTCTGTTTCGTAGAGTGTTTGGTAATAGACTAAAGATTTTACGTTTTGAACATTAGTAATGGAATCTTTAATTTCATAATGATTTAATAAATGAATATTACTGTTATAGTTATCACCTAAGGCCTCATAAACTTTTGATAAAAAAATTTCAGCATTCATTATATTTTCATATCCTTCTTTTTGCTTTTCAAGTTTTAAAAACTCTTTACCATATATTAGTGCATTCTGATAATCTTTATTAAAAAATAATAATGTTTTTTTTGCATCAACATAAAGGTTTCTGTTTTTTTCTGTTGTATTCTTTCTATAAAGTTTTTCAAATTCTTTAAAATTAGTTTTGGCGAGGGATAAACTATCATTTTCAGCGTAGGCCTTTACTAGGGAAGAAATTAGTACTGGCTTGATCGCAAGTACAAAATCAGAATTACTATTTGCAAGCAATGATTTTTTTAAATTGATTATTTGCTTTACATTATCATTAGTTTTTTTATAATCCTGAGCCGCATTAAAGTATAAGTTTACTAAACTTGTATTATTATTTGTTTTTTCAGCAAGTTCAATTGCCTCATTTCGTTCTTTTTCGGCTTCTTTGTAAAAAGCATTTTTACTGTAAAGTATAGACAATGCGTTTTTAGCACTTAGAATATTAAAAGTGTCTTTTAGCTTTGAAAATGCATTCATAGCTTTTTTTAAACTTATTGAAGATTCAGAGAATTTCCCCAAATGAGACTGATTATAACCTGTGTAAAGTTCAGCATAAGCGAATAGCCCTTTGCTTTTTGCCTTGAGAGCAAATGTCTTCGTTATTTCATAAAGCTCTAACGACTTATCAATATCATCTGTAAAATAGTAACTATCAGCCGCATTTAAATACATCCAGCCAATTGACCCAAAATCTGTACCTTTATTTAAGACCTCTTCATAAGTCTTAAATAATTTGAGACCTTCCTCTGGTCTACTTTTATAATTATTTTCAAAGCCAATTAAATCAGCTAATTTTTTAGTAGCTAGACTTAAAGAGTCTAATGAAATAGCAAAAGAAATTGTTTGACGAACAATGGAATCGTATTTTAAATCCGAATTACGTATGGTGATTCTTGTTAAGCTATCTAGCCACGCAAGACGCTCGCCTCTTTCAGTTTTTACAATTTTTGAATTGAAAAAGTCTATCTTAGATTTTATGTCTGCATCTTGGGCAGTTATTTGCCATGCACATAAGAAAAAAATAATTGAGAGAGTAACCTTCATATAATAAAAGTAGGAAATATACGATTTTTACAATTGAAAAAACCCGATTTCTATTTTTAAATATGAGTCAACTTAACAATATGCCTACTTGCAGTGTTTTATGGTATATTCAAATACTTATGGGTTTGCAGAGATACTTTCCACTTCGGGTTGGCCATCACATAATCTACAATTTCTGGAACTACTTTATCGCGCTTGCTCCATTCTGGTTGTAAATATAAAATACAATCTTTATTAACTTTTGCTGCCTGCTCTTCCGCAAAACGGAAATCGTCTTTATTATATACAATGACTTTGAGCTCGTGAGCCTCTTCATAAACTTCTTTAGTTGGCAATTTCATTTTTTTAGGCGATAAACAAATCCAATCCCAAACGCCTGTTAATTTATAAGCTCCAGAGGTTTCAATATGCACTTGTAAACCTTCTGCTTTTAATTGCGTCGTTAAAGCAGTCATATCCCACATTAAAGGTTCGCCCCCTGTTACAACAATGGTATCGCTATATTTTTTAGCATTTTCAACTATTTTGGTTATTTCTGTTGGTGGGTGTAATTCGGCATTCCAACTTTCTTTTACATCACACCAATGGCACCCAACATCGCACCCTCCAATTCTAATAAAATACGCCGCAGTTCCTTTATGAAATCCTTCGCCTTGTATGGTGTAAAACTCCTCCATTAAAGGCAACATCTCTCCTTTTTCAACCAATTTTATTACCTCTTGAATCATCCAAAATAATTTTGGGTGCAAATGTACATATATTTAAAAGAAAGACGACTGACAGTTTATTAAGAACCGTTTAATGTTTTTTAATAACAGTTAGACGGTTTTTGGATACTTGATTATTTTTATTTAATTTTGGCAGTGTTACAAAGATAAAAATTGCTCTCAAGCTCTCTCAAGAATGAATAAAATAACGTATTGCCTAATAGCTCTACTATGCTTGCATAGTAATTGCTTTTCTCAAGTTGGTATTGGAACTACCTCTCCAGACGAATCCTCAATTTTAGATATAGAATCTGCCAATAAGGGTGTATTAGTTCCTCGTTTAAGTAATAATCAAATAAGTACGATTTCAAATCCAGCTTCAGGTCTTTTAGTTTTTAATTCAGACTTGAATGAATTTCAATTCAATTGCGGCAGTAAACTACTTCCCGATTGGAGTAAAATTTCACATAACATGTCGGTGAAATATAGTAACACCAACACGTCAACTAATATAAACACATCAACTTTTGCTAATGTACCTATTTTTGGATCTCAAGATTGGAATGATGATAGTACTCTATATAACCGGTCTGGTAATGTAATAACAATAAATGCTACAGGAAGATATAGAATTACGGCAAACATCTCTTACGGAGTAGAAAATGCTGGGAACAATTCTCATACACGTGTAGCTGTAGAGATGCAATTAGCTATTAACGACATTCCAACTGGTACTTTTGGGAGTACAGGTTATATAAGACGAACAGGAGGGCATAATGAAGCTTCATTGCACATTACTGAAGTTTTTAATATTACAGCAGGACAAAATATTAGTTTAAAGACTAGAAGAGAAGGTAATAGTGCTGCTGCAACCTTTAGAAGCGCTGGCACTTCTAACATTTACATTGAAAGAATTAAATAAATTCTTAAATAAATCTTATTTTTTCCTTCCTCTATTTTCCTGTATTTTTACGGAAAATAATAAGGATGAACATTAAAGAGGTTTTTTTTAAATACATCACAAAAGGAAATACTACTAAAGGCGAAGCCATAACTGTTGGCGCCGCCATGTTAGATGGTGAAACCATCACTGGAGCGCATGTAAAAATACCTTTAAAAACCATGAATAGACATGGTTTAATTGCTGGAGCTACCGGAACGGGTAAAACCAAGTCACTACAAGTTTTAGCAGAAAATTTAAGCGACAAAGGTATTCCTGTACTTCTTATGGATATTAAAGGCGACTTAAGTGGCTTAGCGCAACCAAGTCCTGGACATGCTAAAATTGATGAGCGCCACGAAAAAATTGGACTTCCTTTTGAAGCGAAACCATTTCCCGTTGAAATTTTAACCTTATCTGAACAAGATGGTGTGCGTTTAAGAGCAACCGTTAGTGAGTTTGGCCCTGTACTTTTATCACGAATTTTAGATTTATCTGAAACACAATCTGGTGTGGTTGCGGTTATTTTCCAATATTGTGATGATAACAAAATGCCTATTCTTGATTTAAAAGATTTTAAAAAAATATTACAATACGCTACCCAAGAAGGTAAAGCAGAGTTTAATGCAGCCTATGGTAGAATTTCTACGGCATCAACGGGATCTATTTTACGTAAAATTATAGAATTAGAGCAGCAAGGTGCTGAATTGTTTTTTGGAGAAACGTCCTTTGATGTTGATGATTTATTAAGGATTGATGAAAATGGTCGTGGTTATATTAATATTCTTAGACTAACCGATATTCAAGACCGCCCAAAGCTTTTTTCAACATTTATGCTCAGTTTATTGGCTGAAATCTATTCTACATTTCCTGAGCAAGGTGATAGTGACCGACCAGAACTCATCATATTTATTGATGAAGCACATTTAATATTCAAAGAAGCGTCAAAAGCACTTTTAAATCAAATTGAAAGTATCGTAAAACTAATACGAAGTAAGGGTGTAGGCTTATATTTTGTAACACAAAACCCAACTGACGTTCCTGAAGAAGTATTGGGGCAATTGGGTTTAAAAATTCAACATGCTTTAAGAGCTTTTACAGCCAAAGACAGAAAAGCAATAAAATTAACAGCTCAAAACTATCCAGATTCTGAGTATTATGATACTACAGAAGTATTAACATCTTTAGGTATTGGAGAAGCCTTAGTATCTGCTTTAGATGAAAAAGGTCGTCCAACACCTCTTGCTGCCACCATGATGCGTGCACCCATGAGTAGAATGGATGTTTTAACCGAGTCTGAATTAAGTGCTCTGCTTTCTAAATCCAAATTAGTCAAGAAGTACAATGAAACTATTGATAGAGAAAGTGCTTATGAAATGCTTAACAAAAAAATAAAAGAAGCTGATGCTGAAGAGGCCAAAGAAAAAGTAAGAAAAGAAAAAGAAGCCCTTAAAAAAGCAGAGTCTAAGAAAAGAACAACGAGTACCCGTCGAAAAAGCACTGCAATGAATCCCATTATTAAAGTATTAACTAGCGCTACTTTTATTCGTAGCGTGTTTGGTATTTTAAATAAAGTGATGAAAAGATAAATCGATAATCGATATTTATTAATATATAACTCATAACCGTATTCCTAAAGAAAGCATTATTTTAAACTTAGGAACTAAATAATAAAACCCCATTCAATTTATGTATAAATCCATTTTAAGCATCATTATTATCACGTTTCTTTTCACGAGCTGCAAAAAAGAACAAAACCCTTTTGAGATTAGTAATCAACATATTGGTTTACTAACCGACTCTACTCAAGTAAAAGACTTAAAACGTGTTTACGCAAACGATTCTATTGTTAAATTTATTGGTGGAGATGAATTTACAGGCAATGTCAATAACATAGAGATTTTTGAGAAAGGTGGAAAAAAACTATTAACACTTACACCAAAACAATCTTTAGACTCTACCTCAACAATTGCTGGTATACGCATACTTGATGCGCGTTATAAAACTAACAAAAACATTACTGTAATGAGTACTTTTAAAGATATTAAAAACAACTACAAAGTATCTAGAATCAGTAATTTAATTAATTCTTTGGTAATAGCAGTAGATGACATTAATGCCAATTTTACGATTGATAAAAAAGAGCTCCCTGCAAATCTTAGATTTGATATGGATTTAAAATTTGAAGCCACTCATATTCCAGATAAGGCTAAAATAAAATACTTTTTTATCGGTTGGAATAATTAAAAGAGAAACCAAATGAATCCATTCATAGTAAAAATACTAATTGATGTAGCACGCAAAAAACTTGAAAAAAAACAAGATAATACCCCTGTTACAAAAAGAGAGATAGTGCCTTTAGCTCGGAATTATGAAGTGGAGATCTCCCATGCTGTAAAAGAATATATTTATATAATTATTGGTGTATTTTCAGCTGGTTTTGGGTTAAAAGGGTTTTTGCTCCCAAATAATTTTATTGATGGCGGCGCAACAGGTATTTCTTTACTTTTAGAAAATATAACTTCATTAAACCTTGGGATTTTATTGGTTATCGTTAACCTCCCCTTTATCTATTTAGCTTCTAAAACTATTGGCAATAAATTCGCTATAAGAAGTATAATAGCCATAACTTTTCTAGCATTAGTTGTTCATTTTGTTGACTACCCCACCATTACTGAAGATAAGTTATTAATAGCTGTTTTTGGCGGATTCTTTTTAGGCTTGGGAATTGGTATGTCTATGCGTGGAGGCAGCGTTATTGATGGCACGGAAGTTTTAGCCATTTATTTAGGACGAAAATTGTCGCTTACTATTGGAGATGTATTATTACTGATTAATATTTTAATATTTTCTGTTGGTGCTTATGTACTTTCTATTGAAACGGCACTTTATGCTATTTTAACCTACCTAGCGGCAGCAAAAACCGTAGATTTTGTTGTTGATGGTGTTGAAGAATATGTAGGTGTTACCATAGTTTCAAACAAGCATAGAGAATTAAGATTAATGATAACCCAAAAGCTAAGGAGAGCTTGTACTATTTACGCCGGAAAAGGTGGTTATGGTAAAAACGGAAACAGCTACGACAAAGACATTATTTACACCGTGATAACCCGTTTAGAACTTGCCAAGCTTCAAACAGAAATTGATAAAATTGATAGAAACGCCTTTATTATTATGGGTGTTGTAAAAGATTTAAAAGGCGGAATGATTAAGAAAAAACCATTAAAAGATCAATATTAGACACCTACAAAATTATGTCCCAAAAAAAATACACCATTCAAGATAACCCTTTTGTTGTGCCAACAACTGATGGTAAAATTATAAAAGAACACTTCGGAAAAACTACCGATGGAAATTCAGAAATAAGCATTGCTCATATGAAAGCTCCAGCAGGATGGAGCGAGCCTTTTCAAACGCCAGAATTTGATGAGTTTACATTTATAATTAGTGGTAAAAAACAATTTATTATAGAAGGAGAACAGATTGTTTTAGAAGCTGGACAGTCTATAAAAATTGAAAGAAACACAAGAGTTCAATATTCTAATCCGTTTACCGAGGTATGCGAATATATAGCTATTTGTACTCCAGCCTTTTCTATGAATTTAGTAAACCGAGAAGATTAAATGAATACTTATCTTCCAAAAATAATAGGAGGCACTATAAATTTTACGAGTTACTTTTCCTCTCGTTTTGCCGCGAAACTAGCTATCGATTTATTTTCAATGCCCAAAAAAGGTAAAATTCAACCTGAAGAATCGGAATACCTTAAATCTGCAACTCAAGACCATGTTTTATTTGAAAGTCTTTCAATAAAAACGTATAACTGGAAAGGTGATAAAGAAACCATTTTACTTGCCCACGGCTGGGAAAGCAATTCGTTTAGATGGATGGATTTAATTGAATCGTTAAGACCTTTAAATTATAATATTATTGCACTAGACGCACCTGCACATGGCGCCTCTGGTGGTAAACTTTTTAATGCCCTACTTTATGCAGAATGCATTAAAATGGTCGTGGAAAAATTTAATGTACATACTATAGTTGGACATTCTGTAGGCGGCATGGCATCTGTTTTTTTTCAGCATAAATATCAAATAAAATCTATTGAGAAATTGGTTTTATTAGGTGCTCCTGCAGATTTTATTGGGGTTTTTAGTCGCTATGAAAACATGATGGGTTACAACAAACGTGTTTCTAAAGCACTGGAAAACCAAGTACTAAAAAAGTACAACCACCTTCCAGAATATTTCTCTCCAGCAAATTTTTCAAAAGAGATTCAAGCCAAAGGACTTATTATTCATGATAAAAAAGACAGAATTATTCCTTATAAAGACGGTTTAAAATTTAAACAGAACTATGCGAATTCGGAGTTTATTGCTACTAAAGGTTTTGGTCATGGTCTTAAATCAGAAAAAGTATATCAACATATCTTAGACTTTTTAAACGACTAAGTTTATTGTACTTTTGAAGCATGGCAGAAGTAGCATTAAAACGTATTAATAAATTTTTAAGTGAAGTGGGTTATTGCTCGAGAAGAGAAGCAGACAAACTCATAGACGCAGGCCGAGTAACCATTAATGGTGTTATTCCAGAAATGGGTACCAAAATTACTGCAGATGATGTTGTTGCTGTTGATGGCGTAGAGATTACTAACACCAAAACATCTTTTGTTTACCTTGCTTTTAACAAACCTGTTGGTATTGTTTGTACAACCGATACTGGCGTTGAAAAAGACAATATCATTGATTTTATAAATTATCCCAAACGTATTTTCCCTATTGGACGGTTAGATAAACCTAGTGAAGGTTTAATTCTTTTAACAGATGACGGTGATATTGTAAACAAAATTCTTCGTGCTAGTAACAACCATGAAAAAGAATATATTGTTACAGTTGACAAACCTATTTCGCAGACCTTTATTGAACGCATGTCTGGTGGTATTCCTCTAGCGGAATTAAACAAAACCACTAAAAAATGTCAAGTAGAAAAACTGGGGACTTATAAATTCAAAATCATTTTAACACAAGGTTTAAATAGACAAATTCGTAGAATGTGTGACTATTTAAATTATGAGGTACAAACCTTGAAACGTGTTAGAATTATGAATATTAAGTTAGACACGCCTGTTGGTGAATATCGAGAATTAACTAAAGAAGAATTCATCGAGTTGAACGCGCTTTTAGAAGATTCTACAAAAACCTTCCTAAAGAATAACAAACAGAAAGATTAAGGTAATATGTTCTCGCTATGAGCTCCTTCTTTGATAAAGTATAGTAAAATTAAAACTGTTTAAACTTTTATATGCAAAACACATCGCCTTTTCATTTAGCAATACCCGTTCATAATTTAAGTGCATGCAGAACGTTTTACAGAGATATTTTAGGTTGTGATGAAGGACGAAGCAGCGACCATTGGGTAGATTTCAATTTCTTTGGGCATCAATTAGTAATTCACTACAAACCAAAAGAAACAACAATAGCAGTGCATACTAATCCTGTAGATGGAAAAGACGTTCCTGTACCTCATTTTGGAGTTGTTTTATCTTGGGATATCTTTCACGCTTTCGCGGAAGATTTAAAAAGTAAAAACATAGAATTCGTAATTGAACCGTATGTGAGGTTTGAAGGTTTAGTTGGAGAACAAGCCACAATGTTTTTTTATGACCCTTCTGGAAATGCTTTAGAATTTAAAGCTTTTAGAGATCTTAATCAGTTGTTTGCTAAATAAAGAGCTACTCATTCTTTTGCCTTTTACCTGTTAAGTGAAAAGGTAAATAGACTACTAAAAAGAGTGGTATAATTATTATTTGTGCGACTATAATATACCAAGGCCATTCGCCAAAATAATCAAGCAAAGATGCTGATTGTGGTTTCTCATTCAGATAAAAATAATTAGCTCCTAAAATCTTATTTATAACAACCATGATGACAACATAAATCTGCAATGCCAAAAAAGATTTAAACACACTTTTCAGTTTAGGCCGCATATTAAAAACAAAAGTGGCGTAAAAAATGACTATTAAAAGTCCTAAATGGACCACCCAATACCTAAAATAATCAAAATTAGGAAAGCCCAAAGGTATATCTGGTGTTAAAACACCTTGTAGCGTGCCTCCAATAATCCAGAATACTAAGACTTCATACATCCAAAATTTTCTATAATACGTGAAAACAGGAATTATTAAACCTAGCAAACTACACAGATACAAAGGCAAATCTGTAGATATATTATAAAAACCAAGACTAATTATATGAGCGTGAAAGACAATGACTATTAAACTAATAACACAAGCAAAAATATGTAACGCATTCTTTTGTTGTGTTTTATTCAATTCCCGCTGAGCATATTTTATAAAAACTATACTGAACAAAAACGCCATTATTATTGGAACGAAGTGTTGAGTGCTGCCAATGGTAACTTTACTAAACAAAAAAATTGCATTATAAATTGTGAAATTCATAATGCAATTTAGTTAAATATTGTTTATTCTATTTAATATGTCTTTCTCTAGCCAACAAAGTGTTTTTAAGTAACATGGCTATAGTCATTGGTCCTACACCACCAGGAACAGGAGTAATATAACTTGCTTTTTTACTCACACTTTCAAAATGCACATCGCCAGCAAGTCTGTAACCATTCTTTTTAGTTGCATCAGGAACGCGTGTAATGCCCACGTCGATAATAACGACATCTTCCTTAACCATATCGCCAGTTAAAAATTCTGAAATACCAATGGCTGCAACAATAATATCGGCCTCTTTTGTAATCTCTGTTAAGTTTTTTGAGCGACTATGAACCACAGTAACCGTAGCATCTCCTGCTTTTCGTTTTTGGCTCATTAAAATACTCATTGGACGTCCAACAATATGACTTCTTCCCATTACAACTACATTTTTACCCGAAGTTTCAACTTGATAGCGCTCTAATAACTCTAGAATCCCATAAGGTGTTGCTGGTAAAAAAGTGGGCAAGTCTAAAGCCATTTTCCCAACATTTGTTGGATGAAATCCATCCACATCTTTATCTGGATTTACAGCCATTAAAACTTTTTGCTCATCAATTTGTTTTGGTAACGGTAATTGTACTATAAAACCATCAATGTCATCATTGGTATTTAAACCATGTATTTTTTCTAGTAATTCTTCTTCTGAAGTATATTCTGGTAATTCAATAAGTGTCGAGTTAAAACCAATACGCTCACAAGCTTTTACTTTAGCATTTACATACGTCATACTTGCGCCATCAGATCCTACAAGAATCGCTGCAAGATGCGGCACCTTTTCGCCTTTAGAAACCATTGCCTTCACGTGTTCAGCAATTTCGTCTTTAATATCGTTACTTACTTTTTTACCGTCTAAAATTGTCATAGTTTAATAGGTGTTAGCAACAAATTTTTGTTTTTTTATTCATAATTTAATTACTGCATTCCTTTCATCATCTGCATCATCTTTTTACCGCCACCACCTTGCATCATCTTCATCATTTTACTCATTTGGTTAAACTGTTTTAAAAGTTGATTGACTTGCTGTACAGAAGTACCTGAACCACTTCCAATTCGTTTTTTTCTACTTGCATTAATAATACTCGGATTAGTGCGTTCTTTAGGTGTCATAGAATGAATAATAGCTTCAATACCTTTAAATGCATCATCATCAATATCAACATCTTTCATCATTTTTCCAGCACCGGGAATCATACCCATAAGGTCTTTCATGTTCCCCATTTTTTTAATCTGCTGAATCTGCTTTAAGAAATCGTCTAATCCAAATTGGTTTTTTGCAATTTTCTTTTGAAGTTTTCTAGCTTCTTCTTCATCAAATTGTTCTTGTGCTCTTTCAACTAAAGACACAACATCACCCATCCCCAGAATACGATCTGCCATACGAGACGGATAGAACACATCGATAGCTTCCATTTTCTCACCTGTACCAATAAACTTGATTGGTTTATCGACTACAGATTTAATAGAAATAGCTGCACCACCACGAGTATCACCATCTAATTTGGTAAGGATAACTCCATCAAAATTTAAAATATCATTAAAGGCTTTTGCTGTATTAACGGCATCTTGCCCAGTCATAGAATCTACAACAAACAATGTTTCTTGTGGTTGAATGGCTTTATGGATGTTTGATATTTCGGCCATCATTGCTTCATCAACAGCTAAACGACCAGCAGTATCTATAATTACGACGTTAAATCCATTCGCTTTAGCATGCTCTACTGCTGCTTGAGAAATGGCAACCGGATCGTTATTTCCTTTATCACTAAAAACCTCAACACCAATTTGTTCACCAACGATATGTAATTGGTCTATTGCTGCTGGACGATACACATCACAGGCTACCAATAATGGTTTTTTAGACTTTTTGTTTTTTAAATAATTTGCTAGCTTACCAGAAAATGTGGTTTTACCAGAACCCTGTAAACCAGACATTAAAATAACACTTGTAGTACCTGATAGGTTAAGACCTTCAGCGTCGCCACCCATAAGCTCGGTTAACTCATCTTTTACGATTTTAACCATTAACTGCCCTGGTTGTAACGTCGTTAATACGTTTTGACCTAGTGCTTTTTCTTTTATTCTATTGGTAAAATCCTTAGCTATTTTAAAGTTAACATCGGCGTCAAGTAATGCACGCCTAACTTCTTTTAAAGTTTCTGCTACATTTACCTCGGTAATACTGCCATGTCCTTTAAGAACGTGTAAGGCTTTATCTAATTTTTCGCTTAAATTATTAAACATAATTTCTAGTATTCTGCTGGCAGTCCGCAGTATGCAGTCTGCTCTATAATTAAAATTTAAGTTGCAAAAATAGCGAAATATTTCGTTTTTACGGGTTTGAATTTCCCTTTTACTTAAACAAGTTTGCCTAAAAAAAAGGAATGATTTTTTAATGTCAAATTCTATAAGTTTAAAACATGTTGTGCTCGCGCTTTAGAGATAGCAGTGGAAAGTCCGCAGCGATTTACGAGCGAGGACTTGTAAAGAATAGCCCGACACCTGCCTGCTGGCAAGCAGGCACGCCATAAGCTTTGCGGGCACTTATACATACAGAAATATAAAATTGGCTAGACTTAAATTGGCACTCCGGAATACCAAATACTGAACCAGAAGCGAATGACAATAATCAAGACAATATTATTTGCTTTACCAGCCCAAACAGTTCTAATTTAGAAGATTGTCTATGAACAGATTGTTCTGCAACATATACTTTTGATGTTTCTGAAGGTGCTAAAGCGACAGTTGGCGCCTCAATTAGGAATGTTCTTAATAAAAAAAAATTATAAATACTTATTACGTTTTGGATGAGAATAATGAAGTAACACCAATTTCAAATGAATCGCTGGGCATAACCCCAAACGTAAGCTTTAGGCTATAGTTTTAGATGAAATACTACTTAATACATACAATCAACTGATTTTCAATGAAAAAAGCTGTATTTATTAAAATCTAAAAAATGTTTTTTATATTTTTATTGAAATTTAAAATATGGCATCACTTAACCCTCTCAGTTCAAATTTAGACTTACGACGAGCAAAACATTTGTTAAGACGAGCTACTTTTAATTTTACAAAAAATCAACTAAATAACTTTGTTGGCATGTCTGCAACTGCTGCCGTTAATAGTTTAACAATTGCATCAGCCAACACCCTTGCAGAACCATACGACCCATTACCAAATTCAGATCCAGATGGATTTTGGACGTCCTCCTCAGAACTTCCTAATTCTTTTTCGGGTCAAACTAGAAAACGAGCACATGTTACCGCTTGGTGGTGGTATAATGCCATGCAGCAAGTTTCTTTAAAACACAAGTTATCATTCTTTTTACATACAAGTTTTACAGTTGGTAAAGATTCTGGTGTTGGTTCAGCTACCTATTTTTTCGATCATATAAATTTATTAGATTTCTATGCAATGGGTAATCTAAAAACTTTAGCAAAAAAAATCACGTTGGATAACGGCATGCTAGATTATTTAGATAACACCCAAAACAATAAAAACAACCCAAACGAAAATTATGCTCGTGAATATTTGGAACTTTTTACCATTCTAAAAGGTGAACAAATAGGAAATGGCAATTATACAAATTACACTGAAATAGACATACAGCAAGCTGCAAAAGTATTTTCTGGTTTTAAAAAACGTACTGATAGAAGCAATATTGACCCTGATACAAATTTACCAATGGGTTATATCAATGTAAATCAGCATGATACTAACAACAAAACCTTTAGTACTGCTTTTGGAGACCTAGTTATTACAGGAAAAAATACAGCCTCAGAAATATTTGAAGAGTTAGATGATTTTGTTGACATGGTTTTTGCTCAACCAGAAACCGCTAAGGCATATTGCAGAAAACTCTATCGTTATTTTGTAAAAAGTGAATGGAATGAAGAAGTAGAAACCGATATTATTACTCCGCTTTCTCAAATATTAATTGATAATAATTACGAAATACTGCCTGTTGTAACCACTTTACTTTCAAGCGAGCATTTTTTTGATGCTGATGATAGTAATGCCACAGATAACATTATTGGTAGTATAATAAAAAGTCCTTTACAACTATTTTCAGAAGTCTGTTCGATGTTCGAATTGAATTATCCTAATCCAACCACTGATGCCTACAGATATTACATTAATTTCTTTCTAAGATTTATTCACAATATATATTTCAAGGCTGCAGGAATGGAACTGTACAATCCTGATTCTGTAGCTGGTTATCCAGCTTACTACCAAGAACCAGGGTTTGATAGAAACTGGTTTTCATCAAATACACTTATTGGGCGGTATAAACTTATTGAGAGCTTTATTGAAGGCAAAAACACTATAACCAGTGGCAACATTTACACCCAACTTGATACTGTTAATTTTATAAAAAATAACATTGATAATGCTTCCGATCCTAATTTATTAGTTACTGAAATTGCCGATTTATTATACCCTGAAAGTATTGATAGCGATAGAATAAATTATTTCAAAAGCTTTTTAGTTGATGAAGGCTTTCCAGATTACTACTGGACTGGCAGTTGGGATGAATTTATAAATAACGGTGACGATACAACAGTAAAAACACGTTTAAATGCACTAATAATTGCTATGGTAAACGCTGCAGAATTTCAATTAATGTAAACCCCGTAAAATGAAAAGAAGACATTTTATAAAACTATCATCTGCAGCTTCAGCAATCGCTTTAACACCACTAGAGTTACAAGCGGCATTAAAATCATTATTGCCTTATGTGGCATGTCCCGATGTTTCAAACAGAAAGCTAGTATTAATAAATTTAGCAGGAGCCAATGATGGATTAAACACCATTATTCCTTTAAACCAATACGATACTTACAGTAATTTAAGGCCGACTATTAAAGTTCCAGAATCTGGAGCAAATAAATATATAAATTTAGATGCGACGTTGCCCGATAATCAACAAATAGGTTTAAACCCAGCTCTTGTTGGTTTTAAATCGCTTTATGATAAAGGTTGGTTGCGTATTATGCAATCTGTTGGATATCCATCACAAAACAAAAGTCACTTTAAATCTACTGATTTATATTTAACAGGAAACGATGGAAACAGTCTTCTAAATGGCGGAGATACCGGTTGGATTGGACGTTTTATGGAATTATTTTATGCTGATTTGGTTGTTGAGACTTTTCCTTTAGCTGTTGAAATTGGCTCTAATAAAACCTCGCTTGGATTTCATGCTGAAGAAGCCCATGGTTTATCTTTAAATATCACTGGACAAGACCCTGCTGGTTTTTATTCTATTTTAAATGGTTTGGGAGGCGCGGGTCCAGCTAATATTCCAGACTCCGATTATGGCAGACAATTAGAATTTATTAACACCACAGATACGCTTTCTAATACCTATGCTGAATCTATTTCCAATGCCTTTAATAGCGGACAAAACGATGTTAGTTATCCTGACACTGATTTAGCAGACCAATTAAAAACGGTTGCACGTTTAATTGGTGGCGATTTAGGCTCAAAAGTGTATATGGTTCGCATTTCTGGTTTCGATACGCATAACTTACAAGTACAAGGTGTTGGTGATGTATTAGGAAAGCATCATACTTTACTCGATGAGCTTTCTGGAGCTCTTGATGCTTTTATGAACGATATTGATAGTCAAAATATTGCTGATGATGTTGTTGGGATTACCTTTTCAGAATTTGGCAGAAAAGCCAGAGAAAATGGTAACTTTGGAACAGACCATGGCGAAATAGCACCTATGTTTGTTTTTGGCAAACCTGTGGCTGGAGGTGTTTCTGGAATAAACCCAAATTTATCTGAAGCCACTGATGCTAATAATTATCAAATACAAACAGTACAACACGATTACAGACAAACCTTTGCCACTTTACTTCAAAACTTTTTAGGTGCTGATGACACGATAATTGATGCTACATTTTTTAACCATACCTTAAATGAGAGCTTTACTGATTTGAAGTTAGATAATCTTTTAAAAGCTGAATTCAAACTTGACAGTGAATGTTTTGGTGGCACATTATCAACCAATACTTCTGAAAACGTTAAAAATTGGTTAGTATATCCAAATCCTTTTAGAGATACTTTAAATATTTCTGGAATAGAAGACATAAATTCTATAACCTATAGACTTTATAATAGTTCTGGTGTTCTAATAGTCAACAAAACAGGCGATATAGTTAATGGCAAATTGAGCCTTAACTTAGTTCATTTAAATAGTGGTGTTTATATAGTTGAGATTTTAGCTGGTGGCAAAAAAGAGGTCCATAAAGTGATTAAAGTTTAATAAGCAAAACTTCTATACTTGAGCATCGCTTCAAAAATTGACTTTGTCCGAAAATTATCTAACTTCGGTTAACAATCGATAAAGTTCATTGAGACGGAACTTTATCTTTGCAAACGAACCTCCAAAAACTACATCCTCTTAGGAACTTGAATTCCTAATAACCCAAAACTATTTTTAATAGTGTTCGCCACAACATGAGATAATTGCACTCTAAATGCTTTTTCATTCTCATTATCAGCTCCCAAAATAGATACATTTTGATAAAAAGAGTTGAATTCTTTTACCAAATCATAAGTATAATTGGCAATTAATGCAGGACTATAATTGTCTGCAGCATTTTGAACGACTTCTGGAAATAACTGAATTTGCTTAATTAGTTCTTTTTCCTTTGGATGAAGAGACGTTGTATTTCCACTACCACCATCCTTTAAATTTGCTTTACGTAAAATTGATTGAATTCTAGCATAAGTATATTGTATAAAAGGCCCAGTATTACCTTGAAAATCTATGGATTCTTTAGGGTCGAATAAAATTCGTTTTTTTGGGTCAACCTTTAAAACGTAATACTTTAAAGCACCTAAACCAATAGTTTTATACAGTTCCATTTTTTCTTCAGGTGAATAGCCATCAAGTTTACCAAGTTCTTCTGAAATTTCTTCGGCAGTTGATGCCATGTCCTCGATTAAATCATCGGCGTCGACCACAGTACCTTCTCTACTCTTCATTTTCCCGCTTGGTAAGTCCACCATACCGTAACTTAAATGATATAAGTTTTTAGCCCATTCAAAACCTAGTTTTTTCAAAATTAAAAACAACACTTGAAAATGATAATCTTGTTCATTTCCAACCGTATAAACCATACCGCCAACATCCGGAAAATCTTTAATACGCTGAATAGCTGTTCCAATATCTTGAGTCATGTAAACCGCTGTACCATCAGAACGTTGTACTATTTTTTTATCCAACCCGTCTTCAGTTAAATCACACCAAACCGAACCATCTTCTTCTTTTTGAAACACTCCCGATTTCAGGCCTTCAGTAATAAATTCCTTTCCTAATAAATACGTATTGCTTTCGTAATATAAGGTATCAAAATCTACTCCTAAATTCTTGTAGCTTTGAGCAAAACCCTCATAGACCCAACCATTCATTTTTTTCCAAAGCGCTACAACGTCTTCATCGCCTGCTTCCCATTTTAAAAGCATATTTTGAGCTTCTATTAATATTGGGGCTTGCTTTTTTGCATCATCTTCAGAACTTCCTTTAGAAATTAAATCATGAATTTGTTTTTTATATTCTTGATCAAATTTTACATAATAATTACCAACCAACTTATCACCTTTTAAACCCGTAGATTCAGGAGTTTCACCATTCCCAAATCGCTCCCAAGCCAACATACTTTTACAGATATGAATCCCTCGGTCATTTATTATTTGGGTTTTGTAAACTTTCTTACCCGATGCTTTTAAAATTTCAGCAACACTGTAACCCAAAAGGTTGTTTCTTACGTGCCCTAAATGCAATGGTTTATTAGTGTTTGGCGAGGAATACTCCACCATTACGGCTTTTTCTTCCCTCTTTGGAGAGACAAAACCATACGTTTCATCATCTTTTATTCCATTGAAAAAATGAATATAATTAGCATCACTTATTTCAATATTTAAAAAGCCTTTAACAACATTAAATGCATTAACCTCATCAACATTTTCAACTAAATAATTACCAATAGTCTCTCCTATTTGTACTGGGTTTCCTTTCACAAAACGTAACATGGGAAAAACAACAACGGTTATATCTCCTGAAAATTCTTTTCTGGTAGCTTGAAATTCCACGGTTTCAAGTTCAATATTAAAATCAGATTTTACAGCTTGTTTTACGTAATTTGATAAGGTCTCTTGAAGGCTCATTTTACTCATTTTTAAGGCTGCAAAGATAGAATTTTAAATCAAGTTTAGAACCGAATTCCCTTTGAAAATGTTTATGATGGATAGGTAATCAATAGTTATCATATTTTTATGTTTTATTCGTAGTGGTCCTAATTCTAGCGTTTAAAATACATTAAACTAGAGTCTGCTTTTTATGAGGGTATGGATTCACCGTTTCAATCAGAACTAGAATCCTATGGTATTCCTTGCAAAGATGCTAATGAAAATCCAATTGATATACTCGATTTATAGCAAAAAACAGAACAAAAAATTTGGTTTTGCTATTGGGCTAAGACTGGGTTGCTTTTTGAGAATGAATCTACTTCCATTAGAAGAAGTGTATAGAAAATCAATGCTTATTCGATTTTGAATATAAGACACTCTTACTTTTGATATTCATAGAACGAACTAATTGTTTTTAACATGAATAATAATCTCTAATATCTTTGCAATTCCTTAAAATATTAAAATTCTTACAGCTATAAGATTAGTTTATGAAAATCAAACCCGAAATGCATTTCATCGATAAAAGTGCTCTTTTTCTGTGATTTTTACCGTTCGTCTATTCGTCGATTTTAGTTCTATTTTTTCGATGCCCTTTCAACTAATTTATTGGTATTAAAACGCAGAAATTAGATTTTGAATATCCTTTTGTCAATTTTTGTATTGTAATGCTATTAATCCGAATTTTTTCGGCTTAAAAAATTAAACCCTAACAAATAGTTTCATCAATATAAAGCAATCTTATTTTTCCTCAAAATTTAAGATTTCCTATTATGTTGCTTTTTTATTTGATGCGATTTAAATGTTAAAATGAGGAGAATAACTACTTTATTTATTATGTTATCTATATCTATTGGTTTCTCGCAAACTGATGACATAGATAATCTCGCTTTAGAGTTAGCTTTTCAAGAACAAGACTCATTAAAAGTAGAAACTTCCTTAAAAATCATAAAAGCCCTTTTCGACATAAAGGATTATGAAAGAGCACGTGAATATATCTTAAAAAGCGAAAAACTTTCAAATAATCTTAACTACAAAAAGGGTATAGCTGAAATAACATATTATAAGTCTCTAATTTATGCCCAAAAAGACGATTATATTAATGCTGTTAGCGGTTATAATAAATCGAAAGCCTTATTCAACGCCCTTAACGATACATTAAGCGTTGCCAAAGTTAATAACAGCATTGGTTTAATAGAGATTAAACGAGGGAATTACAATAGAGGTTTACAATTTTCTTTGGCAGCCATAAAAGAGCTTGAAAAAAGAAATCTGATTAGTGACCTGAACTTAGCCTATAGAAATTTAGCCAAAGCGTATTACAATACTAATTTATTCGAAAAAGCCATGGAATTTTATTTGAAAGCCTTGGGTGTTCAAATGAAACTTAATGATTCGAAAGGTATTAATGAATCGCATAGCAAATTAGCTGAACTTTATTCCAATAAAAAAGAACACCGAAAGGCTATAGAGTATTACGAAAAAGTCTTAAAGAGTAGCGAATCGAATAATGACTCTATTCGTGGGTATGTATTCTCAAAGTTGGGTGGCGAATATTTAATGTTTAACGATTATGACAAAGCCACAAAATATCTAATACAGGGTTACAACATTAATACCCGAACAAAAAACAAAGCTGGTTTATTGCTGACTTTAAACAATTTAGGGGATTTAAATCTTAAACAAGGCAGATTAAATATAGCGGAAAAACAACTTCTTGACGCTGGAGAAATTGCCAAAAGCTTGAATAACAAAATAGAATTACTGAGACATTATAAATCAATGAAGTCTTTAGATTCTACCAGACAACGTTTTGATAGAGCTTTTGTATGGCAACGCGAGTATTATGAATTGAATACTAGTTTAAAAAAGACAAAAATTAAGCCAGTAACCAGTACTGAAAAACAAACTAATATTGAGTTAAACACAAATTCAGGAAGCCAACCTGAAGTTAATGTATCTACTGATAAAGTAACTTCGGCTGATAACGTTGAAATGAATAAAGTGTTAGACAAATATAAAATTATTTTATATGCATTACTTGCTGCACTTATTGTGGTTTCAGCGCTATTAGTTTTTACGTATTTAAAACGGAACAGCAGTATTAAAGACTTGCAGGAGCTAGAAGAAAAGAATGTTAAAATTGAATTACAAAATGAAGCCTTTTCCGAACAAACCAAGCACCTTGAGAATGTAAACAATGTAAAAGATAAGCTATTCTCTATTGTTTCTCATGATTTAAAAGATTCACTCTCTTCAATTAATGGATTCATAGATCTATTAAAAGACGGCTCCTTAACAAGAGAAGAGTTTGATGATTTAATTCCGGAATTAAGTGAAAATGCCAATAACGCTTCATTGCTACTTTTCAACTTACTTAACTGGTCTAAATCTCAAATGCAATCTTTAGAACCAAAACCCAGTCTTTTTGATATTCAAGAGGTTTTTGAAAGTAAAGTAAAGCTTGTAGATCAACGAATGGAAAGTAAAGGTATTACCTTAGTTGACCATACGTTACGTGACTTTGCTTATGCCGACAGGAGTATGTTTGAAATTGTTATACAAAATCTACTAGCCAACGCGCTTAAATTTTGTAAAAATGGAGATACTATTACAGTATCAAACTACATTAGTAACGGAAGTTGTATTGTGAGTATTGCAGACACAGGAATAGGTGTTTCAAAAGAAAACTTGAGTAAATTATTTAAGAATAATTCTTTCACGACTATGGGTACCAATAACGAAAAAGGTACAGGCTTGGGACTTTCCATTTGTAAAGAACTGGTAGAATTAAACCACGGTAAAATTTGGGTAGAAAGCACTCAAGGTATTGGAAGCACGTTTTATGTGCAATTACCTAAATCTAGACCTAATAGCTAGTTTTTTAAACCTTCGGCAAAAACACTTCTGCCATCATACATCTTGCACTTCCACCACCACAAGTTTCAATAGTTTCTAAAGAACTCGATAACACTTTTGTATGGTTTTTGATTTTTTTTACTTGAGAAACAGTAAGTGAATCGTAAGCGGCTTGACTCATAATTAAGTAAGGCTCATTATTTGCTGCTTTTACTTGAAGCATATTACCAGCAAAATTATTGACTTGTTTTTCTGTAATATCAATAATTTCTTTACCATCTTCTTTAAGATGCTTGATAACGTTTTTACGTTCTTTTTTATCGTCAATACTACTTAAACAAATCACGGCAAAAGTTTCTCCTATACACATCATAACATTGGTATGATATATAGCCTTTCGTTTTCCATTTACAGTTTGATTTGAGGTAAATATGACCGGAGTATATTCAAAATCTTCACAGAATTCAATAAACAAATCTTCATCTGCCCGCGGAGACAAAGCACAATATGCTTTCCTATTTACACGATCTAGTATGATACTTCCCGTTCCTTCCAGAAATACTTGTTCTTCTTCAGCACTTGTATAATCAATAATATTATTGATTTCAAAGCCTTTTTCTTCTAATGTCTCAAGAATGTCCTCTCGTCTTTCTAAACGCCTGTTTTCTGCAAACATAGGATAAAGACCTACATCGCCATTTCCATGAAACGATACCCAATTATTTGGAAAAATTGAATCGGGAGTATCCGTTTCTTTTCTATCATTTACAACTATAACATGTACTCCAATATTTCTGAGCTTATCAACATAATCATCAAACTCCTTTTGAGCTTTAGTATTAATCGTTTCTGGTAAAACACCGTTAATGGATTCTTGATAATAATTATTAACAGCAGTTTGCTCATTCATCCTAAAATTTACAGGACGAATCATTAATATGGTATTTGTAGTTTGTTGCATTTTAAATTTTATCTCTAATTAAAGGCATTGTTGTACATCTTAATAAACCTTCTTGTTTACCTATTTCAGCATAAGGCACTTCTTCAACCGTAAAACCTTGATCTCTTAACCATGTATTAAGTCTAGTAAAGTTTTGTTCTGAAATGACAACATCTTCAGATATTGAAAACACATTACTAAACATTTGGTACATCTCATCTTTGCTGATTTCAAAAACATTTTCTTTTCCAAAGAAATCAACTAACCATTCATATTCTTTTTCAATTAAAAATCCATTTTTATGAATGATTGCTTTCCCTTTTCCTAAGGGATTAAAACAGCAATCTAAATGTAAAGCATTCTCTTTTGGGTTTGTATTAGATTTCTTCAATTCGAAAGATTTCACAGTTTTATTTGGAAACAGTTCTTGTATCGCTATGACAGCATCAGTATTCGTTCTTGCCGTAATTAATTCTGAGTAGTCATCACCAGAATAGGTGCCTATAAAAATATAGTCATTCCACGGCATCACATCTCCGCCTTCTACATGGCATTCTTTAGGTAATATTACGCGCTTATCTTCTGCTACTTGATTCCATATCGAATCAATGGCTTGCACTTCTTCTTCTCTGTGTGGTAAAATATTAGCCTCAATTAACATATCGTCAATCACAAAGGCTATATCTCTAGCAAATATTTGATTGCAGTCTTTTATAATTTCAGGTCTAAAAACTTGAATACCATATTTATTAAAAACCTTAGCAACAGCGTCCATTTCTTTAATCATATCCACCTCAGAAGGATAAGTCCCTGCTAAAATATGTTCCACACTCTTCGGATCATAACAATCTTCAACTTTAGGAATAGGACCATTACTTTCAGCGGTACCTAAAACAACAGCACGTAATCTAGAAGTTTCATTTTGAATATTCAGTTTTATCATTCTTTCTGATTAAATAAGTCTTACAAATTTTAAACATCAAAATTAAGTATAATTAAAGACATTTTACATTATTCACAAAATAATGCTCAAAAAAAGAAAAAGCTTCATGATATTTTCATGAAGCTTAACAATAATATAATATTTTCTTATTTATCTTTTTTTAATATTTTTATAAGCTCTTTCATTCTCACCTATATACAATTGTCTTGGTCTACCTATTGGCTCTTTCTTTAAACGCATTTCACTCCATTGGGCTATCCAACCAGGCAATCTACCTAAAGCAAACATTACTGTAAACATATCTGTTGGAATTCCCATACCTCTGTAAATGATTCCTGAATAAAAATCTACGTTTGGATATAATTTGCGATCTACGAAATACTTATCTTCTAAAGCTTCTTTTTCTAAACCTTTTGCAACATCTAAAATTGGGTCATCAACACCCAAATCACCTAATACTTCATCTGCGGCAACTTTGATTATTTTTGCACGTGGATCAAAGTTCTTATAAACACGATGTCCAAATCCCATTAAACGGAATGGATCATTTTTATCTTTGGCCTTAGCCATATATTTTTTGGTATCTCCCCCATCTTCTTTAATAGCTTCAAGCATTTCTAATACAGCTTGATTTGCACCACCATGAAGTGGTCCCCAAAGTGCTGAAATACCTGCAGAAATCGAAGCAAATAAACCTGCGTGAGACGACCCTACAATTCTTACTGTTGATGTAGAACAATTTTGTTCGTGATCAGCATGTAAGATCAACAACTTATCTAAAGCATTAATTAAAATTGGATTTTGAACATAATCTTCATTAGGTTTTTTAAACATCATTTTTAAAACATTCTCAACATACCCTAATTTTTTATCTCCATAATCCAGTGGTAACCCTTGTTTTTTACGCATTGTCCATGCTACTAATACCGGGAATTTACCAAGAATACGCACAACAGAATTATACATATCCTCCTTTGAATCCACATTAACGCAAGACGGATTAAAAGCCGTTAACGCACTTGTTAATGAAGACAAGACACCCATAGGGTGTGCTGTCTTTGGAAATGCATCTAAAATTTTCTTTACATCGTCATCAACAATTGATTGATCCTTTATATCTGTATGAAATTTTTCTAATTGCTCAGAATTTGGTAACTCTCCAAAAATTAACAAGTAAGACACTTCTAAGAAATCAGCTTTTTCTGCAAGCTCTTCAATAGAATACCCTCTATATCTCAAAATACCTTTTTCGCCATCTAAAAATGTAATCGCACTTTCACATGAACCTGTGTTTTTGTAACCTGGATCAAGAGTTGTTACCCCTTTTGTAACGCTTCGAAGCGTCTTAATATCCATAGCTACTTCATTTTCCGTTCCAGTGATTAATGGAAATTCGTGTTTCTCACCGTTTATTTCTAGAATAGCTGTATCTGACATGTTTTTCTATATAATTTATTTTAATTATGCTGTCTGCTAAATTACGAAATATCTCTTTATTTTTTGAGAATATCTATAACGATTTAGTTGATTATGGATTATTCCAATTGATACTAAATAAAAAAGCGATTATTATTAAATAATCGCTTTTTGTATCAAAAACTTAAATGTTTCTTATTTTATTTTGAATGCTTTTTCTTGCGGAAAATAAGCCACTTCACCTAATTCTTCCTCAATACGAAGTAATTGATTGTATTTTGCCATACGATCACTACGAGAAGCAGATCCTGTTTTAATTTGTCCCGTATTTAAAGCCACTGCTAAATCTGCAATAGTGTTATCTTCTGTTTCACCTGAACGGTGAGACATTACTGATGTATAACCTGCATTATGCGCCATATTTACAGCAGCAATAGTTTCCGTTAACGTACCAATTTGGTTTACTTTAATAAGGATTGAATTGGCAATACCTTCTTCAATACCTCTAGATAAACGCTCTACATTTGTTACAAATAAATCATCACCTACTAACTGTACTTTATCTCCAATTAATTCAGTTAAATGTTTCCAACCTTCCCAGTCGTTCTCATCCATTCCATCTTCAATAGAAATAATTGGATATTTCGATGCTAATTCAGCTAAATATTCAGCTTGCTCTTTACTTGTTCTAATAACACCTGTATCGCCCTCAAACTTCTTGTAATCATATTTACCGTCAACAAAAAATTCAGCTGCGGCACAGTCTAATGCGATCTTAACTTCATCACCAAATTTATATCCAGCATTCTCAACAGCCTTAGCTATAGTATCTAAAGCATCTTCTGTTCCTCCAGCTAAATTTGGAGCAAAACCACCTTCATCTCCTACGGCCGTACTTAAGTTTCTATCGTGTAATACTTTTTTAAGATTATGAAAAATCTCAGTTCCCATTTGCATAGCATGCGTAAAGTTTTTAGCTTTTACTGGCATAATCATAAACTCTTGAAATGCAATAGGTGCATCACTATGCGAACCACCGTTGATGATATTCATCATTGGCAAAGGCAATGTGTTTGCAGAAACACCACCTACATAACGATACAATGGCATGTTTAATTCATTAGCAGCAGCCTTAGAAACCGCTAAAGAAACACCTAAAATAGCATTAGCACCTAATTTAGATTTGTTTGGTGTTCCATCTAAATCAATCATTATTTTATCAATAAGGTTTTGTTCAAAAACTGAAACCCCTAACAACTCTTCAGCAATAATTGCGTTCACATTATCTACAGCTTTTAAAACACCCTTACCCATATAAGTATTTCCTCCATCACGTAATTCAACCGCTTCATGCTCACCTGTTGATGCTCCTGATGGTACAGCAGCTCTACCTAATATATTATTTTCAGTTACGACATCTACTTCAACTGTTGGATTTCCTCTTGAATCTAGAATTTGTCTTGCGTGGATATTAATTATTATACTCATAATTGGTTTGTTTTTAATCGTTTGTCACCCCAAATTTACGGTTAAATCTTGTTTATTTTTAGATGTTTTTGAAGAAATTGACAAAATAACATCTATAACGTTTTAGTAAAAAATAACCTCAAAAACAGCATGCTATTATTGAGGTTTATTTAAGTTTTATTTCTTTAGATTTTCAATGAATTGATCAAAAAGATAAGAAGAATCATGTGGGCCTGGACTAGCTTCTGGATGATACTGTACAGAGAATACATTCTTATTTTTCATTGATAGACCAGCTACTGTATGATCATTTAAATGTACATGTGTAATTTCTAAATCTGAATTTGCTTCTGCTTCTTCTCTATTTACAGCAAAACCATGATTTTGAGATGTAATTTCACCTTTCCCAGTAATTAAGTTTTTTACAGGATGGTTAATACCTCTATGACCGTTATGCATTTTATAGGTTGAAACACCATTAGCTCTAGCAATTACTTGATGCCCTAAACAAATGCCAAATAAAGGCAAATCTCTTTTTATAATTTCTTTCGCAACTTCTTGAGCATCTATTAGAGGTTCTGGATCACCTGGTCCATTTGATAAAAAATATCCGTCGGGTTTAAACGCTTCTAAATCTTCAAATTTGGCGTTATAAGGAAATACCTTGATGTAAGCGTCTCTACTTGCTATATGTCGCAAAATATTTTTTTTAATTCCGATATCTAAAGCAGCCACTTTGTATGTTGCCTTTTCATCACCAAAATAGTAGGGTTCTTTAGTCGATACTTGGGAAGCTAACTCTAAACCTTCCATATTCGGCACTTCAGCCAGTTGCTTTTTTAAACCTTCGATATTATCAACTTCAGTTGAAATAACAGCATTCATTGCACCATGATCTCTAATATAGCTTACTAAAGCTCTGGTGTCGACATCCGAAATAGCTAATAAGTCATTCTTTTCTAAAAAATCTTCTAAAGATCCGTCTGCAGAATCTCTAGAATACTCATAGCTAAAGTTCTTAACTATTAAGCCAGCAATTTTTATAGAATCAGATTCTACTTCATTATCATTAACACCATAATTACCTATGTGAGCATTAGTAGCTACCATAAGTTGGCCATAATAAGAAGGATCTGTGAAAATTTCCTGGTAACCTGTCATTCCAGTATTAAAACATACTTCCCCAAATGATGTTCCTTGTTTATTACCAACTGCTTTACCGTAAAAAATTGTACCATCAGCTAGAAGAACGATAGCTTTTTGTCTTTTTTGATATTTCATGTGTTCGTTTAAATTCTAATAATAGTGTCACATGTAGTATCCATATCTTGTTCCTTTTTTTACTTAAACTATAGACTATGGATATTTCATATTTCTTTAAAAGTTTTACAAAATTGCATAAAAAAAAGGATAAACTAAAATTGTTTACCCTATATATATTAAATGCTTATTAACATTATAACGTGTTTTGAAAATTTAAAATAGTTTGTAATTTTTTCTCATCCTTAACGTTAATGCTGTTGTCATTTATAAAGTCACGAACTTGCTTCGCATCTTTACCAAATAACTTAGTAAATGTCTTTTTATTAAGTTTAATTTCTGCAATCGAAATTCCTTTATTAATGTAAATAGTTTCTTTTATAATATAACAATCAGTATCTTTTACTTGGGTTAAAGGGTTTAGTTTACCCTTTCTAATCACCTTATCATAATTTTTTAAGACTTCGAAACTATTGTTAAACGCTACAACCTCTAAAAACCGTTTTTCTCCTTTTAAGGTATATTCTTTAAAGATTTTGTTATTTAGCCTAACTTCTTTAATCAACGCATTGTTAAACACATAAACAGAATCATTAGTTACTTTTACAACAAAATTATTATGTTTAGTATCATAATTTAAATCTTTTATTATTAGATTCTTATCATCATCTCGAGTAGTTACTATCGCATATGATTTCCAACTATCATATAAGTATACTGAGCCTTCGATACCATCGTCAATAGGATTCCCAATCCACGCTCCCGTTGAATTTACAACCAAACCCGAATAATCATTTGTTAATCGAGATGAATCATCCCTTTGCGCAAAAACACATGAAACCGTAAATAAAAAGAAACAACATAATATAACTTTCATATCTATAAATTTAAATACATTAAATATATAAAATAATTATATAGTTTTAGAATATTCCAATAGCGCTTTCACATCTTTAGGGTCTGTAAACTTGAGCCTATTTTGTTTAACAAAATCTTTAACACTGCTAGCCTTACTTTTATCAAGTAACGATAAAATAGATCTTTTTCTCAATTTAAACTTTTTGAGTTTTTCTCCTTTATCATTTGCTAAATAAAAGATCTCTTTTTTTATAAGCGCGTCTTTTTCCATTTTTTGCATAGTCATAGGATTAATTTGCCCCTCCTTTAACTCCACGATATGCTTTTCCAAAAGCAATTTCCCGTTAATAGCCGCTATTTTCTGGAAATAAGAATTTCTTTGAAACTCAGGATCCAAAGTTCTAATAAACACGTTACCAAGTATTTCAATCTTTTTAACACCTTGTGGATCAACAGCGAAAACAGAATCTTTCGAAATTTTAGCCTCAAAACGTTCAAATTTTATGTTATAATTAAATGACTTAATACTTATCACTTTATTACTTAAAAAAACCTTACCACCATTTACCCATGAGTCGTACAAATATGGAGACCCTTTAATATCCGTCTTTTGACCACTAGAATTCACCCACATTCCGTTACCGAAATCATTTATACCAATATTATCTAACCGCGCATTATTATCATTATCAGATTGAGCCATTCCATTTAGACCAAAACAAACTGCAATAATACAAACTAACTTTTTCATATAATTTTAATACTTTTTTCTGTTTTTAACTATAAAAAAAAGGATAAGCTATCACAGCTTACCCTTTATATTTTTAAACGATACTGAAAAACATTTAAACTTTATTCTTCTTCGTTTGATGCCTGAGTTTCAACTGGAGCAGCTTCTGGTTTAGAACCACCTCTTCTACTTCTTCTAGTTGTTTTCTTCTTAGCTTTATCTGCGTTGTAGATTTCGTTGTAATCAACAAGTTCTATCATTGCCATATCAGCATTATCTCCTAAACGATTTCCTAGCTTTATTATTCTAGTATAACCTCCTGGTCTATCAGCTATTTTAGCAGCGACATCTCTGAATAATTCAGCAACAGCATCCTTTTGCCTAAGTTTAGACATAACAATACGTCTGTTATGTGTTGTATCTTCCTTAGATTTGGTTATCATTGGCTCTACAAACTGTTTCAAAGCCTTTGCTTTTGCTACAGTTGTATTAATACGCTTATGCTCTATTAAAGAACAAGCCATATTTGCCAACATTGCTTTTCTGTGAGCTGTCTGTCTACCTAAGTGATTTACTTTTTTTCCGTGTCTCATGACGTTTGTTTTATCATCTTGCTACCAAACTCGACTTGCGAGGAGCAAAATATGATTAATTAATCTTTATCTAATTTATATTTACTTAAATCCATTCCGAAATTTAAACCTTTAACATTTACAAGCTCTTCTAGCTCTGTTAAAGACTTCTTACCGAAGTTTCTGAATTTCAATAAATCGTTCTTGTTGTAAGAAACTAAGTCACCTAATGTTTCAACGTCAGCTGCTTTCAAGACGGTGGCAGTGAAAGGCTTTTCGTTCGCAGTTGCTACAAATTCGTTGTCGCTGAGCGCAGAGGATTCCCAAAGGCCCTTCAATTCACTCAAGTCAGACTCGATGGCCTGAGCATCTGCGGCAGAAGCTGAGAGGGGAATGCGCACGAATGTGACCGCTCTGCCCACTTGCTGTTCATATTCATCGTCACCTTTGTGAGCTCTGAAATATGCTTTGACGTCAGCGTCGGAAACACTCACTTCACTTTCCTCAATGTCGTTGTACGCTTTGAAAGCGTAGTTGAAATTCACCTTTTTATTTGCAGTGACGAAATCGTACTTGCCTTCAAGAGCATTGGTGTAGACTCCTGAGGTTACGAGGTTGTCAAACTTTTCGCGCAATCGCTTTGTGACGATGAGGCGTTTGTAGGACATGAAATCTGACTTCCCTTGTGGAGTGGACAACATGGCACCAAAGTTTTGTTGCCAATACGCTTTGTTTTCGGCGTTGGAATAAAACGCTCGGTTCATGTATGGCGAATAGCCTGAGCCAAAAAGCATTTCTTGAAATTCCTCGTCGCAAACTTGCAGTCCGAGTGCATCAAATCCGTCGCGCAAAACGATGTTTGAGGTTAGATCATTCCACACTTCATCTCCTAACTGGTCTCCGCTGAAGCCAAGACGGCGTCGTTCTTGCAGCTCTGTTTGGTATTCCAAAGCAGTGATTGCAATTCCATCGACTTCACCGACATCTCGGTTGGATCCTTGGCCAACAAGCGCCATTACTGCATCGTACGGCACCAAAAAGCCTAACATTCCAATGCCGATCATGACGATCAATAGCCCTTGGCGGTTTCGGATTTGTTGAATCATTGACATGGTATCATTCTCTTTTTTAAAGGATTGCGAAGATAAGCGAAATCGTGCAAAGACGCACGTGCTTCAACGTCGCTGGATTGTACGGGTATTCTGCACCAAAAGTTTCACAATCACGTGTCAGTTATTTGGGCGACGACAACCGTTTGAATTTTGCTTCTGCCAACTTGTTCAACGGTGATCAAACATTGATCGAAACGGAGTGTGAAACCAGGCTCAGGGATGTCCTCAGCGTGATGGATTACCAGGACGCCAATGGTTTCGTAGTCGTCCAGAGCAGGCATTGACAAACCATACGTCTCATTCATTAATTCCACATCGAGTCGAGCGGAGAAGCGCCAACGTCCTGGTCCCAATTCTTCTTCAATGAGTTCTTCGTTATCGTGTTCGTCTTCAATGTCACCGACGAGCTGTTCGATGATGT
>UPTG01000151.1_pt1 | contig 60643 bp, 58 predicted proteins | sample 2160121 | NCBI WGS metagenome assembly UPTG01 (sample SAMN06266255, study PRJEB28933) | marine metagenome | isolation source: Columbia River Estuary | place: USA:Columbia River Estuary, USA | collected 2014-07-27 | reverse complement strand
GCGTCAGGATTTGTCGCTGCGGCTGCCTGAACGGCCCAGCCACCCATGGAATGCCCTTCTAATCCTATTCTGTCTTGATCCACAAATGGCAGGCTGCGCAGATATGCCAATCCATCAGGGCCGCCGAATCCGTTCGAAAATGCCGGGGCATCTGAATAGCCGTGACCGGTCTGATCCAAAGCCAATACTACGTAGCCGCGTCTAGCGAACTCAATAGCAAAGGCTGACTGTGTCTCTCGAGTGTTGATGTATCCATGAATAGCAAGGATTGCGGGTGCCGGGCTATTGACTGTCGTGCCATTTGGAATATAAAGCAGCCCGCTCATTTGGTTGCCGGTTGAACCGATAAAGCGCGTGTCTTTGACTGAGACCCCGCCGAAGTTCGTCTGCACAAGCGCTGCCAGTAAAATGCCGGCAACAAGTAACGAGGGTGCCCAGTATAGTTTGATTGGCATAGAGTTTATTCCTTAATTGGCTACGACTTGTGCACCATAGGGGGAATTGGGGTCTGAGTAAAATGTGCAAATGATTTGTACAACGCTTAACGAGTAAAGCAGTCGGAAGCATTAGTTTCGGGAGTAACATTTATATTAATTTTACTCGAGGCCAATTATTCCACGATTGATATTATTCCGGCATACTCAGCTAAGAGATGAATAAGGATGAGTCATGAGCGCAAGACCTGAGAAGAACCCCCTGTACTGGTACTACGGATCGGCTTCTGTCGCCTTCGGGATTAAAAACAACGCGTTTAGTTATTTGCTACTGATTTACTCAACTCAGGTGATGGGTATTCCTGGATACTTGGCAGCGACTGCGCTCGCTGTCGCTATGGCTTGGGATGCGGTGTCTGACCTGTTACTTGGGCATTGGTCTGACAAAACCCAGTCAAAATTGGGGCGCCGTCACCCATTTATGTATGCGGGGTTTATTCTGCTGCCGATCTCTTTTTATGCGTTGTTTAATCCTGTGATTGATATCACGGAGGCGAATCGTTGGTTCTATCTGCTGGGCACGGCAATTCTGATTCGAACGGCGGTTACTCTGGTAGAGGTTCCCTCCGTCGCGCTGCTGCCAGACCTTGTGAAGGACTATGATGAGCGTAATAAATGGCTGGCGTTGCGACATGCCTTTGGCTGGTATGGTGGCAACGGCTTACACGTGATCAATATGGGTATTTGGGTCGGCGCCTATGGCGTTGCAGTTCAAGCGGGTTACAGTATCTATGGCACCGTAGGTGCACTTGTCATCGCTGCCAGCATTTTAATCTCGTCACTTGGCACGCAGAAAGCGGCATCTGCCATGCCGCAGCCCACGGAATCGTTCCGGTTTAGAGAAATATTTTCAGAAATTAAGCAGATCGGGCAATCAGTCAAGAATGCCAATTTCTTCTGGTTATTCGCTTACTCCCTTTTTGTGGGTGCCGCCGGAGGCATGTCCACCGCACTTTACCTTTACAACGTGACGTACTTCTTCGAATTTAGTGGTCCACAGATAGCGATTACTGGCGTCTTCGTATTTGCTTCTCCTGCAATCGCCTACTTCTTGGCGCCGGCGCTCGGCAAACGTCTCGGCAAGAAACGCGCCGCGATGATCGCGTTGTTTGGTGCGATACTGCTTTACCCTATCCCGTACATTTCTACCTTGGCAGGTATTTGGCCCGAATCTGGTGGTTGGAATAGTCTCATGATTTATTCTGTGTTCGTGATGACTGAGGTAGTTGGCTTTATTGTCGGTGGCGTGATGCTCGACTCAATGATGGCGGATGTCGTGGAGGATAGTGAAGTGACCACCTCGCGCCGGTCGGAGGGACTTTTCTATGCAGCCAGAAGTTTTGCCGGCAAAGCTGTCAGCGCGCTGGGCATTATTTTGGCAGGCTCCATTGTCTCCTTGGTAGGGATGGACGGCATCAAGGGCGTGGAAGATATGACCATGGAAATGCGCGGCGATCTGGCTGGTTTCTTCTTACCTGCCTACTGCGGGTTGTATTTCTTAGCGATCTATCTGATATCTCGATATAAAATAGACCGCGAAACGCATCAGAACAATCTGGAGAAACTGGCCAAAGCAAACTAGTTGCGTGAATTGAGATAAAAATACAAGTTCTGATGTTCAGCTTTACTCTTTAAGGAATGGTGCTTCGCCAACGACAGTCACACGATAACCTCGTCTGGCTTCTGGGAAATAATCAAAGGCTGCGTGATGTTGGACGACACGATTGTCCCAAAACACCACGGTATTTGGCGCCCACTGAATTCTGCATTGAATACTGACTGAATAGGCAATGTGGTCATATAGCATTGATAACAGAGCTTCGCTTTCACGAGGACTGAGTTCCTGTATTTGGCCAACAAAGCCGGCGTTCACAAAAAGTGCGTTTCGATCGGTCAGCGGGTGTGTTCTGACAACTGGGTGCACCGCAGAAGGTAACTCTTCAAGTTTTTTTGCCCCACTTAAATAGAGATAGTGTCCTTTAGGGTCGTGTCGCGCGCTCAGTTGCTTAAGAAATGCCTGCATAGAAGGGGATAAGGTTTCGAACGCGCGGTACATATCCGCAAAAAGCGTGTCACCGCCGCTGGCTGGGACGACTTCCATCCTCAACATGGAAAGACCTGGTGTGATCGCTTCACTGGATACATCTGAATGCCAACCAGCACCCGCGACTGCCTTAGATTTGGGACCAGCGAAAATCGGAATGAGTTCCTCGGGCACATCTTTCTTGCTCATCGGAGATTTAAACAAGTTGCCAAGTCGGCGCCCAAATTCAGCCTGGCTTTGTGCGTCCATGGCTTGATCACGAACAACAACAACGCCACGTTCAGCAGCTAACTGCTTTAGCCAGGTAATTTCATCATCACTGAAGTGGGTTAGTTGATAATCTTCGGACAGCTCAACACCGAATGATGGCGTAATGTCGCTAAATTTCAGTTCCATAAATTTCAACCGAATTTGATATCAGGTCAATGTGAGTTTTTATTATAACCACTAAATTCGACTGATAACCAATGGGCGATCTGCGGTTTGCCTGCACCTGTAACGTTTTTCGTGTCCGGCAGCAAATTACTGGATCTAACACACGTACATATGTCTTGCGTTAATAGCAGCCTGAAAGGTAGACCGTGACTAGATTATTTGACCATCTGTAGCCTATCGCTTTAACAACATTACCCGATGGTGATTGATCTTCTTCGCCGCCAAATTTGTCCATACCCATTGAGACTTTCCGCTCGGTGCATTCCAAGGGCTGAAGTACAATTTACACTGGTACTTCATTCTGCTTTACTCAGGTCTGCTAGACTTCAGCGAGTCTTATTTTTACGGCGACTGTTTCTCACGATGATTTTTTCTCAAGATAATTTTTTCTCACGATGACGTTGTTCAAAATATTAGTGGTATTCATGACGATATTAAGTTCATCAGCCTTGGCCGCGCCCATGCGGGTAATGGGCATAGATTCGGTTCACGCCAACATGGACTGGCAGGTGGTCAATGACGGCGTCATGGGTGGGCGTTCAGAGAGCGGTTTCGTTAATAAAAATCAACAACTTCGTTTTAGTGGCACGCTTAACACCAATGGCGGAGGCTTCGCTTCATTGAGAAGTGGAAGTCAAGACTGGGACTTGTCGATGTATTCTGTCGTTCGTCTTAAGGTTCGCGGTGATGGTCGAACCTACAAGTTCAGGTTGTTTGTCGATGGCGATCAGGCATCTTACCAAGCTGATTTTGCCACTGCGGTCGGAGAATGGCAGGTGCTGGAGTTACCTATCGGGGATTTTTATGCCGCGTGGCGCGGTCGTCTTCTAGATCGGCCGCCCCTAGCCGCGGCAGAAATCGCGGCCATGGGGATAATAATTGCTGATGGAATCGACGGATACTTTGAGTTGACGATAGACTGGATAGAGCTAGACGACGCTGGCGCGTCCGAAAATTGAGGAGTGAATAAGCGATGAGCAACATGTGGCAAGAAAAGGGAGATGCGCTGGTAGCAGAACTCTTATTCAAGGATTTTATTGATGCCTTCGCTTTCATGACAATCGTTGCTGAGCTAGCCGAGGCACAAAACCACCACCCTGAATGGTCGAATGTATACAATCGGGTCTCAATTAGGTTGACGACGCACGATGCCGGAAACAGCATTACCGAGAAGGACAGAACGTTGGCCTCTGCGATAGAAGCCCACGCAGAAGTTAGGAAGTTGATCACTCGCGTGTGCTAGCGGTATCCCCTGTTGCATGGTACCGGCTTTATCTGTCTCCGAGGGTTTTGGATTTTAATTGAGCACGCTCAAGAGAGAAGTTAGTATGGATAATCATGACTTCTCGACAAATTGAAATTCCAGATGACCTGCTCGCGGCCATTGACTACTGTTACGAGCAAGGTTGGACCGATGGTTTGCCAGTCGTACCACCGGAGCTCTCTCGCGTAGAGGCTATGTGCGCGATGGAGGGGCGTCCGATCGAGACGGTACTGGCTACTCACCCGGCTACCGGGCTTGAGTTAACGGTGCAGGCGCTTGGCGTAAACGCAGTGATGGCGGGGTGTTTGCCGGAATATTTTCCTATCCTTGTTGCTGCGTTTGAAGCGATGAATAAAGAGCGCTTTAACTTCCATGGTTCAACAGCCAGCACAGGTGGGTCAGCTCCCTTGCTCATTGTTAGCGGTCCTTTGGTTGATGAGATAGGTATGAACGCTGGAGTGAATTTGTTTGGTCCTGGCAATCGAGCGAACGCCACCATTGGAAGGGCTGTTCGATTGACTTTGTTGAATGTGTTCAAGATGACGCCTGGAATATCGGATAAATCCACGCAAGGCAATCCAGGTAAATACAGCTTTTGCATTGCCGAGAGAGCAGATTGTAATCCGTGGCCTTCGCTTGCGGTGGAGCAAGGTTATCCCGAGGAAGTCAGTTCGGTCACTGTATTCGCCGGGGCTGGTTTTTGTAATGTGGAAAACCATGGCGGTAATACACCTGAGGCTGTGCTGAGTTCTATGGCTGATGCCATGGCAAATTATGGCTGTATTAGCCTTGGTCAAAGTGTCGTGGTGCTCTCTCCTGAGCACGTTCGTATTGTCGCGCAGGACGGTTGGCTAAAATCAGATGTGCAGACCTATTTGTTTGACCATGCAAAACGCTCTGTTGCAGGGATGAAAAACGTGGGGAAATTTGTTCAGGGTGAATACATGAAGCAGGGCATGACAGATGTCCATCGCGGATTGAAGCCGTCAGATATTTTGGTTACCGTTGGTGGTGGTGATGCAGGTGGTCATTCAGCATTTATTCCTTCTTGGAGTCGTTCTCGCGGTTCCATCATGCAGCACCAATCGATAGGGGTTTGTATTGACTGTTAATTTTGAGGAGAAACTATAATGATCATTGTCGATCCTACTGTGACAAATACCGATCAAAATAATGCCCGAGCACCCGCCATCAATACACTCAAAGGCAAGACGATTGGTGTGCTTTCAAATCGCAAACTTAATGCTGATCTGTTGTTGCAGGAAACAGCGCTTTGTCTGGTTAGTCGTCATGGGGGTAAGGTGCTGCCAATGGCCCATAAGTTGAATCCGAGTGCGCCGTCCCCAGGCAATACGCTGACGGGTTTGTCCCCTCAATGCGATTATCTTTTGACGGCAATAGGTGACTGAGGAAGTTGCTCAACGTGCAGTTTGCATGACGGCATCACTTTCGAACAAACAGGTAAGCGTGCAGTGGTTATATGCACTGAGCCTTTCATCGTCACCGCAAAAAATATTGCAAGGGTCATGGGGCTGCCTGACTATCCATTTGTGGTGCTTGATCATCCGATTGGCAGTAGTACCTCAAGTGAAATTCAGCAGAAGGCTGAGCAAGCGGCGGATCAAGCTGAACGGATATTGCTAAGAGATTGATTGCGGCATCTGGACCAACAGAGAACAATGAATAGACGCAGATTCTTAAAGCGTAGTGCTGCCATATCGACAGTAGCAGCAATTGCCGCGACGAGTGGCTGTATGAGAGAACCTCGAACATTGACTCCTATAATCAAAACTAGCGCTGGCCATTTACAAGGCGAAGTCCTTGGCAGCGTTCACAGGTTCTTAGGAATCCCTTATGCAGACCCTCCCTTCGGTCAGCTAAGGTGGAAATCTCCGGTGCATAGAACGGCCTGGAAAGGTGTGTTAAATGCGACAGAATTTGGTGCTGTGTGTCCTCAAACCGGCGGGATTCGCGCCGGTCTGCCGGATGAAGGGGAGGATTGTCTCAACCTAAATGTTTGGACGCCTGATCTGTCAAATACCGCTAACTTGCCTGTGATGGTCTGGTTACATGGCGGCGGCCAGGTGTCAGGGTCTGGTGCCAGCGGACTCTATGATGGCACTCACTTTGCCAGTGATGGCGTTGTACTTGTCACTTGTAATCGGCGTCTGGGTGCGGAGGGCTATTTATACCTTGAGGAAGTTTTTGGCGAAGGAGTCGGGCCTGGGAACCTCGGTATCCAAGACGTCATATGTGTTCTTGAATGGGTGGCGGAAAATATCAACCAATTTGGAGGCAACCCCGATAATGTTACTTTGTTTGGTGAGTCTGGCGGCGGGGCGGCGACCCAGTCTGTTATTGCAACGCCAGGTTCGGAGGGCCTCGTGCGACGGGCTATCATACAAAGTGGCGGGCACGCTGCTCAACGGGTTGAAACTGCGAGTGAAATCGCACAACAGACACTCAAACACTTGTCTATTAGGTCTGGAGACCTGAATGCGTTGCGTCAAACAAGCTGGGCTCAGTTTGTGGGCGCTTACGAAATGTTGCAACAACTTGAAAATGTTGGTCAACCTCAGGTGTATTTGCCGGTGTTGAATCATCACATGCCGATACATCCCGTTGATGCTCCCTTTAAAGGCAAGGGATTAGATGTTGATTATTTGATTGGAACTTGCCGTGATGAAGCGAATTTCTTTTCCATGCTACTTCCAGAAATGGAAGGCAGTGTTTTTCATCAACGTGCAACAAAGGTAATCGAGTCAGCGGGTTTGAGCTGGCAACAGGTGAATGAACTCTATGCGCGTGGTCGTCCGCGATCGGAACCCGATGAGGTTTTTAACGCGATTCTTGGTGATATGTGGTTTCGAATTCCGGCGATTCGTATTGCCGAAGGTCATGCGCGACATGCTTCAGCCAGTACTTACATGTATTTGTTTGAATGGGAGTCACCCCTGATTGGTGCTGCGCATGCGATGGATTTGATGGTATTCGGTAATGGCCTGCCAATCCCCGGTATGACTGCGCTTCCTGGATATGAGGAAACAGCTAAATTGATGCGAAGAGCATGGATTAGCTTTGCGACTTCAGGCAAGCCGTCAACATCTGAGCTGGAGTGGGCATCATATGGTGTGCAGCGTTCAACGATGAGCCTTAAGGAGCAGCCTAAGTTGCTTGTTGACCCTTACGGGGGCGAGATTGGCCTATTTGAGAAAGTTATTCAGCAGACATGGGATACCCTCGGGCTATAGTTGATGCTGACCGTGGGATTGTCGATGGTGAGTTAAGTGTTCCGCACCTCGATATGCCTAAGATGCTCATCAACCACTACGATTCGCTCTATACCGGGTCTGATGATTTTTTCGCCTTGTGTGTCGGTTCCTCTCAATGTGAAGTTGAGCTCGACAATTTGCGAAGTGGTTTCCTGAATTGAATGAATCTCCCAATGCAATTCAGGATAGTTATCAAAAAAGTTTTGCATCATATCCCGGATGTCTGAGATGCCAAAATACAAGCCTGTGTTGTCCGAGCTATAAGTTGCTTCGAGAGCAAATAACTTAAATACTTTTTCCAGATCCCGATTGTTAGATAAATCGAAGTAGTGCTGAACGGTAGCGAGGGGACTCATGATGTTATCTTTCCTCATATTTTGCTCAGAACTTGGCAGCGTTTCATCAAACGACGGGCATGCTGGTCAAAGTCATCCCGGCGGTGTAGTACGCGGCGATTGTCCCATATGATCAAATCGTAGGGCTGCCATCGTTGTTTCCAGACGTTCGCAGGCAGCGCCGCGTATGACCAAATTTCATCCAACAAAGCTTCGCTGGCGTCAAGTTCTAGGCCGGGTATATACGCCCACTCTCGTCGACCAAGATACAGTGTTGGTTCTCCTGTTTCAGCGTGTGTATTGACAATGGGATGTATCGCACCAGGCGCTTCTCTCGGGTCATCAAAGGGTTCGAAACCTGGACGCAGTTTGCCCACGCTAGTATGAGATGCATCGTGTTTGATGCCAAGCGTTGAGATGCGTTTGACCAACGCTTCAGGCATAGCTGCAAGTGCTGCGTGCTGGTCAGCAAAGTAAGTGTCGCCACCTTCAGCCGGAATTTCGATACCAAGCAAAACACTTGCCGGAGGGGGCGTCTCAACATAGGTCATGTCTGAATGCCAACTGGCTTCGGCGTTACCTAGCCCGCCAATAGGTTTGCCATTTTCGATGATGTTTGAAAGCTGAGTCACATAGCGATTTTTTATTTTTGCTCTAGCTGATTCCGGTAGTCGTCCCATGGGTATTTCTTCTAGCCGCCCGAACCGGGCGCTGAAGCTTTGTAGTGCATCTTCATCCAGTTGCTGGTGCCTAATCCTCAGTACGCCATAGGTTAACCATGCTTCGTATATTTTTTTGAAGTCATTTTCAGTAAGCGACTTGAGGTCAACGCCTGATATTTCCGCGACAAAGCTGTGATTGATCGGGTGGATTATCATATCCGCCATGGGTTGTTACTCACCTCCGTTTCCTGTTTCAAGTATATGCTTTTTTTTGTGTTTTTCTAACGCACTACGAGGAACGATGATTCTGGTTACGCTGGCTATTGCCGGGTCTTGCTCGAAGCGTTCAGACATTTTTAATAGTGCTGCACCTAGCGTTGTTTCGAGCCAGAAGATATCTTCAATGATTGAAGGGTGATAGCTTCCCGGTTGTGCTGTCAGCGATTCAATGTAGAAGACTTTCAAATCTTCAATTGCAGCCTTGAACCATTTGAGTTCGCTGATGGGTAGCTTTGAGTCATCTAGGTATTGCCCTAACTTCTCGAGGTTTCCCTTTACGTCGGGTCCTGAGATCCCAACCAAAGTGCGTCCCCCTCGTTTGCGCTTGCCCAAATCATGCCATGGCGTCAGTGTTTGAAGTTCTGCTAACAGCGCGGCTTGCCAAGTGTTGGTGTTCGAGGCTGGTCTGGCGAACGTGACCGGGCATGCAGGCGTGTCATCAATCTCAATATGCGGCGCGTCTTCCGGAAAGTCTTCAAGTACAGGTCCGCGCTCCGCATTTAGCAAATCGAGAGCAGCACCAATGACACGGTGTTGAAAAGCGACATCGTTTGGTACGCCCAATGGACGTCCGAGCGAAAAGCTGACCCAGAGAGATCTGGGAGGCTTCATGCTGACGGTGTTCTCCCGTACAAGACTGATACCGGTAGTTGATATGCCCTCGCGTTCGAGAAAGTAGCTGAGCGCACACACGGCACGCGTGCAGTTGGGTCACACCGGCGTGAGGAATACTGCGTCTACTTGATCTTTTTTTAGTAAGCTTGCAACCTGTAAAGCAGATGTTTCGTAGGCTTGGGGGCTAAGACCTGCGCCCATAAAGCTGTAGTGTACGTCTGCAAGAGAACCTATCTTGTTCGCTACTTCGAGTTCCCGGAATCGATCAATAGGGAATACCAAATTTACGTCTTCCGCGAAACCGCTTTTGTCAAAATTGACAGAACTGTGCGACATGACAAGGTTGGCTGCATTCTCTGATCCTGAGATTGGTCTAAAAGTGGCGTCTGCAAAATCAAAGGAAGGGTCGTCTCTGAAGTGCAGCCCGGCTGTGGTAATGAGCGCGATGCGCAGTGCTGAAATGTCTTTTTTGACCTGCTGCCAGACAGGTGGCCCAAGAGGAGGCTCGCTCTTCGATAAGAGATGCTCCCGTTCATATTCGGGAAGATCTGCTAGTTTTACCATTTCTTTTGCCTCCTGATATTTTTTGCGCACGCTGCTGTTTAGTAATAGCGATTTGTTACCCATCCGCTATTTTTTTATGTCTGCGATAAAAACAGGAATAAGGGGCAAGCCTCAATCCAGCCGTTTCTGGCTGCTAACGTACATTCAAAAATTCACTGCCGATAATTGATGTGCATATGTCAGAAAAAGAAGCGTCTGCTGTGTATGCGTGTGTGTCTGCGTCGGGTCAAATTATTTAGGGTTGATGGATTTTGACACAGCCGAAAACAAATGTCACATAATGTGACATATTAAGGGCGCGCTATGATTGCGCAAGAGTTGATCAGACACTGGCCGCTCGTTAAATATTGCCGGCAGGTCGCCTGAGCTCCGGCGCCAATCCTTCACCCATCATGTCGATGAAGTTTTCAGCGTAGAAGCCATCAACTGCTGACCGGGATAGCTCACCCAGCGTTTCGCTAAATCGCTTAAGTGGATTTCGACCGCCTTCTACATGTGGATAGTCTGTCGAGAACAGGCACATCTCTTCATGGGAGTTGCGTATGATCCAGCCTGTATCTTCATGAGGGTATGGCGTCACGCGTAGCTGTCTTCGGGCTATTTCAGAGGGTTTGGCTGATAGTTTTTGCAGTCGTTCCTCGTTTTTAACAAATGCGTGCGCGGCTGAGTCCATGTTACGGAGCCATCCGGGTAACCACGATGCGCCCAGTTCGATGGCGCCCCACTTCAAATTGGGGAACTTGTCAAAAATGCCGTCGATAATAAACGTTGCTAGCGTCTGCTGTACCGAGGTCGAAATAGGTATATAGCTAATAGAGGTAAAGTTCGCATCGCCACCGTGAAAATCCGGCACCGCGGGTAAGCCATTCTTTTTATACGTCGGGTTAAGCTTATCTTCGCCGCCGACATGGAAGAGTATCGGTAATCCAGCTTCCTCGGCCATGGCCCAAACAGGAAAGAGACCGGTGTGAGTGGGTGAGTGATCTTGTGGGCACCAAGAGGGTATCATTAAAGCCTTGGCGCCCATCGCTATGGCGGCTTTTGTTGCGGCGATGGCGCGGTTAAAGTCCTCAAGCGGGATGTAAGCGGTAGCAAGCAGTCGCCTATCGACCGAGCAGAAATCAGTCATCATGCGATTGTGTGCAGTTGCTGTGCCGTAACATAGGTCTGGGTCACCGACCTGGTCGAAGCCAAAATTACCCAAACAAAAGGTGGTAAAAACCAACTGGCTCGCAGCACCGATGTGATCAACGGCTGCGGGGCGGTCTTCTTTCAAGAATGCACCCTGAGCATCGTAGTTTTTCCGCAACATAATGTTTTTGCCTGCATCGGCACGGAATTCCTCATCCCTCTGGCGCTTTTGCGCATCTTCGATTGCCAATCGATTCCCTACTCGTACGCCCAGATTTGGATGATCGAGAAATCGCCTGAGTAGGTCTTTCTCAAAATAGGGGTTAAGACAATCGGACATCTCCATTAAATGGCTGTCGGCGTCGTGTACTAGGCGATTTTCGATATAAGGCATTTGAACCTCTCGATGGGTGGTTTTGACCTAATATACCCCAGAGGCTTTGAGCCGTCAGCAGGATATATTGGCATCAAAGGTTTCAGTGTTCAGGCTCTGTTACGCCGAGCAGGGGTCGAGTCGCAGAACCACGGTTGAAGGTGTCGCTTCTAACGGATAAAAGCCAAGCGCTCCGCCTATTCTTGCTGTCGTGTACTTTTCAACTTTCATTGCGTGTATAACTCGTGTCGTAGATCTATCTTGATTTAAACTAAGAGCTACGCACACTCGCTTCCCTGCTCGCAGCATCTCCAATTTTGCGCCATCGAGTTTGTGATTGATGGCTTTCTCACGCCCCATGCCAACCCATGCTCCGTCCTCTCGATCAACTATCCAGAGTCTAAGATCAACGGGATTATTTTCAGCATCTGTTGCATAGAGCGAGATGACCTCCTGCGATTCTCCGCCGATGGAGTAGATGCAGGGAAGCGTCGCGATAACCGCAACTATCATGACAATCCAGCGCGCGAACCCGCGAGTGCCGGTCCACATTAAAAGGCCGCCAAGCGGTAATAAGGTGAGCGCGCTATAAAACGCAGCTCCGTGCGGCATGGCATAGGTGCCGGAATGGGTCAGTCGAATGGCGAATACAGCTAGCCCGATGAGGATGAAAATAATTCCCGCAATAACATAACCTAGCGAGACGGGTGTCTTTGTAGACATGCAGGTTTCCTGTGACTCATGTATTCAGACAAGTCTACTGCATATTTGCTCGCAGGAAACTCTCCATGCGCAGGCGGTGTCAATCTATGCCACTCGTCTGATTTCACTGACCACAGCATAACAGCCCTGACGTTCTATAAATTCATGAAATACCACTGACTCATCCACGTTCACGGGTAAGCCAAACGCCATTCCTTCGTTTGTTAGGTCTAGTGCTTTTGTCGCATGCCAACAACATACTTTGTCCAGCGACCATTCAAAACTTCGATGGCGGTTTGAGATGTACCAAGTTTTTTGCTGACGAGAACCTGTTTGTAGGCAGTCCACAGGACACCGATGAGCGCAAAAGGTATCATCAGGATTTGAAGTGGAATGAAAATTAAAAAAGAGAGAATCTTCACATTTACTCCGAGTTGTTTTGCTATCGCTGTGTTTTTTAGGTGCTCTCCATCCTCAGCCGCCGGTAGATAATGGTTTGAGGGAGAACTGGAACTGGTATGCTAACGAAAATAGCATGGTCTAGTGCAAATTTGAAACGCAGGAGAGAAAACATGAATCCCAGATCAAGCCAGTCTCGTCTCGTTTCTCTTGCGGCCGGAGTCGTGCAGGAATTCTCTCCTGAGCAGGTGATATATGCTGCAGCTAATGCTGGGTTTAATGCTGTTGGTGTTTGGTGCGATTTGGAAACTTGGACCAGTGAGCGCACGGAGAAGGTGAAACAAGCGCTCGCGGAAACCGGTATCACTGCTCTGGATATTGAAGTTGTGTGGTTTCGCCCAGATGAGCCCTTAGATAAGCACAATCGAGTGATCGATATTGCCAAGACCATCAATGCGAAAAACATCCTATGTGTCTCATCTGAACCTGATATTAGCGATACTAAAAAGCGGTTTAAATACTTTTGCGAACAGGTCGCTGGTAGTGATATTCGCGTCGTGTTGGAGTTTTTGGCCATTACAGAAATTAATTCTTTACAGAAAGCAGTGGAGGTTGTGAACGACGTGTCAGACCCCAGAGGTGCCATCCTGATTGATGCCTTGCACCTGCAAAGAACCGGCGCCACTATAGAAGACGTCGCTAATCTAATCTCTAGCGAAGCTACACCGGGGCAATTGATTCCTTATGTGCAAATTTGTGATGCGACCGCAACGCTTGCGGATTCAACATACGCAGGGATATTGGAAGATGCCGTTCATTTAAGATCTATCCCCGGTGAAGGGGAGTTACCTTTAGAAGCGTTACTCGAAATCGTCGGACCCGGTATGCCATTGAGTCTAGAGATTAGATCCAGAGGCTTGCGTGAACAGTACCCTGAACTCCAAGACCGGGCGGATGCCGTTTTTACTCGAACGCAAAACTTTTTAACTGCGCTGAACAGCTTATGAAAGCGATTATGGTCGTTGATAAACAGCCGGTCCTGGTAGACGCACCCGAGCCAAATGGCGATGGGGTCAAGGTCAAAGTTGTATCATCTTCTATCTGCGGATCAGATATTCATCTGATGGCACAAGGCGCATTGGGCAATCATATTATCGGCCATGAATTCGCTGGTATAACCCCGGATGGGAAAGCTGTGGCTGTGGAACCAATTGCCGGTTGTGGTCAATGCATTAACTGCGACAGTGGGCTTCGCCTGCACTGTGATGCCGGTCTTTATCTGATGGGTGTGCGTGGTGACGGAGGTATGGCGGAATATGTGAATGTGCCTGCTAGATGCCTCGTGGAATTGCCTACAGGGCTTGATATCAGTGTCGCTTGTTTAGTAGAACCTATGGCGGTTGCGGTACATGGATTGGATCGAGCAAGAGTGAGAGAGAATGACCGGGTACTGATTGTGGGCGCCGGACCCATTGGTCTTGCGGCCGGTGCTGTGCTGCGGTCAAGGCAAATAAAATATGATATTGCTGCGCGTCATGAGCATCAAAAAGTTGCAGCTGAGTCACTCGGTGCAGGTTTGGCGCCTCGGGGCGAATACGATGTGGTCATTGATGCAGTTGGCACAACGCAGTCGTTACGGCAGGCAACGCAACATGCAAAACCCATGGGCCGCATTGGTCTGCTGGGCGCCTCTTGGGATGGCATTACGATTGAAATGCCATTTTGTAGCAAAGAACTCGAACTCATTCCCTCGATGGGTTATCGCTTCGATAGGCCGCAGCGAAGTTTTGATGAGGCTGCATTGATTTTGCTGCATGACGAAGCAGCAGCGAGAGCCTTGGTGACACATCGATATCCTTTAGAGGGTGTTGAAGAGGCATTTGCCGCCGCCGGAAATAGAGCGGGTGGCGCAATAAAGGTTGCATTTGATATCGCTTAATTATGACTAACACACTTTGTGCCACAAGCCCGAGGCAGGTTGCCAAGTGTACCGAGCTCATGGACAAACTTTGTTTGAAATCTTTGTCAGGCTTGGTCTAAATTCAGCGTCTTCCAAGCGCAAACCAGAAAACAGCCGTTGGCTGGGTGAAACGTGCCGTATGAACAAAGTCAGGAAATACACGAGTGAGTGCTCCTTGCTCATGATCTTGCTGTTAGCATCACTTTCAAAAGCCCCAGCTGTCTTGGCGCACGGTGACGAGATGGAAGAGGTCGTCGTGATATCTGCACGTAATCATCGCACCCTTGATGACACGCCTTTGCGCGTTCAGATTTTAGGCGCGGAGGAATTACGAGAAAAAGCCAACATGAAACCCGGCGATATTCGCATGATGTTAAATGAAAGCACAGGTATTCAAGTGCAACAAACATCAGCAACAAGTTTTAACTCGAGCGTCAGGATTCAGGGATTAGATGGCAGATATACCCAACTACTTCGTGACGGCCTACCTGTCTATGCCGGTTTTTCCGGTAGTTTAAGCCTACTGCAGATTGCGCCGCTGGACTTGAAACAAGTTGAAGTCGTCAAGGGTGCGTCGTCCACGCTTTATGGTGGGGGTGCGATTGCGGGTCTTATCAATCTTGTATCAAAAACACCGGAAGAAACACCTGAAACGGCCCTGATGTTAAATGCCACATCAGCCAACGGTGTTGATGTCTCAGCGTTTCATTCCTCTGAACACGACACACATGGCGTCACGCTTTTTGCGAGCTATAATCAAGGCTCGGCTTATGAGCCTGCGGACAACGGCATCAGTGCGATCCCAGAGTTTGAGCGGTTCACCTTCACGCCCAGATGGTTCTATGCGATTTCAGACAAGACCAAGCTCGACCTCGGTTTGGGTTTCATTACGGAGGATCGTTTGGGCGGTAGTATCGATTACATCAACGGTGCTTCATTCGATGACTACTTTGAGTCTAACGATAGTGAGCGTTTTTACGCGCGGATAGGCTTATCGCATACTTTTGACAATAATATTAAGTTTGATTTTAAGAGTGCCACTAGCTGGTTTGATCGGCAGTTGGCAACGCAAGGTTATCTTTTCTCCGGTGAGCAGCGTTCCTCTTTTAATGAGTTAACACTTGCCGGTCAAATCGATCAGGCATCATGGGTGATGGGCGCTAACGTTACCACAGAGGCGTTCGATCACGCGCAACCGTTGACCGGTTATGATCATACCTATTCTGAGCACACTCAGGGTGTGTTTGCACAGTACACGCGCGATTTATCGTCCCTGTTTGTGGTGGAGGCAGGCATGCGAGTAGACAGTCATTCGGAATATGGGAATTTCTGGCTTCCTCGTGTTTCGCTATTGTTTCTGCCGGCGCCTGATATCACGGTGAGAATGGGTGGTGGCTATGGTTACAAGACGCCTAACCTTTTTGTACCTGAAGCAGACGAACGCCAGTACCAGGACATCGTTCCAATTGACCCTGGCGAATATATTGCTGAAAAGTCACGAGGACTCAATTTTGATATCAATTACCGGGTCGAGTTCTCTGAAAGCTGGTCGCTCACGAGCAATCTACTGTTGTTTTATACGGAAATCGATAATGCATTAAACGTAACTGAACAAGATTCTGGTCAGTTTGTATTTACGCAGCAAAGCGGCGCGACAAAAGCCAGCGGCGCCGAGCTTAACCTGATTTTTGGTTTTGGCGAGATACGCTATTTCCTTGGTTACACCTATGTTGATGCTTCAGAAGAAATAGATACCGGCGACCAGGATCTTGCGTTAGTCTCGCAACACCGAGTTAACAATGTGCTGGTATGGGAGCGAGAGGACAACTTTCGTGTAGGGCTTGAAGCCTACTATTTCAGCTCACAACGTCGAACAGGGGATGTTAATGGCGAGAGCTATTGGATTTATGGCGTGATGACTGAGAAAAAAATAGGGGAAACGGTGACAGCGTTTCTGAACTTTGAAAATTTCACAGATACTCGTCAAACTAGATTTGAGAATATTAACACCGGCACGCTTCAGAACCCGCAGTTTAGGGATGTGTATGCGCCACTTGATGGGTTTGTGATTAACGGTGGATTCCGAATCCAGTGGTGATGCGGAAGCGCCAATGATGCAATGAGACATTTAGAGGAAAACGTTAGTGGTTCGCTTGTCAGATTTACATGAAGTAGAAGCCGAGCATATGCGACAGCGGGCCTCGGCGATGCGACCGGTTGCGCCTGCAAATTGGATTACACCAAAGCCGCTTGCTGAATCCAAAATCGCAATCATCTCAACAGCGGGACTGCATCGCAGAACAGATGATCCGTTCAAAATCGGCGCGATTGATTATCGTTTGCTTCCCGGCGATATCGACTTTGCTGATGTGGTTGTTTCTCATGTGAGTACCAATTTTGATCGAAGTGCATTCCAGCAGGATCCGAATGTTTGGTTTCCCCTTGATCGTCTACGTGAAATGGCGGCGGATGGAGAAATCGGCAGCGTTTCAAACTGGCACTATTCTTTTATGGGTGCACAACCCAACCATGAGGCGCTGGCAGCGACTGGCGAAGAAGTTGGCAGGTTGTTGGCCGCCGATGAAGTTGACGTCGCATTGATGGTGCCTGTGTGACCCATTTGTACGGGTGCCGTGGGCGCTCTCGCAAACTATATCGAACGTGCCGGCGTCGCCACTGCCTCGATTAGCCTCATTCGTGAACAAAGTGAAGCGGTGCGTCCGCCTAGGGCACTTTGGGTACCCTTTGCATTAGGGCGCCCCCTTGGTATGGCGGATGATGCAGAGTTCCAGACGGAGGTGTTACGCGCAGCACTTGAAATGTTAGCGACAGCAACCGAACCAACAATCGAAAATTATCAAAAAGAAGCCCCTTTCCAAGAAGCAGCAGAAGAGTGGGTTTGCCCTGTGAGCTTTCCTGTCAAAAACGACGACACGATTACCGATCAATTGATTGCCGAGGTAACCCGTCTTGCGCCCTGGTCAGCCGAAACCCGTGCTGCTCGCGGTCGAACGCTGTTTGGTGTAACCGGTGCAGCGCCAAATCAAGTCGAAAGCGTTGCCCTTGCATTGGCGACCGTGGCCGAGACCGGTGATTTAACGCTGTCTCCTAAAGTAGGTATCGATTGGCTGTTTGATATGCCGCTGCTTGTACGTCATCTTGCAGACGACCTAAAAACCTTTTATCACGAAGCCATAGCCGCTCAGCCAGGTGCGGGCGTACCTAATCACGACGCACTTAATGCCTGGATCTTCGGTGGTACAGTGCTAGGTGACGCCCTGCTTGAGATTGCTGCACATCTGACCGCGGCTGGTGACCCCTACTCGCTGTTGGTACGTGGGTTGCTGATTCCAGAAGGATATTTTGAGGGTGGTAGTGCCTTCTCGGCGGGTAAATAAAACATCATCAATCAGAAGGATGCGGTTTTACTTAATAGTGATGTCTATTGTGATTGCTCCGTCGCGCGTGCTTGTAGCTGTTGCCGAATGGTCGCGTGATAAGCGCGATCAATTCGATACCCTGCATAGATACAAGCGGCGATAAGCCCCCAAATCATCGCAAATGGACCATCGAGCACACCGAGTGCGTAGATTTTATCCGGGTGAATTTGGCTGGCCTCGACGCCCTGGGGAAAGTCTATGATGTCGAGCGCAACACCCGCAACGACGTGTCCAATGCCGTTAGTGACTTTTGCGAAGAAAGTTCGCGCAGAATAGAAAATGCCTTCCTGTCGACGCCCCGTGTTGACCTCATGATCATCTGCTATGTCAGCAAGTGCTGACATGACGCTGATGTTGAGTATCGAGCCGCAAGCAGAAGCAATTGTGCCAAAAAAGACGACGAAGCTAACAAGTGTCCATGTTGTGTTTTCGGGCGCTAGGTCAAAAAGCCTAAGCGTGACCGCGCTTGACCACGCGACGCTGAGACCGGCGGCAGACCATACGATCGCCCAGCGTTTTTCGATAATTTGATGAACCCGCGCAGTCACAGTAAAGCCAATCGCATAACCAAACACGTTGCCCAGAATCAGCCAACCAATTTGCTGATCGGTGAATTCCCAATAGAACGTCGACATATATAGTCCGAGCGTTTCATGGGTACCGATTGTGATGGACAAGAAAAACAGTCCCAATAGCAAAAACAGGTAATTTCTGTTTCGCATGGCGGAATACATTTCCTTGAGAAGCTGACCAGTGCTGAAAGGGGGTAAGTCAGTGGGTATCTTCTTCATTTTCGGGATTTGGGAGCGCGTAGCGTAAGCCGAACCGAGCATGCATACGATAATGAGGCTCGTGCAAAATATCACGACGGGGTTGTACGCCATTTGAGTCATGCGGCCATTATCAAAGCTCGGAAAGATGAGAAACCAAACGACAACGTGCATGACGATAACACCGATGTAAGTGAACACATTGTTGTAACTCATGACGCGAGTGCGTTCGATATAGTCATCTGATAGTTCTGCACCCATCGCAAGATGGGGTACAGCAAATAGTGTTGAGCTTATTCGCATGAGAACAGTGAAAAATGCAAACCACGCGAACAGATCAAGTCCCTCGATGCCTGCAGGCGGATTAAAAATAAAATAGATGGTGACGACTAGTGGTAGTGGCGCTGCAAACATAAACGGATGTCGGCGCCCAAGTTTGGATCGCCAGCGATCTGATATAGACCCTATGAGTGGGTCGGTGATGGCATCAGAGATAATGCCAATGGTGACAGCGGCAGCAGTGAGTGTACCCGAGAGACCGAGTATCTGATTGTAGAAAAAGAACGTCAGAGCATTGAATATCCAGTTAGTCGCGGCCTCCCCTGTAGCGCCGATACCAAAAGCCAATTTGGTTGGCATAGCAAGTCTTGATGATTCAGTCATGGCGCTTCATCTCGCGGTTGGTTTCTTGTTTGATTATAATCAATATATGCAGGTGCGATACCGCGCCTCAGTCAAGTGCCTTTGGCACTAGGCTTCCGGCCTGGTAAACATCGAGTTTGTCTAGATTCTGCAACACGGTGATGTCCTGCAACGGATCACCATCGACGACGATAAAGTCAGCGACTGATCCTGGCCTTAGTGTGCCTATGTTGCCTGCCGGGTCTAGCATGAGTCCCCCATTTTTGGTGGCACAAATGATTGCTTCCGCAGGCGACATAGAAAACAACTCAACAAAATATTCCAGATCTTTTGCATAAGAGCCGTGGGGTGCAATGCTAATACCATAGTCGCCGCCAACAACAAGTTTTATACCGGCTGCTTTGAGTTTTTCGACTGTTGCAATCGTCGCGTCAATTTCTGCTTCGTAACCTTGTGCTTGGACTGTTTGGCGACTAATTCCGAGACTCTCGCATTGAGCGAGGTATTGAACCTCCCATGCGATAGCAGGACCGATAAATATTCTGTCCCGATGCTCTATGAGAAGTGCCACGGTCTCATCGTCCAAATAGTTTGCGTGACCGATGAAGTCGACACCAGCGTTCACTGCTTGTTTAACAGCTGCTGCGCTGCGAGCATGACAGGCAACTTTTAGGTTTCTCCTGTGTGCCTCATCGACGGCAGCAATGACCTCTTCATTCGTGAACGACAACTCGCCGGGTGGGTTAGTGGGATTAATTGCTTCACCGTCGATAAATATCTTAACCACATCAACGCCCAGTCGCCGTTGTTCCCTTACAGCTTTTCTTACCGCCCATGGTCCATCAGCAATCTGTGAGAGTCCGCCATCGAAATCAACATTGCTGGCGGTTGCGCCGAGATCGCGACCGGCTGCCATTAATCGGGGACCGCGAATCTTGCCAGTATTAATCGCATTTCGCAGCGCCACGTCAATAGCGTAGGTTGATCCGAAGCTAACAGCTGATGTGAATCCTGCATTCAGCATCAAACGCGCGTTACCGACGGCGGTGATCGTGGCTTGCTCTACCGAAGAATCCCCGATTGAGAAGGGGCTTGAATCATCGAACGACAGATGAGCATGGGTCTCGGTCATGCCTGGCATCAAAAATTTTCCGCCCAGATCAATTACGTGGTGCGTTGAGCTTTTCAATTCCTTGGCATTGCCTGCGAAACGCACTGATCCGTCTTCGATCAAAAGTACGCCGCGGTCAATGATATCCTCTGATTCGGCGGTAAACAGTCTTGCATTCGTGAATAGTGTGGACACTCTACAAGCCTCGGTTAGTCAGTAAAAAAGGATGTTTTCATTTCGCCGTTGGGCCCATAGACAGGTTCTCCTCGTTCGACGAGATATGCCTGATTAACACTCTCAACAATTTTTGCTCCCATCAGAAGCTCTACCATTTTTAGATAGTTTGGGTGCTTAAAATGTGCCGCAAGCGAATCGCTGTCTTCCCACAGTTCGTAAACCTGTATGCGATTCGGTACCGATGGGTCTGGAGCAAAACAATAGTCTCGACAGCCAGTTTCTTCTACTCTGGTTGCCATCTGTACATCTTTGGTGATGGTAACCGCGTGGTCACGATCGGCCTGACTTTCGAATTCCAGTGCAGCTACAACGACGATCATTATTCTCTCCTTTGACTAAAATTTTAGACGAGCTCAGTGCGAGTCCAACGTCTGTACGAAGGGCCATCGGGACCTCGTTTTTCCTTGGCATGTTCGGGATATACCGAGGCAGTATACAGATCGCCGTGCGCGTCCATCGCGAGTTGGTGAATATAAATTGCGATGTTTTCGACCCGTGATTTCACATGGCCTGTCTCTTCATCGAGAATGGCGAGATTGCTCATCTTATCGCTGGCGTAAATTTCGTTTCCGTAGCTGGCGAGGCTAAGCGGCATGATGTGTGTCCACTCATCGATGTACGCACCGGAGGCGTCAAGCCGCTGAATCCTGTGAACGCAGTCTTTGTCTGGCTTGGTCCGATGTGTTTCTATTTGTCCCGGCACAGTCATATAGTCATGGAAGTTACCGCCGCACAAATCTGCGACAAGTAGTCGACCTTTCGAGTCCTGCGTGAGCGCATGCGGTGTATTAAATTGCGCCTGCCCGCGTCCCCACTCGCCAACGGATTTGATATATTCGCCTTCCGGCGTGAACCAGACTAAACGTGAATTCCAGTACCCGTCTGCCACAACAATGTTGCCATCCAGCTGCACAACAACAGCCGTTGGCCCATTAAAGTGCGATGCGTCACATCCCCATTCACCAAAAGTGCCAAGGGTGAGCAGTAACTCGCCATCCGGCGTGTACTTTTTCACGGTGTGCCCGTCGCGATCAGTCGTCCAGAACATGCCATCTTTTTCAATGTATAGCGTGTGGCCGCCAAGCGCAAAACCACGCTCCCCAGAGGGTCCCCATATGCCCAGATACTCGCCTTCGCGATTGAACATGGATATGCTGCTTTTCCCCATTTTGTCGGCCATCGCCAGAGGGTGGGTTGCCCAATGCTCGATATCGCGAGTGAAGGCGTAAATAATGCCAGCTTCATCAACAGCAATGCCGGACCCCATTTCAAAATGCATGTCAGCGGGATATTTCGGCCAACTAGATACTAGCTTGTAGCCCGATCGAGGATCATCGGTTTCCGTATTGTTATCTACATCATGATCGGTACACATATTGAAACTCCGTCTTAGCTTGGATGTCACCGCAGAGGGCGGGATAACGCGGGTGTCAGTTTTAGAGATACTGTGTGACCTCATGCTAACCCGTCTAGCACTTTCTCTTCAAAGCATAACACCACAGACCGTTGCCGACGTCGATACTGTGCTTCGGTCGTTGCCAAGAGGTGCCGGTGTTTTTCTTTCCATGTGAGTCGTGTCTCGCTAATGGCGACGACACATGCTTTCAGCGTCCACGATCACATTGAATATTGTGTCCCAGTGACGAAATGGTTCAATAAAGTCAAATAAAGCGTTCATAAAGACAAGCAAACTTGACTTTTAGTGTGCATTTCTGCAAAGTAAAGCTTACTTTACATAACGAGCAGGGAACAATGATGGGTGAAGCCACAGATGATAGCTGGCAAGCAGAAAATAACAGGAAAGCGACAAATCTTCTGGGATGGTCGATTGCATGGGTTGGAGTTACCGCGCTGCTGGCATTCGGACCAAAATATGTGTGGGACTATTCGACGCTGCCGACATTGGGTGCGGTGCTGCTTAATTTGGTCGTAGGTTTCACCATGGTGATGGCTTTGGTCCGTCATATCAGCGGATTGGATGAACTTGAGAGAAAAATATTCCTCGACGCTGCTGGGTTAACACTCGGTGTAACGCTTGTTGGCGGTTCCTGCTACGAATTGTTGGAAGATGTAAAGCTGATTCCTTACCAGCCCGAAATTTCTCACCTGTTCTATCTCATGACCCTCTCTTTCGCAGTCTCTATCATGGTTGGTAAGTGGAGATACCGGTGAAAAATCGACTCAAGGTTTTGCGGGCAGAACGTGATTGGACACAAGCACAGCTGGCATTTGAGCTGGATGTCTCTCGGCAAACTGTTAATGCGATTGAGAAGGGTAAATTTGATCCCAGTTTGCCACTTGCGTTTAAGGCTGCCCGACTTTTTGGTTTAGCCATCGAGGAAATTTTTCTTGATGACGCGGCACCGTGATTGCTAGCGGAGGATTGGTTGACTTGCAATTGAATAGACGAGAGGGAAGCGCCATACTCAAAATTTAGCCAGTAAAGAGTCGCGAATGAAAGTAAGTAAACAATTACCCAACGGTCGTGTAGAGGGGTTTTGCCAGCCTGAGTTCAAGAGCGTTGCGAAACAATTTATCAAAAACTTTGAAGGCGAAGAGGTTGGCGCTTCTATCTGTATGACAGTAGAAGGTGAAACCGTCGTCGATCTCTGGGGTGGATTAAAAGCGGGATCAGATGCGGCTGATTGGAATGAAGATACCGTTTCAGTTGTGTTCTCTTGTACGAAAGGCGCGACCGCTTTATGTGCGCATCATCTTATAGATCAAGGCTTGCTGGATATACATGAGAAAGTAGGGCAATACTGGCCAGAATTTGCCACAAATGGTAAAGAAGACGCGACGGTGGAAATGATGCTGAACCACAGTGCTGGTGTGCCAGCCTTGCGAGAACCAATCAAAGCAGGTGGTTATTGCGACTGGGACTATATGGTTGAAAGACTAGGCGCGGAAGCCCCGTTTTGGAAACCCGGATCGCGTAACGGCTATCATATGATGACCTTTGGCTGGACGGTCGGTGAGTTGGTTCGTCGGGTCAGTGGTCAAAGCCTTGGCACCTATTTTAGAGAAAACATCGCCGTGCCACTTGGGCTCGATTTTGCGATCGGTCTGCCGGAAGCGGAGCATCCGCGAGTCTCAAGAATGCTGCGATGGCGGCCAGAAAAAGGCCAGCAACTCCCGCCCTTTACTCAGGCGCTATTACGCGACCGAAACTCGCTGCAGTATTTGGCTTTTATGAACTCGGGGAAACACAAAACAGATGCGACTGAGTCCTGGATTGCCGAGTTGGGTGGCGGTGGCGGTATTACCAATGCCAGAGCATTGGCAGGGATGTATGCGCCCCTTGCTAATGATGGCAAGCACAACGGCGTACGCATTGTTAACGAAGATCAGATTCTGAGAATGAGTGGTGTCTCTGCCGCGACGCTAGAAGATGCAACCTTGCTGATGCCATCGCGGTTTGGATTAGGTTTCATGCGATCAATGGACAATCGGCATCGCTCGACTGGCAGTATGGAAACGATGATTCTAGGGCGTGAAGGCTTTGGTCATGCTGGCGCCGGAGGCAGTGTCGGGTTTGCTGACCCTGAAGCTAGGTTGTCACTTGGATATTCAATGAATCAGATGGGTGCAGGCATTCTTTTGAATCAGCGCGGTCAATCCCTGGTGGATGCTGCGTATACGAGTCTCGGTTATCGTACCAACGAGTCGGGCAACTGGGTGATGTAAACGGCCGCCAACAAGGGTACTGAATGCGCATTGGCGTGATACTCGGTGGTCCATCATCTTGACCTCTCTTTATATCTTGTGGCTTATTGTCTGTCTTCTAAAGTTTATTGACAACGAGGAACCAAAACGATGGGACGACTAGATGGCAAAGTAGCACTGATTACCGGTGGCGCTCGCGGTCAAGGAGCGGCCGAAGGTAAATTATTTCGCGCTGAAGGTGCCGAGGTCTATTTGACGGACGTGCTGGTTGATGAAGGTCAAAAAACAGCCGCGGAGATTGGCGCGACATTTATCGAACACGATGTCACAGACAGCGGGGCCTGGGCTGAAATCGTTTCACGTATCGATCAGGAGCATGGTCATTTGGATGTGCTCATTAATAACGCGGGTATCTTTCATATGGTTGGCCTAGTTGAAACTGAAAGAGAACTTTGGGACCGTACCATTGCAATCAACCAGACAGGCGTGTTCCTCGGGTTGCAGGCTGTCTCTGACATCATGATCCGTCAGCGGTCGGGATCAATCATCAACATTTCATCTATTGCCGGGTTGCGCGGCTCTGGCGGGGCGTTTGCCTATGGCGCGAGTAAGTGGGCGGTACGCGGAATGACCAAAAGCGCCGCGCAGGAATTGTCTCCGCACGGCGTTCGCGTTAATTCGATTCACCCGGGTATCATCGAAACCGCGATGGTTGATGAATTCAGTCGCAAGGGAATCAACGAAAGTATTCGCGAACGTATTCCCATGGGTCATTACGCTGATGCATTAGAGGTTGCCAAGCTTGCGCTATTTCTTGGCTCGGAAGATAGCAGTTACTGCAGTGGTTCCGAGTTTGTTGTTGATGGCGGGATGACGGCTTAAATCAATATTTTACACGCACAAAAACCTAACTCACGGAGAGGCTAAATGGCCCGAATCAAATTGTTATCCGACGAAGAACTGGACGACGCGACGCGTACAACAGTTCAGGCGATGGAAAAAAGCGGGGCTGATACCTCTACCATGCGAGGTCTCGCTAATTGTCCAGAATTCTTTAAATCCTATTTCCAGTTTTATGGTCCGGCGCGACAAGGACACTCGTTGTCTGAAGCGTTGATCGAAATGGTTAGGCTTAGAATTGCTAGACACAATGATTGTTTTACCTGACTCAATGCTCGACTTCTGCAGTCTGCAGAAGAATTAACAGAAGAGAAAATCACACGGCTAGATCTCGATAAATCACTCAAGGGGTTCTCTAACGCAGAGCAACTGGCGCTTGAATATGCCGATAGAATGGCAACCGATCATCACAATATGAGTGACGATTTTTTTGATCGCCTGAAGCAACATTATACCGACGAGCAGGTATTAGAGCTTGGCATGATGATTGGCCAGTTTATTGGTTTCGGCAGAGTCCTGATGGTGTTGGATCTGGAATCTAAATTCTGTGCGGTTGAAGGAGCGAACCTCTAAGCCAGTAATTTTGCCGATAAACGATCAACACTTGCTGCGATAGTGCGTCCGCTCTTTGGCGACAGAAGTCGCAATGAGCGGCATATCATCTCCTGCTTAAACGGGTCCAGGCTTGCGTTTCCTTGTCGTGCAAATGAGTGCTGGTCAATACTTCTGTCACGACACAGTATTCAAGCTGAAGCTCATTTGGGTCTTTGAAATAGATGGACTGGCACCACCCGTGATCGACAATATCTGTGACATCCACTGCTTTTGAGCGAAGGTGTTGCTTCCTGGCATCAAGATCAGCCGGACTATCAGCCTTGAATGCAAAATGCATCACACCGCCTGATATACCGAGGCCGCGGTTGATGCCCGTATCGAAATCGTCGCGGATGCCCGGGACCTCATTGCATTCCATAAACGCCAGCATCTCGCCATTGCCTGTATCTAGAAACGCATGTCGTATTGTGCCGCCTGCGGTGGGACTCATCACATCACATACTCTGGTGTTAAAACCGAGTATGTTTTCATAAAAATCAAGCGTCGCATCCATATCATGGGTAGCAAGACCAACATGGTGAAAACCGTTGTTGTTCATCTAAACTCCTTGTTGCAGCAACAAAAGGACAGGTAAGGGTCGAGTGTACTAAAGCGTGAGTGGAAAGCGAATTCGATCGTTTCCGATAGCAAAAGCTCAACAAAAGATCGCAACAGTGATATGTTTCTGTTCAGGTACATCTTGAGGGTGAGCGAATGAAGAGCGATAAACGACAAACAAATGATGCTTTATCTGCCATAGATGATCAGTCGGTCGAGGATGCCCGTCCATCCCAGGCTGTTGAGAAGCATGAACGATTGGACAGAATAAGGGATGAAATACTTCGATTAGGTCTGGAACGGCATGTGCTTGATCTTGAGCTTTATGGCTACACTATTCTGGAAAATGTGAAGCCATTGTCATTCTTCGATGAATTGCGTGAGACGATTTTAAGGCTTGGTGAAGAGGATCGAGCGGCGGGTAGGCGTATTCCCCTGTCAGGGAAAGAAGGAAAGAGTTACTTAGTGACGTGGTTGCTGGCGAGAGGGCGAATTTTCGAAGAGGCTGTCATGGCTGAAAAACCGTTAGCTTTGATCACGTGGCTCATGGGTGAGAGTTGTCAGATAAGCAGTAATCACGGTCATATCCGGGTCGATGGTGACCCGCCACAGGATATGCATACGGATACACCGATGGTACCCGATCCTGTCCCTGAGGCATCTGCAGCATCAAATATGATGTGGGTAACAGATGACTTCAGTCTTGAGTCTGGTGCGACGCTTGTTGTGCCAGGGTCGCACAAACGACGAAACAGCCCGCCGTACGGTGCTAGAAATATGGCTATTCCTATTGAAGCGAAAAAAGGTTCTGTTGTTGTTTTCAACGGAAATCTTTGGCACGGCGCTGGTGCCCGCACAATTCCGGGTGAGCGTGTAGGCATGACGGTGTATTTCAACCGTATGTACGCTAGGCCGCAGGAAGACTTGAATGCCGTGATCAGTGATGAGGTCGTCGCGAGAAATCCAGCAAGATTTGCGCATTTGATCGGGCGTAACAACCCGTATCCAGCGACGGACTTTGGTTTCTTTAACTTAAAAGGCGCGCCTTACTTTGGTAAGACGATTGATCCCCGAGGATAAGGCCTTTCAGGTAAAAGTCAGTGTTGTTGAATGAAGCGGATCAGGGGTGAAACCACTTCACCCCTTGTATTACTGCGTTGAGTTAATTGTTTTTTAATCGCTTGTTACAGACCGAGATAGTCTTCGTAGTTTTTGCTATAAAACCGGTCTAACTCCTCAGTGCTTGCTTCGACGGCGTCGAGACTTTCCTCGAAATCTCCAAACGGATCCTTGCCGCCCTCTGGGTGTGGATAGTCGGTGTTAAACATCAGAATATTTTTGCCGACGTTCTTCAAAATCCAGCCGGTATTTTCAGTATGAAGTGGCGCGACGCGAATCTGTCGTTCGAAATACTCTGAGGGTTTCATGGAAAGTTTTTTCAGGCTTTGATCAAACTTGCCGAGCAACGAGACACCCATATCAAGGTTCATCAGTGAGGCAGGCACCCAATTAGCACCAAGTTCGATAATGCCAATTTTCAGTTTTGGAAAACGTTCCAGTACGCCGTCAAAGATCATACAAGTTATCCAGCGTTCTATTGTGTGGTGGATAACAGGCAAGTCTTTAGGTTTGGTGGTTTCGATGTTGCCAATATTGCCTGCCAGTACTCTTTCAGTCCCGGTGTTCATATAAACCGATGGCATGTTCTGGCCGCTGCCGATATGGAGTGTTACCGGCACGCCAGCTTCTTCCATCATCGCCCAAAGTGGGTCATAGGCGATATGTGAAGGGGCTCTGCCTTCAACCGCATCGGAACCTATCCAAATGGCATTGATGCCTAATTCTAACGCGAGTTTCAGTGAAGTCTGTGCACGCTCAGGATCTCGTAACGACAGGTAACCAACTGATTTCAGCTGCGTGTCATCAGCGCAAAAGTCTGCCATGCCGCGATTGAGTGCGTCACAACCGCCATAAACCACTTCAAGATCTTTCGATCGAGCAAACCGACCGGCGCCAACTGAGGGGAAGATAAGTTGCGAGGTCACACCCATAATGCTTAATGCGTCGCTGCGCTCGCGCTTTTCGACCGCGCCGTATGCGCTCCACATGTTGCGTTTGCCGGGGTGAGCAAAAATGTCAGATTTTAACGCCGCTGTGAGCTCTGGGTTCTGGCCCGCCAACCGCTTGTCTGCGGCTTCGATGATAGGGTCAAGCGCAGGCATGTTGAGGTCGAAAACACCTGTGTCCAAATTGTCTTTTACATATTCTGTTGCGTAACTTTCCAGCCAGCCTCGTCCTTCAATGATATGGCTATCTGCATCGTGAATGACGCGTCCCTCGCGGTGCGACATATGTCCTCCTAAAATGGTCATGAGTTTCGAGTTAAAAAAATATTAATATATAGTTCATATAATAACAACCCTGTTGCTATATTTGTTACCGGGGGTGCTAGTAAAGTGTGCTAGGGAAGCAAGCTTTCAATTTCCCTAAGACAAATTTCACGATTTTGTCGATCAGGGGAAGACTTTATCAACCGCGAAACCATGATGAGCGGCCACACCATATGCGGCGCCGCTCCTCTATCGCGGTTCCCCAACGTGCCTCGTTGGTCAGGTTGTGTTGTGGAAATTGACGCGATCATCCATGCGGGCATCTGACGACAGCTCAACTAGCCGGCGCCTAAAGTATTGCGCTTTAGCGAACGTCGGGCATCAGGGCGGGAGGAAACCACTCACAATTAATGACTGCTGGATGCCCTTCATAGACTCGCATCCCCATCATGTAGGGTCCTGCGGGTACCGGCAGCCAGTTGTTAGTCTTGGCTGGCCGTGCCGCACTGATGGTCAGCGTCAAGCTGCCATCCTGATCGTAGACAAGCCCCGGGGTGCGATCGCTAATAGACCAGCGATCAATTTCGTTCTCAACAAGATACATGTCCATACCATAGGCCGTTAATGACCAAAAGGCATTGCAGGGCGGTAAAGCATTGGCCTCAAATTTTAAAAGAAGCGGCGTTGCACCGTCGGGTCTATTGCCTGTTGCGTCTGATTGCACAATGTAAGAGCGGTTTTCAATAGCCTGATGGCCACCTAGACCGAATTTGGCGCCTGCCGCGCGTTTAAGAATGTCTCCGTCAAAACCGGTTGCGCTGCGCCCGGTACTCCAGCCGTTTTTATGCACGGTGCCCGCTGCATTGCGCCCCGTGATAAGTTTATCCCCTTCCTCAACTCCAGCAGCCAGTACGTCTGCCGAAACACTGTCCGGATCATCTACGATTGCCTGTGCTTCTGGAGAGAGTTTCGGGTGCCAAATCGCTGGTTGGTCGAGTGCAACGTAGCTTTTTAGTTCGGTGAAAAATTCCGCACCTGCTTTATAGATAGCCGTTGGGCGACCGGCTCGTGCGGTTCGTTCGGTGGGGTGAGCGGGTGGTGCTGTTACGCGAATACTTCGCTGCAAAGAACGTGCCTTTTCGATATCTTCCGGCGACTCAACAAGCACCCGAACAATGACCCATGCCGTGGGCGTGCCAATCGTGACGACTTTGCCAGCATCGTTGGCCGGGGGCGTGTCTGGGTCGAACGTCACCTGAACGCTGGTACCTCCGACGCCATGGTGGCGGCGACAAACGTAGGCGACATGTGTATAAGCATCAAGCACCATCACGTTCCAATACCGGTTCGGGTGATCCATAGGCGGGACATCAATCGTCAAATCACCATGACGCAAGTCATACCAGGCGGATGAATACAGCGTATCGTTATTCGGCACGACGATTGCCCGATCACTTGGTGTCGCCAGATCATCAACATGATTCATCGTGCCGCTGTCGTTCTTTGAACACAATAGCAACCGAGTGCGGTGTACCGACGCGAGGGGAAAACCCCAGATGTAAGCTTCAGCGGCGGGAGAAATATGATGAGGTAAAGAAGATTGAGATATGATGATTAATGGGTGTCCTTAGTAAAGCTGTCACTAGCTGGTTAGATTTTGCCGATCGCTGACAGAATTCGCTCTGGGGTAAAAGGTTGTTGCGTCACTTTTCCGCCGAGAGGACTTAAAGCATCGTTGATGGCATTCATGATTGCCGCTGCTGCCGCGCCGGTGCCAGCTTCTCCGGCACCTTTAGCGCCAAGTTCTGATTCGCTGGTGGGAGTCTCAATATGCGCAACTTCAATGTCAGGCACATCGGTCATTGTCGGTAGCAGGTAGTTAGACATGGTGCCGTTTAGCAGCTCTCCTCGGTCGTTATACCTACATTCTTCGAATAGGGCGCCGCCGATGCCTTGCACGACGCCACCCCGGATTTGCTCGTCGACTAATTGTGGGTTGATGACTCTGCCGCAATCTTCGACAACGCAGTATTTTTTGAACGCGATCAGGCCGGTCTCGATGTCGACCTCGATGTAGCAGCCTTGTACGCCGTTGGTGAAGGCAAAGGGGTATTGTCTCGGGACATAATGGCGAGTTGCTACAAGCTCGGCCTGAAAGTCAGGCGGTAGGGTGTCTGGGCGAAAATAACAAATGCGCCCAATCTCGGATAAAGGCATGCGCACTTCTCCGTCTCTGTGGTTTATCACATTGTTTTCGCAAATATCCAATGAGTCAGCATCCGTTTGAAGCATAATCGCCGCGACTTCAAGTATGTTTTCACGCAGTGCTTTACCCGCCTGAACTGCCGCCTCACCAGCAATACCTGCGCCACGAGACCCCCATGTGCCGCCACCATAGGGTGTTACATCGGTGTCACCGGTGATGACTTTGATGCTATCTAAAGTGATGCCTAAGGCACTTGCGACGCACTGTGCCACGATAGTCTCTGAACCCTGTCCCTGTTCAGTGACGCCAATGGCAACGGTCGTATTGCCGTTGGCATCGAGTCTAACGGTCGCGCCATCCTGCGCAGTGATAGGTGCTCCACCAACCCCGTATGAAGCAGCACCCGGATTGGTCATTTCGATAAATGTTGCGATCCCGATGCCGCGATAGACGCCTCTTTCGCGGGCTGCGGCCTGATCTTTACGCAGCTCCGCATAATTGATCATTTTTTCTAGTTTATCGAGACTCGCCTGGTGTGAAAGTTTTTCAAAAGGAAGACCGCTGGCGGAAGTTGTAGGGTAGGCGTCATCAGCGATGAGATTGCGGCGCCGAATTTCCAACGGGTCCATCCCAATCGCCCTTGCAGCATCATCGACCATACCTTCGGTGATCATCGTGACGATAGGGTGACCGACAGCCCGGTACTGTGACATGGGTGTTTTGTTTTGATAGACAACAGTGGCTCTACCTTTGTAGTTTCGATTCCTGTATTGACCGCCGGTAAAATTCAACACTTGCAGGGCTTCCATAGCGCTGGTTCTAGGATAGGCGGAATAGGGCCCAACGCCGGTCCAGTCATCGATCTCGAAAGCGGTAATTTCACCGTTCGCCGTGACGGCGACGCGGGTGTCTATTCGATGATCGCGAGCATGAATGTCTGAAAGAAAGGACTCGCGTCGATCAGCAACAAACTTCACGGGGCGGCCCAGCATGTAAGATAAGGCGACTGTTGCGAATTCGTCAGGGTAGGCGTGCACCTTGATACCGTATGCGCCTCCTACATCGTTGCAAATCACACGTACCTTGTGCGTGTCTAATCCAATGTGCTTTGCAAATAGGTTTTGCATCATGTGTGGGGCTTGAGTTGATTGGTAGATCGTCATCTGATCGTCAGCGGAATTGAAATCAGCTACGATGCTGCGACTCTCGGGACACACGCCGGTGTGACGGTTTGAAATATAGCGCTCTTCAATGATGTGTGCTGCATGGTCAAAAGATGCACCTACATCACCGGCATCCATCGTTCGACGCCAGGCCAGATTGTCACCCAGCGACTCATGGATAACTTCGGCATCTTCCTCTAAAGCGGCTTCCATATCAGTCACGACCGGTAGAATGTCCCATTCAACTTTAATCAGTTCGAGGGCATCCTCAGCCAGCGCTCGCGTGCTGGCAACGATTGCGACAACCGGTTCACCTTCCCAGCTGGCTTTTTTAATCGCGAGTGCGTGTTGCTCTGCTGATTTCATCCCCTCAAGATGCGCTAGAACACCGACCCAAGGCGCACAAACCTTTGCTATATCGTGCCCGTCGACCACTGCAACAACGCCAGGCGCTTTGATCGCTTGGTTTTTATCAATTTTGTTTATCCGGGCGTGTGCATAGGGCGAGCGAAGAAAAGCGACATGTACCATACGAGGCAATTTTGTGTCGTCAGTATAGTTCCCCCGGCCATTCAGCAGGCGTTTTGCATTGGGACGGGGTACGGTTCGCCCGATGTAGCTATTCGGTCGGAACAGGTGATTGTCATTAGAGGCATTAGTCATCTTGCTCACCTACGCGCGCGTTCCTTGTTTGCGCTACCGTCTCTACGGCATCAACAATGGCTTCGTAACCAGTACAGCGGCAGTAGTTACCGCTCAGATACTCGCGTATTTCTTGGCGGCAGGGTTTTGAATTTTGGGTCAGTAGTTCTGCCGACATCATGAGCATTCCCGGCGTACAAAAACCGCATTGCAGCGCGTTTCTGGTGTGAAATGCATCCTGTAAGTCGCGGAACTCGCCGCTTTCTGAAGCACCTTCAATCGTGGTGACTTCGTCACCCTCAACTTGCACCGCAAGGATTGTGCAAGCTCGCGCTGTTTGTCCATTGATGTTGACTGTGCATGCACCGCAGACACCTGATTCGCACCCGACATGGGTGCCGGTGAGTTCTAATTCAATTCGCAAAAAGTCAGCTAAAGACATACGTGGCTCGACAATTTTTGCCTGCAACTCGCCATTAACACTTAACGAAATTAGCCTTTTTTCTGTCGTCATCTATCCCTCACCGTGGGCCGATATAAACTGTGCAAGAACGCGCCGGGTGAGCACTTTGGCATAGTGCATTCTGAGTTTTGCTGAACAATGGATATCATCGGGCGGATGCAGATCTTCAGAAAGTGCAGCGTCCAGTTCGGCAGGCGGTACATCATTGATGACGCAACCCTCGATCACCGAAATAGTATTCACGGCCAGCATGGGGGTCTCATCTGTACCGAAGAATACCATTTTCAGATCTTGAACAGATTGATGCGTTACCTTTCCGTGTGCAGCAACGCCACACATAGCGTAACCGGTTTTACGTCTTGCTATTTCGTGGAAGGCAGACCGAAACCCGACGCGGTTTTTTGGCACATCGACGCGGGTAAGAATTTCATCGTTGTCTAGCGCTGTTTCAAATCGACCAGTAAAGAAGTCTTGCGCAGCGATCATACGTTTTGAACCAGCTCGAGCTAATTCAAAGTTCGCGCCCAAGGCACACAAACATGCGGGAAGTTCTGCACCGGGATCAGCCATGGAGACACTGCCTCCTATAGTGCCGCGGTTCCGAATCGCAGGGCTGCCAATTTCAGGTATTGCCATTTTGAGTAAGGGCGCATGCTCGGCAACCAGTGCCGAGGTTTCAATTTCCCGATAACGGCTTATTGCACCTAAACTAATGATGTCTTGGCATTCTTCTATCGAAGACAGCGCGCTAAGCCCGTTGATGTCGATTACAGTCTCGGTGGACCTAAACCGTTGATTAAAGTCAGGAACGAGGCTTTGACCACCGGCTAGAATTGCAGAATCGGCACCATGACGGCGACGTAGTTCTAATGCTTCTTCCAGTGATGCAGGTTTGACGTAATCAAAGGGTGCTGGTTTCAATACTCCTCCTGGCGGTGGCTAGTTGATGCCCCTGACATAAAAATGAGCCGTCTATACCTCGTTTCAGTCGTCAGCTGGCCAAACCTCATTTAGTACTCGGAAGGCGGTCATCGCGACTGGCCAACCTGCATAGTGAGCAACATGGGTAATGGCTGCTTCGAGCTTTTCTCGGGGTATGCCGACATTTCGAGCACCAACAAAATGCAATTTCTGCTCAGATTCCCTGTTCAGTGCAATCAAGGTTACGCAGGTAGCGAACGAACGATCAGCAAGCGCAAGATCATCGCCCTGCCAAAGGTCGCCGAATAAGTGTTCAATCGTGTAAGTGCTAAATTTTTCCGGCAGCGGTATGCCTCCGGCACCTGTGCCTTCGAGCAACTTGCCTACCATTGCCATGCCCTTTTCTCGTTTGTCGCTCATTTTCTGCCACCTTATCTGTCAGCCATTGATGTGTGTCATGATTTCGCTGAATCAATCTCCACGTGAGGTTTGTCGAGACGCAACGTCTAGATTATAGCGAATCTTTGTTTTTATCAATTCACTGGTGAATCTCTAGCGATATAGCCCCGTGAGTTTTACTCAATCCCGCTGAAGGCTTGATCGACGAGTTTGCGAACAAATGAGGCATCGACTTGTTCGAATCGAATCATGACCTTGTACCAGACTGCGCCGTAAAGCTGATGAATTAATACGTTCACGTTTTTAACGGCGGGTGCCTCATCCTTTGACCTGGCCGCCTTAAACGCATCAAGAATCAGTTCGATTCTTGGAAGATAAATGGTCGACTCCATTTGTTGATGTAGTTCGGGGTTTCGATGAGCCTCGGAGATAAGGCAAATCACTGCCTGGCGACAATCAGTTCGGCCGATGTGTTGCCCGAGTTTCAGAAGCGTTGCCCTCAGGTAGCTCTTGATTGGAACAGACGCATCATATTCGAGTACTTCTGGTAGTAAGCGGTCTCTCAGCACCTCCAGGACTAGTTCAGCTTTTGAGCCCCACCAGCGATAAATAGTCTGCTTGCCGACACCTGCCTTGGCTGCGACGTTCTCAATGGTGAAGTTTACATAGCCATCAGTTGCGAGTAATTCGGCAGTTGCTTCAATAATGGCGTTGTGAGAGTCAGCATTTCGGCGTGACCCACTTGATTTTGAAGCCAAGAAGACCCCCAAGCGTTAAATTTTCATCAATAGTAACTTGTTTAAAACTTCAGCGTCTCCGCAAGCACGCGCAAATAATTGACAGTTTTCAACTAACTTGTGCGATGTTCGTATTTGAATTCCGCTATTTTTTCTCTATCACTTGTTTGATCGGACCCGGAAAAAATCTGTTGGTTGTTTCTTGATAGGCACGATATTCCGGACGTTTTTGTAGCGAATAGTATTCTGATGGTTCTGCGCCAGTATCATAGACCAGGGTGGAGTACATCTTCCACGAAGCCATCAGTAGCCCAGCGCCTAACGCTAACCAGATGACAAAATTTTCTATGTCGTATAGCGCCATGAACGAAGGAATTGCTGCGATGATCAATCCATTCCAGACCATCCACTCTGCGAAATAGTTTGGATGACGGCTGTACTTCCACAATCCGACATTGCAGACCCTGTTCCTCTTGCCGGCTTTTTTCATGTTGCGTAAAAAGGTGAGCTTTTGAGTATCCGCGATTGATTCCATCGAAAAGGCACCGATCCAAACCAGCATGCCGACGATTTCTAGAAAGTGTATGTGTTGATTCGCGTTCGTACCAATAACAAAGGCGGGCATCGCTAAAAAGGACGCGTTAGCGAGTCCTTGCCAGAGGGCATCAACTTGCATCGCCAGTTGTGTATTGGTTTTGCCAGACGCGATCCATCGTTGTTTCTGATATTCATAGCGTGGAAATTCCTGTTTTAGCCTTCCCATCGACCACAACTTTAGCGCGCCGAAACCCATGCGGCCTCCGACCGAAAGATAAACGACGCTCACAAGAGCCGTCCGCAGCGGGTCTCCGCTGCTTAAGAACCAAGTTAATGCGCCAATGAGCATTAAGCCAAGTGGCCAGCCAATATCGACATAAGACATCCGATGCGTCTTCCAAATCGGAATGCAGACCACCAAACCAAATAGCACCAACTGCAGCAAACCGTTATATAAACCAATCACTGCAAAGGAATCGGTTATCAACAACAAGGTCCAGCCTGCGATGAATGGAAGGAGGGGTGTGAAATATTTCATAACATTATCTACTTGTCCGGTTGTTGCTCGCTAAGCCACTCGTGCTGTCCGATCGTTGTTTTACGCTGATCGACCACTTTACCGCACAACATCGTTTGTAGCGAAGAGGCATGTCTGTAAATTACTCGCCTTTTTCAATGTAATGATGCGTGAACTTGTTTACGCCATCTGGCTTACGCGTTGAACCTGGTTTAACAAGCGCTGATGTCTAGTAGGTGTTGTGCTTAGTGGGCTGAGTCGTTAGGTGAAAAGCAGTGCCGCGAAATCAGCCCATGCGGGTTGCTGGGCTAGCGTAAGCTTGGCCGCCATCGCGGCAAAAAACAGCGCCAGCCCAAACAAACTGGTCCAATGAGGTCGTTTAAGTCTGAGTCGATCGTAACTGATCAGGATGGCAAAAAGCCCTAGTTCAATGATCGGGATGAAAAAGAATTGCGCGCCGATGGCCTCAACCAGTCTCGCGACAGCGGGATCGAGAATGAGAATGCCAGCCAGCAGCATCAATCGCTTATGCGCGATGCTATTGGTGCGGTGACGTAATCCAAGCGTAAAGGCGATTGCGAAATTAATCAGATCCGTTAGTGGGAACATCATCGATGCAATATGACTGTTTGAGCCAATGCTAAATGATGGAATGCGATAGGCTGATCTCATCATAAGATAACCCGCGAGTAACATGGCCACTGCCAGTATTAGGCTGAGACGGCCGAGGGCTTGATGTAAAACGGGCCGCTGATTGCGAATTAAAGAGGCTTGCAGAGTAAAAAGCACAAACCACGTCAGGAATATCAAGCCGTGTATGTGGTAGAGCAAGGGTAATGAAGCGGGTCCTTCGGGTAGTGATAGGGCAGATGCACCAAAACCTGAGATCACGATAGCCGTCAGCAGCAGACCCATAACGATGAAGAAAGGTTCGCCTTTGCTGAGTTTAGCGCTAATTTTTTCTGCATCCATATTTTTTCTAAACACAAATTTTTTCGGGCGACGAAGCTGTTTCATTTTTTCTATGCGTGTTCAATGTGTTTACATCCACTGAAATATTCGGATGCCAATAAAGCGATAAAAAAATTTCACTCCGACGCGAATGGCTTCTCTTCGTTGATTAATGGCCCTATCGGATAGATCCCATGACGTGTCGCGATGCGAAGTGGTTTCGGCCGCGCAACGCCAGTTTTAGGTTCGTATGGCGATTGCCAGATTCTACGCGATCATCACCTGGGTGTAGCTGTACGAGTACTGTTTTACGCGGCACCTTTGACGTATTTGTAGTTGATCCGTGCACCGCCAAATAGCTGAAAAAGAGTACGTCACCCGCTTTGGCTGGAACAGGTGTCGCGCCTTGCAGGGTATATTCCGGTCTTGCTTTACTTCCCTCTCCCTCACCTTTCATACCGTCAAGGCGACCAGCTTTGTGTGAGCCAGGATAGATACGCAGGCAGCCAGACTCCTCATCTGTATCTGTCAGGTGAATAACCGCGGCGATCATTTTGTCCTGTTGGCTAGGAAAATGTTCCCAGTCCTGATGCATCGGAAAAGGCGCACCCGTTTCGGGAGGCTTCAGGAAGAGTTTGGAATGATGAAGAACGATATCAGGGCCGAGAATTTTCTCAGTGATATCCAAAAAGCGCTCACTCATGAATGCCTGTGTCCAAACACCCGAATAATTTTGAATATTATGTGTATGCAGCACCACAGACTCACCACCGTCAAGTGCATCCATTTGTTCGCCAGACCAGCGGGCGTTGTTTGCCTGCTCATTGTTGCTTAGGGCCGAGGCGATCTGGTTAAAGCTGTCAGTCATGCTCTCTAGCTGTTTGGACTCGAAGACAGCGGGGGCGAGATAATAGCTTTGGTGGTCGAAGATTTTCTTTACATTCTGCGGATTCATTTATCGATTCTATTACGATTTGCCGAAGAGCGGGAATCTAATCCTCCACAAGGTCGCGCCCGGCAAGTCTGGATAATGTTAAGTCACTCGACATCCTTCACAAAAAACACTACGGTTTCTCTTAAATAATAGGGACAAAAGTATGAATAAGAATGAGTTCTACCGTAATGCGCGCAACGACATCCCTGGCCCGCTCTCGGGCGTGCGGGTATTGGAAGCAACAACAACCTGGGCGGGCCCCATGTGTGCCGCTGTACTTGCCGACCTGGGCGCCGATGTCATCAAGGTGGAGATCCCGTCAGGAGATGTCGGGCGGGCAATTCAGCCAAATTTGCCCGGTACTGATGTAGGTTTTATGCATGCAACCGTAAACCGCAACAAACGTGGATTGTCGTTAGATACCCGGACCGACGCGGGTCGAGATATTTTTCTGAAACTCGCCGAATCTTCAGACATTCTCGTTGAGAATTTTAAGGTAGGCACGATGGCGAAATATGGCTTGGGTTATGATCAGTTAAGCGAAATGAAACCGGACATTGTTTATGTCTCGATTACTGGCTGGGGACAGTTCGGTCCTAATCATGAAGCAGCCGGATATGATCCGCTTGCACAAGCCTCATCGGGGTTTATGTCAGTAAATGGCTCGCCAGATGGTCCGCCTACCAAAGCAGGTACGTTTCTCGCCGATGATCTTGGCGGGCTTCATGCCGCCATTGGGGCGATGGCGGCGCTGCGCCATCGGGATCAGACAGGAGAGGGTCAGCACGTTGATATCGCGCTACAAGATGCCATGTTGTTTCAAAGTAACGGATTGCCGACGCTTGGAGCTTTGGGTGTTCAACCCGACAGAATGGGCAATGAGTTTGGATTTGCTGTGCCCTCAAATGTCTACGAGTGTCAGGATGGGTCCGTTTACACAGGTATATTGTTAGATGCACACTGGGTGGCACTAGCGCCTATCATCGGTGAGCCTGATTTGGCCCATCACGAGAGTTTCGCGACCCGAGACGAACGCGTGGCAAATCGGGAGTTGTGTAACATTATGCTTGGGAACTGGTTAGCATCTCGCACCAGAGATGAAGCGGTAACGATGCTGCGTACTGCCGGTCTGCCGATCGCGCCGGTAAATACCTTCCCGGATACGGCGAAAGACCCGCACGTTCAGGAGCGTGACATGCTGCAGCCGACGACATTGAAAAACGGTGTTAGCGTGCCTATCACGGGTCCTGCCGCCAAGTTTTCTCGCACACCGACCCGGGTCCGTACTTTCGCCCCGGAAATTGGCGAACATAATGCGGAGATTCTGGAGTCACTCGGTATCACGGCTGATGCACAGCGCGCATTATCAGCGTCTGGTGTCATAGGGTAAGTTGTTAATTCTTGCGGATCGAGTTGCTCAACGACAATTGTAATATCGCGATGTGCTTCGACTATCTATGGCAACCGTGTCTAACAGCTGAGCTTGCCCTCAAGTGCATCGTCCATCGCTGTCTGGGCGAGCTGAAGTCCAGCTTCGTACCGTCCAAAGGTGAAGCTTGTATTTGCCCCGGTCGATAAACCCCTCTGAATACTTTCGCCAATTTCGAAGTCCTCACCGAATACTTTCTGGACGACATTGTAATTTGCTTCCCAGTACTTCTTTGCTTTTTCGCTCACCGCGGGTTCCGGGATAAGCATCATGCATTTAAATACGCAGGTGTTTTGGCCCGTCGGAATAATTGTGTGGACGTAAATGTGATCCACCATCACCTGAACAAAATTGCAGGGGAACATATAGTTTTGTGTCATAAAGTTTGGACGATAGTCCTCAGGAGTCGCGCCTTTTTCTGCCAGATCACTGATTTTTGAGATGGGCACCGCGTGTCGAAAGTGAGGGTATTTGTTCAGAAAAATTGATTGATTATCAAGATATGAAGAACAGGCCGTGTGCTGATGAGCAGAACAGAAATGGTAGTTCTCTTGAAAACCTTCCAGTGCGATGCGCCAGTGCATGTTTCGATGTAATGACCATTCCCGGTAAATTGTATGTGACTCAATGTTGAGTGAGCCGAGCTGTTCAGCCATAGGCGCCAGCCAGGCCTCGATATCGATCGTCTCTTCAGCAGGGGAAGGGCGAACCCAGATCAGACCGAATCGTTCAAATACTGGAAGTTCAACTAAGCCATGAGATGCCTTTTCAAGTCTGCCGAAACCCTCTGACTGACGCAGACCTCTGAGGTTGCCATCAAGCCCGTAGGTCCAACCATGATAGGGGCAGGAGAAAGTGTTTGCTTTGCCGCAGGCTTCGGTCTCGACGATGGCGCCACGGTGTCTGCAGACGTTTACGAAGGCATTCACTTTACCTGTTTTGTCGCGCGTAACGAGAATAGGTATGCCGGTATCGTTATGCGTGAAGAACTGACCTGCATCTTTCAATTGCCCAGCATGACCGACGATGATTGGGAACTTGCGAAATAGGGTCTCAATTTCCTGATTCAATCGGTCAGGGTCAGTATAGTGAGTCACAGGATTAAGCATCGTTTCCGGCTCGAGATGTGTGTCACCGGATTCGCAAAACCCAAGAACGGTGTTGATGATATTTAGCTCTTCGTCACTGTTATTCATAGCTGCTCCCTCACGCAGGACTAATATAAAAGACTACCATATTCGCCGCGCCAATTATCCCTGTTGATATGTTACCTTGACTGGTAAGTGTCGTCGCAGCGACGATGCTAAAAAAACAAGATAGGGGACTCAGAATGCCAATCTCAAAAAAACTGGCGCTGTCGAATGAGCAACTCGAAGAGCTGATGCAATCGTCATGGAATATGCGAATCGCGACGGTAGGGCCGGGTAGTCGCATCAATCTGACACCGATGTGGTTTGGTTGGGCGGAAGGCAAGATTTTTGTTTTTGGCCGAGGCCAAAAGGTGGTGAATGTTCGGCGCAATGCTGAGTGCACGATTGTGGTTGATCGCAATGAGAAGTTTCCGGAATTGCAGGCGGCCATGTTTCAAGGAACAGCGAAGGTATTGGAGTCTTCAGTTGAAGAAAATGCCGAAAGTGGCATGGCTGAGGTCCGCAAGCAAATGGGTGCAAAGTACGCCGGTGGTCATGGCGAACCCGCACCAGAAAATCCAGTAGAAAACACTGCCACCGCATCTGGTGAGAGCAATCGGTGGATTGTCATGCAGCCCGACAAGCTGGTCACATGGGATAACTTTAAGTTAAAGGATTTGCGTAAACGATAACCGCTTTGCCTGAAAACTCATGAAGAGATGATGATGATCACCGACCGGCAAATACAGGCCTTCCATCGCGATGGGGCAGTGATGATAAAAGGCGCGATGACAGATTGGGTCGACGTGATGCGTGCGGGGGTTGCACGCAACATGGAACATCCCAGCAAATATGCCTCTGAAAATGATGTGCCTGAGGGGCAGGGTCGGTTTTTCGATGATTATTGCAATTGGACGCGTATCCCTGAATATGAGCTGGTCGTGCGTCAAAGCCCTGCGGCCGAAATTGCTGCAAGGTCGATGCGATCAACGACTGCACAATTCTTTCATGATCACGTTTTAGTCAAGGAAAGCGACACGATAAAGCCCACCCCGTGGCATCAGGACAGCCCTTACTACTTCGTAGAAGGGAGCCAAACGGTGAGCATGTGGATGCCGTTGGATCCTGTAAAAGACGCGACGCTGCGGCTGTTGGCAGGATCACATCATTGGGAAAAAATGGTGCGGCCGGTAAGTTGGGCGGATGATAGCGATTTCTACGACAGCGATGAAGACTGGTCTTCCGTGCCCGACCCAGATAGCGATCACACAAATAGCAGAATACTGGAATGGGCGATGGAACCGGGTGACCTCGTGTTATTTGATTATCGAACGGTGCATGGTGCGCGTGGCAATCTAAACGCCAGTCGCCGCCGCGCCTTATCTCTGCGCTGGCTCGGCGACGATGCGCGTTATGTTGAGCGCCCCGGGCGCACTTCGCCGCCTTTTCCAGGCCACGAGATGGTCGCCGGTCAGCGGTTGCGGGAAGACTGGTTCCCGGTGGTTTGGACAAGATGAACGTTTAGAGGTGTTGCGACTGTTTGGCAATATTTGCGATCAATCAGCGTGCCGAGGACACAATCCTCATGAGTTAAGCGACTCAAGTTCTGTCGCTTGTGGATATCGAACAAAACAAGTAACAAAAGGCATGTTGTGCCGCAGCAGTATTCTGACCTTCGAAATTAAGCAAAAGGCAGTAATTATTGCCAATATTGGGTGCCGCTACAGGAGAAAAAATGTCAGACATTCATTATCTCGACGCAATGACCATCGCACGAAAAATACATAACAGAGAAATTTCTTCTGTCGAAACGACTGAGGCGCTACTGAATCGAATTGAAACACGCTCAAATTTGAAGGCGTATGTGACAGTGACAGCTGAAAGAGCGCTGGCTGATGCCAGCAAGGCTGATCTTGAAATAGCTGAGGGAAACATACGTTCTCCACTCCATGGTGTGCCAATTGCCTATAAAGATTTGTTGGCGACCAATGCTATAAAAACCACGAGCGGGACATCAGTCTATGCGGATCATGTGCCTGACTATGACGCAACCGTGGTTTCCCGACTTGCGGCAGCAGGGACAGTCATGCTGGGAAAATTAAAGCTGACGGAAGGGGCATTCTCCAGACATCATCCAACGGTAGAAATTCCCCAAAACCCGTGGGGAGAGAACCTGTGGACAGGCGTGTCATCTTCCGGATCTGGTGTTGCAACCGCTGCGGGACTTTGTTTCGGCAGCCTCGGCACTGACACGGGCGGTAGTATACGCTTTCCCGCATCCTCAAATGGCGTTGTGGGTTTGAAACCAACATGGGGCAGAGTCAGTCGCTACGGTGCTTTTCCGCTCGCTTACTCACTTGATCACATCGGCCCAATTACAAGGACAGTCGATGATGCCGCAGCCATGTTGCAGATTATCGCAGGGCTAGACCCTAACGACCCTACTAGCAGTGCGAAACCTGTGCCCGATTATTTTTCGGCCAGTGGAAGAGAATTGAAGACGCTCAGAATTGGATATGACGCTGAGTACGTTGAAGAAGATACCTCGCCTGAGCATATTGGTGCGATCAAAGACGCGATGGACGTGTTACGTGATTTGGGTTGTGAGATTGTCCCAGTCAATGTGCCATGGCATGCCACGAGTGAAAACTGGGCTTTGACCACGGGGGTTGAAGCTGCCCATGCACATCGAGAAACTTTTCCTGCAAGAAGAGATGAGTATGGCGCGATTGCCGGGTTGCTGGATCTTGGACTTTCGGTCACGGCAGAAACCTATATGCAGATTGAGTTGGAACGTCGTAATCTCATCGCGCAACTTCGAGCGATATTTGCCCAATGCGACGTGTTGATATGTCCGTCAATGCCCTTGTACGGTCTGCCGAATGAAGGTTCACCGGAAACCGACGCAGCAGAGGAGGGGCTTGCTGCAATGTTGAAGTTCACAGCACCCTTTGACTACTCGGGCAGCCCTACACTTTCTATTCCATGGAAGTCGGTCGATGGCGGTGTGCCTGCCAGTGTGCAACTGATCGGGCCAGATCTTGGAGAACACTTGTTGATTGAATTGGGTAGAGCGTTAGAGTTAGCCCGAGGTGAACTAGCACATCCTGATCTTGGTTAGGGCGAGTCTCCGCTGTCACAACAAGTGACCTAGGTTGTTGGAAAAGTCAGGTGAGTTTGTCTGAACTTAGCAGGCTCAGACTTGTACGATTTGCTGCGATGCATTTAGCGTGTCTCGATCGAAGCCAGCCGCTTGTTTGTATCGGGCCATAAAAATTTCTACTTCGTGTCGATTAATCGCTTCTGCCAGCGTTTTACCCTCAGATAAGCGTTTTTCGATGTCAATTAGAACGCCTATCGGACCTTCCCCTCGGGCGCGCATCAAAAGTTCATTTATCGGGCCAAGTTGTCTCGCTTCATATTGCGCAAGCGCGGCTGTCGATAATCCGTGTTCCTTGATTGCCGCGCCAAGCACGCGGGTGTCTACTATTCCCTGTGTTGCGCCGTTTGAGCCATGTGGATACATTGCATGTGCTGCATCGCCAATAAGCACAGCACGGCCGTCGGTCCAACGCTCGACCGGATCACGATCAACCATAGGGTATTCCCAGATGCCCTCGGCGCGTGAAACAATCTCGGGTACATCCAACCAGCCAAATCTCCAATCCTGAAATTTGTGCATGAAAGTTTTCGCCTGGGCGGGTTTGTTCCAGTCGCTTTGGTTAACTTCTTGTTGGTCCTGTGGTCGTAACTCTGCAATCCAGTTAAGCAGCGTTTCACCGTTTTTATCTAACGGCTCTACTGGGTAGCAAACGAACCTTTGTGCCATGCCGCCAACCATAACAAAAGAGTTTTTTGTACGGGGAGGGACGCAACGAGAGACGCCGCGCCACATGATGGCACCGTTCCAATGCACGTTGCCCTGATCTGGGTGCATTTGATGGCGAACGTTTGAATGAATACCGTCTGCGCCTACGAGCAGGTCTCCTTCTTTGCTGAAGGATTCTCCCGCGGCGTTTGTGAAGTGTGCAACGATCTGATCATCGATGTGCTCATATCTTACCAGGGATGCATCGCTGATCACCGCCGCATCGCCGAGGCGCTCGCGGACAGCGGTCAACAGTTTTAGTTGAAATTGTCCTCTGTGAACCGAAAATTGAGGCCAGTTGTACCCAGCCAGTGTGCCTCGTGGCTCTGTCCATACGGGGTGAGCGCCGTAATAGAATAGCGCCCACTCCTCTGCTTCAGTACCAATCTCTCTCAGATCTTGTTCGAGACCCAATTGATAAAGCTCACGGATAGCGTTGGGTTGCAGATTAATGCCAACACCGAGTGGTTTGATTTCAGAAGCAGCTTCAAACAGTTGCACTTCCTCGCCGATCTCATGGCAGGTAAGGGCAAACGCCAGACCTGCAATCCCTCCGCCTGCAACGAGTATTGTCATTGTGTTTTTCCCCCACCTTTAGATGAATCAATTTTAGTCATGCGCAACCATGCTTGTTGTCAGTCTGTCGCTGTTTTTTCCTTGAGAAACATCAGTGCAAATATCGCGACCAGTGAGCCTAGCGCCATCACAAAAGATACGGCGGTCAGACTAAATTCTCCCTCGAACAGAAAACCCGCAATAATTGGCCCGAGGACCGCGCCGGCTCGCCCCATACCGATGACGAACCCAGTGCCCCCTGCACGCAGATGTGTTGGGTATGACTGGGCCAGCATTGCATAAAGCCCGACCACGGCGGAGTTGGTAAAGAACCCTGTAATACCGGCAACGATAGCAAGACCGGTAAGATTGACTTGTCCCATGCCAAAAACGTTGATCATCACGATGGACCCGACGAGGGCGGTAATGATCAGGGATCGCAGACGAAAATAATGAGTCAAACCGCCAAGCAAGATTGATCCTACAGCACCACCTACATTGGCCCAGACTAGAATACCGCCAGCGGATGCTGCCGAGTATTCCATGTCGACTACGATGTTGGGAATCCACTTGAGGATGAAATAAAAGGTGATAATGTGTGCCAAGTAGGCGGTAGTCAGCAGGATTGTTGTTCTCGCGAGTTGCGGTGAAAAAAGATCCCGCCATCCAGTGTTGTTCTCTTCTGATGCCGGCAACTGCTCAAGTACCGCATGACCCATTCGGGTCAAGATGCCATTGATTTGCGCTAGCGCATCTGGTCTTTTCTTTTGCGCAAGATATGAAATCGACTCGGGCATGAGAAACCAAACTGCGGGTAAAAGCGTCCCAGTCATGACGGCGCCTAAAACGAAAACAGCCCGCCAGTCAAAATGCGCGAGAAGTATTGCCGCCAAGGACCCGCCAATGATAATGCCAACGGGGTAGCCGGTTGCCATCAGCACGACATTAAAGTTTCGGTGACGGGCATTTGAATATTCTGCCACCATGGCGTTTGTTGTAGCGAGCATCCCGCCGATGCCAACGCCGGTGACGAACCGTGTCGCTAATAACGCGTTGACGCTAGTGGCCTGCGAGGCGAGATACATGCCTGATGCCATGACAACAAGGCAGCCAAGGATGATTGGGCGACGCCCTAGGTTATCGGCGATGCTGCCAAGGACCACTGAACCTGCAGCCATGCCTATGAGTTCCATCGCCAGCACAATACCGAGAGCGCCGCGAGAGATTCCCCATTCTGCGGCGATGCCGGGGGCCGCAAAGCTGATAGCGAGCACATCGAAACCGTCGATGGCATTGAGTGCAACGCACAAAACGACGGCTGCGATTTGCAGGCGCGTCATTGGTACGTCATCAAGAATTCGCTGTGCTTCCATAGTGCCGGTCATCGAAATGGGTGCTCAACAGAGCGCCCTACGCCATGGGTATGACAAGATGCGGCCTGTGCAAAATCAGCCTACAGCACAGGTTGGTCCATCACAATCGGTAACTGTCTAAACACAAATCGTTCGCAAGTTTGAAGCGGGCTTAAATCAGTGCGCCAGATGATGGCTACTCTCTGAAAGTCAAAAGCGTTATATTCAATCATTCGGAGAGAATTAGGAGTACTAGCGCGATGAGTTACGAGCAGATCCTCTATGAGTTAAGTGACACCACGGCGGTAGTGACGATTAACCGACCAGACAAAATGAATACGTGGAATGCTGATGTTGCCAGTGAACTTAGTCAGGCACTTGGCCAAGCTAATATGGATGATAAGGTGCGTGCTGTGGTGATTACCGGTGCGGGCAGGGCTTTTTGCGCTGGTGCTGATCTTGAGCGTGGCGAGGAAACATTTGCAGGCAGGGATGACAAGAAATCATCGAACAGTGAGACACCTGCCTTATTGTATCCATATCAAATTGACAAGCCTGTTATCGCTGCGATTAATAGTGCTGCGGTTGGCGTAGGTATGACTTATCCCATGTTGTGTGATATTCGTTATGGGGCGGAAGATGCCAAGATGGGGTTCGTTTTTACGAGGCGGGGAATGATGCCTGAACTGGCGGCGCATGTACTAGTGCAGCGGGTTGCTGGTTTCTCCAACGCATCAGACTTGTTGTTGTCAGGACGCATCTTCAGAGGTGCCGAGGCGGCACAGATGGGCATTGTTAGCGAAGCGTTGCCGGCTGATCAGGTGCTTGATAGAGCATTGGCGCATGCCGCCGAATATCGCCTGACGGCGCCCGTGTCCGTTGCTATTACCAAGCGGCTACTCTGGCAGGGGCTGAGTAACTCCGTGCCGGAGATGCTAGCGAAAGAAGGCCCGCTATTCGCGTGGGTGGGTAATCAGGAAGACGCCAAAGAAGGTATCCTATCGTTTGTAGAAAAGCGTGAGCCCGCGTGGCACCTCTCGGTCGCACGAGACATGCCTGATATTCTCTAGGACCCCAAACGTTGATGCTATGTCAGGCAGCGGGTTTAGGCCGTGACGCCGGCACGATGGCTATCTCGTCATCACGCAGAGGCGCGCGGGTTTCCCTGCGGGCGAGTGCAGCTTCGATATATGGCGCAAGTTCCTCTGCTTTCTTCGCTTCGCGCTCATCTCTACCCTCAGCAAAATCGTCGTGAACATCTCGGCTAAAACGCTCTAGGCTCTCACAGATATGTTCGTGTTTGTTATTGCCGCCTTGCTGCAGGAATATCACCTGGTCGACACCAGAGTCCGCAAATCCTTGCATATGATTTCTGAACTCATCAGCTGTCCCAATGCCAGGCGATCGAGCCATGCTTCGATCTGGATGGGCTCTTTTCCCGCCATAGGCAGCATCGTGCACTTCCTGACCAGCGGCTCGTGCTTGCTTTCGAGCGATATATTTTTCCCAAAGGCTGCTCCTGCCAGGTACCACATCGTCGGTCACTAATGCGCCGATCGCATATTCGAAAAACCTGAACCCGTCTTCCCCGCGTCTAGAAGCTTCGTCGTGATCATCGTGCAGCGAAAAAGCTGACACCATGGCAATGTTGGCATTGACTGTATGTCCCAGAGGTACGCATTCTTCTGATTTGATGGTGTCGTAGTAAATCGAACTCCAGGCTTTCGCTTCCTCAGAGTCGAGGAAGCTAAATGCAAGCACGCCTAGACCATTTCTTGCCGCCTCTCTGATCGTATCTCGATTTGTACACGCCATCCACATTGGAGGATGGGGCTTCTGAATGGGTTTTGGTAACACGTTGCGGCAGGGCATTGACCAGTCATCGCATTCGTAGCCAGGATAAGGCTCCATGACCATCATGTCTGCGATTTCGCGTGCTGACTCAAGCGCCATGGCACGTTTGCGTTTCGCCGGAATATTAAAGCCGCCGAGCTCCAACCGCGTCGCTCCCTCACCGATGCCAAGTTGCGCGCGACCGTGAGAGATAAGGTCCAGCATGCCAACGGACTCTGCTGTTCGAGCAGGATGGTTGTAATTAGGTATGACTTGTCTGATGCCAAAACCTATCTTTATACGTTCTGTTTTGGCCGCAATAGCGGAGAGAAATACGTCACTGGCGCTACAATGGGAATACTCTTCAAGAAAGTGGTGTTCCACCGACCACGCATAGTCGATGCCCAATTTGTCGCCAAGCACACATTGTTCTATCGCATCGTCCACCAAACGTTGTTCGCTTTGACTGTCCCAGGGCTTTGGAAGTTGCAGTTCATAAAGCATTCCGAATCGCATGTTCTATACCTCGTTGGCGTGAGAGATCAATTGATCATACATCAAGAGGTTAAGACAAAGGAATAACGCAGCGGTCGCATTATTCATGTCAATCTGAAGTCAAATACACGACCCGGAAGAGGCCTGTTCGGAAATATTTGTGCGGATCTCAACCGCTATACCCAAATAATTAAGGCGTATTAAGACGATATGCTTTGGCTGCAGTACCGCTGAAAACGGCTGTTTTTTCGGCTTCGCTTAGTCCCATGGATGCAGATATCCGCTTGAATAGATTCCAGCACGCGCGGTAGCTAAGGCATTCCCTGTCCACGGGGAAATTACTTTCAAACATACAGCGTTCTGGTCCGAATGCCTCAAGCGCGTATTGATACCAAGGCAGCAACGTCTCGCAAAAGAATTCAGAGTTTCTGGGTTGCTCTGTTTGTTGCATATGATATGGGGGTTCCCAATCCCCAATGCGCATCTGCGCGCCTCCCAGCTTCATCACCGTATTAGGGCACGCCGCGACGGCGTCTATGCAACGACGCCACTCGGCTATTTCGCTGTCAGTCGCAGCTGGGTCAATGCGGCCACCTAGATGGTTAACGATGATCGTGGTCTCTGGAAACTTGTTGGCAAGGTCTGCCAGTCGCGGCAGTCTAAGATAGTTAGGTGACCAGTTGTCATAGCTGAGGTTATGTTTGCCAAGCAAGGCAAATCCTTCGAGAAAAGTCTCATTTAGGTCACTCGGAAAAGCACTTCTAATACCTCGAAAGTATTCCGAAGCATGCAGATGAGCTTCTAATATGGGTTCAGCAGCGGCGCCTAACCTTAGGTCTGCTGTGCTGAAGATGCCGGTGCAGAGTCTTGTCTCACCATAGATTCCTGAACGGCTCATTGCAGCGATGCCATGAACAAATTCTGTTTCTCCTATACATCGCATCTCAGTTGGGCCGTCAGCGCGATAAAAAGCGCCACATTGCGCAAATACGGTCTGCACAACATTATGTCCTGAGGTCGTAATATCTCTGGAAATTTCATCGCAAAGATAGAGTCGCTGTCTGAAACTATCCGGATCAAGTCTGGCGCGGCGCATATCCCACAAATGGTGATGTGGATCTATAATCGGTAGGGCAGGTTCCAAAACTTCTTCGGGTTCTTCCCGTGCTAGCCATGTGTCTATTTCGTTGTTCTCGGCGATGGTCACTTTATTCTCCCTAGATCGTGTCTAATTTTGCAATGTGATGCTTTCTAAAAGCCATTTGTTGGTCGGGCAATCAGCGTTTGATGACATGCAAACCCCAACGGGACTTATTCCGTTCATTCACCTTCAAGACCTTGGTCATCAGGTTGCGTCAGATATTCGCTCAGACCGTATCCCTTGCGACCATCGTCCAAAGTATATTCCGTCATACCTTCGCCGACATGCGTGTTGGCGCCGGCGCGTCGATTCCTCAGCGGGATGTAGCCCATGACTTTTCCGTCCAGATGACGCCTTCTGCCATCGGCGAGATCAAGGTCGATTGAGAGGTTGCGGTGATAAAGCGTGTTTTCTAGGTATTCTGTTGAGAGCACTGCTTTCTCAACTCGAATAATTTCCTCTCCCTCGTGAAACAAGCCTCGTCCTTCGCCGTTTGCGCCACAGGTAATCACCATGCCGAGATCGTCACCAAAGTTGCCTGTGATCCATCGATAAGACGGAGTCGCCTGCCAGTAACGGGGCCCCCAAGAGTGATCTCGCAATCCCCACCCGTTGATGCTGATTTCATCTTCGTCGCCCAATTTCAGAACACCTGAAACGCGCATATGTTGTTCGGTGTGGGATCGGGCGAACTCGTTGCCATCACCTTCCTCACCAACATGTCCGTAGAGTGGTCCAACGGCATCGTGTATTAAATCGATGGTGAGTTCTTTGCGCGGGTTTTCCTTAAAGGCTTTGCCAGGGTCACGCATGGCTGTCGGGTCAGTCATGTAGAGCGCCTTGCCCGAAAAGGTGGTTCTTACTTGCTCGGTGGGTTTGATGATCTCGATTTTGAGACCGCCTGCATCCCAAGCATCGTTGTTGGATATCTCTGGTTTGGCGTAATTGAACAGTGCGGAGCCATCGGGGTTCCAGACAATCACCGTCATCTCAGCATAGCCCTCGTTGGCGCGGTTACCTATTCGAACAAAACCTCCACGATTTTGCGCTCGATCGAAAAAGTTAAAATAGACAGATTCGTTGAAGTTTTCTTCTGGACCCAGCTCGTGGGTGTAGTCGTCTTCTGGCTTAATATTGCCGATAATTTTCATCTTAATGCCTCAGTATAAATATCTAAATTGTCAATTTTACGCCAACACTTTTCAAGCCCAGCTGCAGGGCAGTGCCAGTGGTCCGCGAAATGCCCAGCCAGCAAATGGCACCTCTCCGTTAAGCTTCGGGCGCCGCACACGTTCAAAAAAGCGGGGTAGCGCGACGTCTGCAATGAGAGTGCGAGATGCCCATGCACCGGCACAAAAGTGAGGTCCAGCACCAAACGCAATTGAGGGAGTTATGTCTCGTGTGATATCGAATACGTCCGGTGCAGAGAATACTTCTTCGTCTCGATTCGCGGAACTGAACATGAAAAAAACGCGGTCTTCCGGTTCAAAGGTGACACCCCGATAATCATAACGCTGGGTAACCCGCCGCGGAGACATGCCAATGGGTGAAATCCAGCGGGCGTACTCCTCAAAAACCTGCAACCAACTGACTTGACCATTGAGTGCAAGCGCTAGTTGATCCGGGTGAGACAGCAGCGCCCAGATACATCCTGCGATGGCATCCCTTGGCTCGTTTTGGCCGCCGGAGATAGAGAGTTTGATATTAGCGCGTATTTGAGGCTCAGTAAGTCCTGCCGCAAGTTGAACGGAGATCAGAGAGTGATCGGGTTGAATTTTTAGCTCGGATAATTTTTCTGTGATGTGCTTGTCGATACTCGCCGTGCAATCGTTGCATCTGGCCTCAATATCGAGATCTCCGGTATAGTTAGCGCATCCATCGATCATTCCCTGACTGGTCCTGTTCATCTCCTCGACAGACATGTTTGTGAGCCCTGTCATTGACCTGAGTGCATTTGCAGATACCGGCATGGCATATCGCCAAAAAAGATCAGCCTCTGTCGTGTCCGTTATTGCATCGAGCAAACGATCTGTTTGGGCGCGAAATTCACTGCTCCAAACTTCACGCACCGTACGAGGAGACATGGTGGGGTACACTGCCCTGCGTTCCGCCATGTGTGCTTTGCCGTCCTTACGCATAAGGTTTTCACCCATCAACTTTGTCATCAATCCTTGCGGTTGATCCGATGAAAAGACACTTATTTTCTTCTCGTTCAACACGATATCGGCGTGTCGGGTGATCAGCGTTGCGTCTAGTTGCGGGACATAGGCTATGGGCGCTTGGGCGCGCAAAATCGCCAAATCCGGGTAAGGATCTGAATAGAACGCATCAACGTCGATGTTGTATTTAGGTGCGCTTGAGACGTGACCACTCCGTTCGAAGTTGAAAAGGTAGTGGTCAGAGGATGGGGAACACGACCGTGTATGTCAATTGTCTGTGAAGCGCGTGCGTTTCCGATGATATCAGGCGCTAAATGATAGCGTTTCAGTGCTGGAATCGAGTCAGAGACTTTCGCCTTGATCCCTCCCGATACGAATAAAGCTGACGCATTGTCATCTGCGTCTGTTTGTTTACCCCGCAATTTTATATGCGAGTCGTTTGAAGTCCTGACTGAAGGGATGCAAGAAGGCAGGCATTCTCTGCGTCATGCAAATGCCGGTAATATTGGCGTTGGGCGACCACCAGAAATGTGTGCCGGCGATACCACCCCAATGATACTCACCCGCGGCGCTTTCCGGTTCGCCCTCTGCGGGACGATTTTTGAGCGCGAAACCAAGGCCAAAAGTCGTGTCGGGCAAATGCCACATCGGAAAGTTTACGCCGACACCTTCTGGACAATGGTTGTTTCGCATAAGCGCGAGCGTGTCTGGTTTTAAGATTTGGGCGCCATCGAAACTACCTCCATTGATGATCATTCGGGCAAAGGTTAGAAAGTCTGGAAGCGTTGAAAATAATCCGGCTCCGCCTGACAGGAAACTGGGTAGGCTCGCGTTTGCTGAGTTCTCTTTGCTGTCCATCGGTAATGAGCAAGGACTCATCGAATCTAGCAGGTCATCGGGGAGATACATGGTTGATAGCCGATCGAGTTTTTCTTCAGGCACATAGAAATCGGTGTCATGCATTTTCAGTGGCTCGAATATCGTTTCCTTCAAATATTCGTCAAATCGTTGTCCGGATATCACCTCGATAAGTCTTGCCAGGACATCAGTAGCAAAGCTGTAGCGCCAGAATGTGCCTGGTTGATAAACCAAGGGTAACGCTCCAAGCCTTTGGCACATTGATTCAAGTGTCAATTCCGTTCCGGGCGCAAAGGAGTTCAATCCGTGAGCACCGTAAGCCGTGTCGATGACGGAATTAGGCTCAATAAAACCATAAGAAAATCCTGCTGTATGCGACATGATTTGCTTGATGAGAATGCTGCTTTGGGCGGGTTCGGTTTCATCAATGGCAGTCGCGTTAGCTTTAAGGACTTGCATACCTCCAAATTCCGGCATGAATTTTTCAAGCGGGTCATCCAATTTAAACCCACCTTGTTCCCATAGCGTCATTGCCGCAATAGAACAAACAATCTTAGTGCTGGAGTGCATTCTAAATATGGTTTCTGCATTCAGCGGTTGCTCTGACGCGTGGTCGGCGCTTCCATGAAAACTCTGGTCAAGGACATCGTCGCCTTCAAGAACAAGCGTGCTCACGAAGGGAATGACGCCTTCGTTTACATACCAGTCCATGCGTTCGTGTAGTTCGGTAAAATCTAGGTTCTTGTTAACTTTCGTCGTCATATTTGGAATCTTCTAGGGTATAAAAGTTGTTGATTGATAGGTCGTTTGTGGAATTCTTGGGCAAAAGAATAGCAGAGACCAGCAAAACTTTCTTTTGAAATAAAGCAACACTAAAAACGTGACCCAAACTAAATATGTGCATTCGCGGAGTGGTGTGCTCACCGCATCATTGATCGATGAAGACGCTTGTGCGAAGCGTAAACTCACTGTACGCATAGTCGGTTTGGGTTAATCGGATTCAGCTTTGACCGGTGGTCTTGTTTTTCGCCCCATGTATCTGGCGTTAGGGGGTTCGAGCAGTGCAAGTTGCCGATTGGTGATGTCCGCATATTGTGTAAAGTCAGCAGGATCAAAATAGTCGGCTGTCCAACTTGTACTGTGAGGTGAGAATTTGTAAAAAATGGTCTGGCGTGGCTCGTTTGTTTGCCATGGTAGCGTGCCGTGGACTAGGGTCTCAGTGAAGATGATGGCATCGCCCGCATGCGCTGGTATGCCTTTTAACAAGCCGCCGGCATCTCCCCCTTTTTCACGCCAGCCGTCAGGTAGTGGTAGGTTAGATTTGTGGCTGCCGGGAATACAACAAAAGCCACCACCATTATCGTGTGTGTCGAACAATTCAAAAGCGACAACGACAAGCCCGTTGTAAAATTGGCCATCATGATATCGAAAGTACTGTGAGCCTCCGGTGGTGTTCCAACCACCATGCAAGTCCATGCCGGGATAGCCCATCGCCATGTGTTGATGTACGTTAATGTGGTCAAGTCGATAGGTTGGCAGTATGTTGTCGCCGTGTTTACGCTTGCGATACGCTCGGAAACCATGGTTCCCAACCAAGGCTTCCAGCACGGGGCGAAGGGTGGGCAAGTCTAGAAGCGCGCGCCATTCTGCAGACCAGTGCAGAGGATTATCTTCTTTCTGCCCCGGTGTATGTTGTTCTGTTGCAGGTCCCATCGTTGCTTTGAGCGCTTCAATTTCGCTGGCGTTCAGTATGTTGGGTACGACAAAGTAACCCTGCGAGTCGAACCAATATTTTTGTATTTCGTCCATTTTGCATCTCGATCATTCAACGCCCGCCCGCTTGCCCTTCACAAAATAGCGCGCGCTAGATGTAAGTGCCCGCCAGCGCTTCAGCGATTCCCGGAACTGCCTGAATGCCCCCGCGCTTACCATCACTCGCGTTGCCTCGGCCAAAATCATCTGGCATCGCGCGGCCATTGTGCAGCGTTAACCAAAGCCTCAGTAAATGTCGTTTTTTAGCAGGGTCATCGTAGTCTTCGTAGGCCGTTCTCGAGTGAAACGTTGTGTAGTTACAGACCATCTGAATATCTCCGGGGCGGAAATCCATATTCAGCGCAAAACCCGGTTCATGTGCGATTGTATCGACGAGGTCCAGAAATTCAATTTGCTCTGGTGTGTGTGCAGGCACGCCGTCATGCCGGTCGGCTGAGTCCAAGAATGTACGGACATAACGTACTGCCATATATCCATCTTTTTGAACAGCAAGGCGCGTTTTATAAAAGGGTGCCTCTCCGGGTTGTTCTTCGTTGCGTCGATCGTAACACCACTCTTCAAACCAGAGATGCGCGAGATCTGGACGACGTTTCGCGACTTCGTTGTAGGCGCTGGTCGTAGAGGCGACTCTGCTCAAGCCGCCGCTCTTGGCTGTCTCGAGGCACAACAGGCCAACAACATCTGAACTGTCTGTGTGGAAGGGAAGTCGCAATCTGGTCTGATAACCGCGAGCGCCGCTATCTTTCCTGAAATCGACGCCTTCATCGGTGACGTGTCCTAGTAAGTGACCACGTGCGTTTTGCGACACAGGTCTGCCTAGGTGTAGGCCGATTCCCCAATAAGCGAATGCCGCATCACGTTCTCCCAATTCTTCAAGCGGGAGTCCTCGAAGCAACCAAAATCCGCGACCGTGATCTAGCTCGCGCGCCATGCCTTGCAGGCGATTGCCTAGCGTGGGTAGGGGGAAATCTTCGCGTTTCATCTCAAGCATGCTGATGCGCTGGCTGTTAACCTGCTTGATGGCAAGCTGAATTTCATCAACCTCGGCATCGGTCAATAATTCAATCCAGCTGTCATCATTCTGCAGATCTCTGCCGTACCATGCGGCGGGGCTATCAACTAGGTCGGACGTAAAAGGTTTCATGTTTGATTCATTCATACTCTACTCCACATAAGTTTGCAGATCGTTCCGCGTCTATAGACTGTAGTCTGATACAAGAAGCAAATACGCTTCATCTTGATAAATCAGGGTTGAATCATTGGGGGCGCTCCCCCTGCACGATCACTCTGTGCATGTGGCGTCGCATGCCTTGATAATCGTTTAGGGCATTGTGAAAAACACAGCGGTTGTCCCACATAGCAAGCGAACCCTGTTGCCACTTGAATCGGGTGACATACTTATCTTGGGTGCAAATTTCGGTCAGATGTTTAAACAGCGGGATGCTTTCTTCTCTTGTCCAGCCTTTGATGCGATGGGTATGGGGCAATGAGCAGTAGACGCTTTTTTCTCCAGTATCGATATGCGTTCTGATTAACGGATGTTCAACTTCTTGCTCTGCAAAATCCTCGGCGCCACCGTAGTCCTTTGCCATTTCACTGCGAGCTGCCGCCTGTTTATAGCTACCCTCTCGACCATGAACGAGTTTGGGAGAGTAGATGCCTGATTCGCTTTCAAGGATATTTTTAAGCCCGTCACTCAAGTCGTGAAATGCCTGAGTTGCGTCGGCGAATAATGTATCGCCACCCGTGTCCGGTACTTCAACGGCGTAAAGCAAGGTCGCCTTTGGGGGTCTCTCAACATAAGAAGTATCGGTGTGCCAGGCACCACCAAAATTGAGTTCTGCATCAGCTTCTTTGATGATGGGTATAACATTCGGGTTTGAGTCAACAGCGGTCATAAAAGGGTATACATCCAAATCACCAAAATTCGCGGCAAAATCAGCCTGCTGGGTCGGTGTTAGGCTTTGATCCCGAAAAAACACAACATGGTGCTTCAACCAGGCCGCATTGATTTCTTTAATAGCCAAAGCCGACAATGGTTTTGAGATATCGACACCCGTTATGATCGCGCCAACTGGGCCGACTGCGGTATCAACCTTTATAGTTTGGTAAGCCATAGCAAAATACCCCCGTTTTAGTAAATACTACGCCACATTAAGTGAAAACATAACAATTTCGTAGACAGAAAAGATCAAATAAACGCATAGGAAGTGATGGGACTATGAAAAATAAGCAGGTTGTCGTAGTAGATGGAGATGACGCATCGCCCGAGGTGATGATCCCTACCGTTAATATTTTGGAGCAAATGGGATTGCCCATCACTTTTGAGCGACCGCTTATCGGACAGCAAGCGCTTGATGCCGGCTTAACCGGATTTCCCGATGAGGCAAAAGAGGCAATAGATGCATCAGACGCCACTTTCTTTGGATCAACAAGCGGAGCAAGTACCGCTGCGCTTTTTTATCTTAGGTGGGGTAAACAGACCTATGCAAATGTGAGGCCCTGTCTGTGGACGCCTGGTTACAATTCACCACTTGCTAACCCAGTCGGCATTGACTTCACGATCATCCGGGAGAATCTTGAAGACCTGTACCTTGGGCTTGAAGGCGATATTGAAGACCTGCAAGGGCTCAATTTTTTCTCGAAGCATGCGCGTGCGCCATTGTCGGAGTTGTCGCCTGGAAAGTATGCGATCAAGGCAATCACGGAGGCAGGCTCAGAGCGGGTTATCCGCTTTGCCTTTGAATTGGCAAGAAAACGCAATTCAAAAAAACGCGTCACCGTCACCTGTAAATATAATATGTTGAGTACCTCAGATGGTTTGTTTCTTGAGATTGCCAACGACATCGCGAAGGAATATCCAGATATCGAATATGACCACTACATCATTGACGATTTTCTCTGCAGAATGATCACCAAGCCCCAACACTTTGATGTGATTGTGATGCCTAACCTTTATGGCGATATCATGTCGGATGGTGCTGCCGGGCTTATCGGAGGGCTTGGTCTTGCGCCCTCTGGCTGCTTTGGAGAGGATTATGCGTATTTTGAATCTGCGCACGGTTCAGCACCCGACATTGCTGGCAAGAATGTGATTAATCCAACCGCAACGCTACTTTCTGCCGCAATGTTGTTGGACCATTTGTCATTTGAACACGAGGCGGCGCAGCTAGTTGATGCTGTGAGGTGCGTTTATGAAGCTGCAGACTCCTTGACCCCTGACCAGGGTGGATCGGGTACCACAACTGGCTTCTGCGAAGCCATCACTGAAAGGTTAGCTCAAAACTGATTGAGTATGTAAGTTATCGAGTATACCGAATAGTGTTAATGGCGCATTTAACGGGTATCTCAAAACATGATTACGGCACGAATTAATCATTTTCGTTGTCAGTGCGATGTCCTAAAACGAAGAGGGCGGTTTGGTGAGAGAACTTTATGATGCCGTTTTCTTCTCTTGCATTAAGCCCGGTTTGATTGGTAGCAATACTTTGCCTAAATGTTGATCTTATTTTTTCTTTTTGCGCTTCACTCGGTCCGCCATGGATAAGCCATTGTTCCACTTCATAGTCCATTGTACCGAACCGACTGCTTTTTATTTCAAGTCCAGTTGCGTTGAATAGCCTTTGAAAATAGGTTTTTGATATGCAGCGCACGTGGGTGGGGTCACACAATTGTTCGAGTGCATCGTGATGCGTTGCGGTTGCTGTATCTTCGTTGCCTAAGATGTCAGCAATAAGGATCTCACCTCTGGGTTTGAGTACGCGTGCCATTTCTTGCAACACTTGCTCCGGCTCGGAGAAGTGATGGAAGGCAGCACGGCAACTGACGGTATCGAAAGTCTCATTCTCAAATGGGATATCCAGTGCGGATCCATAGGTGAACTGAATATTGTCTATGCCGAGCTTTTGTGCCTCTGTGCGGCCGATATCAAGCAAATTTTCTGTGACGTCTAACCCTGTTGCCTGTTTAGCGTGACCAGCGAAAGCCATGGTCAATCTGCCGGGACCACAGGCGACGTCGAGTGTCAGGCTATTACGATCTGTTTTAGTTAGCCGTACCAAACCTGCCATTGCTTGCACATCTTTCGCCTGCTTTGTTTGGGCATACTGGTTTGCCTGACGGTTGAACTGCTTTTGAATGTTTTTGGTATGAGAATCGAGTGATTTCATGATCTTCTTTCTATGTTGGTCAATAGGATTGGCTAAAAAGGCATTAATTGCAGCCAGTGTACCTGAGTTCACGGAGTTTGCCTTCCTCCAAGCACACGTGGATACTCAGCTTAACAAGTCACAAAAACCGACAGAGGGACCCAGAAAATGAGCGAAATGATACTTGACGCTACTCAACTGCCAGACCCCGAAACCATGCCTATTGAAGATATGGATGTGAGTCATCCTATATTGCTGCAGCAAGACAAGTGGCAGCCCTATTTCAAACGACTGCGCGCAGAAGATCCCGTCCACTACTGCAAAGACAGTATGTTTGGAGCTTATTGGTCGGTGACGAAATTTAACGACATTATGGAGATCGAAAAAAATCACGAAGTTTTTTCTTCGGAGCGTGATATCACTATCTTTGATCAATCTATGCTTGATGCATTGGGCGTTCAGCGCAGGCGGCGCGACACTTCCAGTTTTATTAGCATGGACCCACCCACTCATGATGAGCAACGTAAAGCGGTTCAAGGTGTGGTTGTTCCGCGTAATCTTGCAAAGCTCGAGGGGCTCATCCGGCAGCGAGTGATCAACATTCTTGATTCACTGCCGCTGAACGAAGAATTTAACTGGGTCGAAAAAGTGAGTATCGAGTTAACCACACAGATGCTCGCGACGCTCTTTGATTTTCCGCTTGAGGATCGATACAAATTAACCTACTGGTCGGATGTAGCGACATCTCTGCCCGAGTTGGGTATTGGTGTGCCCGGGTTGACCCGGGAGGCCCAGGAAGATGCGCTAGAGGACTGCCTCTCCACCATGCGTAAGCTTTGGGCGAAGCGCGCTAATATGCCAGCGGATAACGACGTGGATCTATTGTCGATGCTCGCGCATAACGAAGCGACGCATGATATGGACGATGATATGTTCCTAGGTAACCTCACGTTGCTCATTGTTGGTGGAAACGACACGACCCGAAATTCTATTTCGGGTGGCGTTTTAGCCCTGAATCAGAACCCCGCAGAATACGACAAGCTGCGGGAGAATCCTGCGCTAATTCCTGGGATGGTTTCAGAAATTATTCGTTGGCAGACGCCGCTTTCCCACATGCGTCGAACAGCCACGCGTGACTTTGAATTCCGCGGCAAGCAAATCAAGCAAGGCGATAAGGTTGTCATGTGGTATATCTCGGGCAATCAGGATGATGAAGTGATCGACCGTGCGGATGAGTTTCTGATTGACCGTGCTAATCCACGGCATCACGTCTCGTTTGGTTTCGGTATCCATCGATGCATGGGTAATCGGCTTGCAGAAATGCAGTTGCGAGTTTTGTGGGAGGAAATCATGCAGCGTTTCCAAAAAATCGAGTTGGTGGGCGAGCCTGAACGCATCGTGTCAAACTTTATCAAGGGTTATACAGACCTACCGGTAAAGCTGATTCCGAAAAGCCAGCCATAACATACCAGTGATTTGTGGTTGCCAGACATCTGCTTTCTGGCAATAGTCTGGCAATGTCGTCGATGCAGAGGGCGATTGAAAAGCAGCTAGTTGAGTCTGAAGATAAGGCTGTCAATTCGGTTGCCGGCCGAGTTGCTAGCGACAAAGTTGACTGGATTGTAAAGGTTGCGCCGAGATCTATTGATCTAGAG
>UPTG01000145.1_pt1 | contig 61344 bp, 51 predicted proteins | sample 2160121 | NCBI WGS metagenome assembly UPTG01 (sample SAMN06266255, study PRJEB28933) | marine metagenome | isolation source: Columbia River Estuary | place: USA:Columbia River Estuary, USA | collected 2014-07-27 | reverse complement strand
GATAAAACCGAGTATCTGAATGCCAAACTGAATGCCTACCGCTAGCGTGACGACCCGTTGTATGTCAGTACCGGCTACACGGTTAAGCAATGCATCCCGCGCTGGTTGTGCAAAAGCGCCCAATGTCGCACCTATTATCGCCCAACCCAGCAGCAGCTCGTAATAGACGTCGCCGGTAGATAACAGACTCGCCATTCCGATTAACGGCACAATCATCAGCAGTTGCAGACCAATCAGTAATTTCCTTTGGTCTATTCGATCACCCAATAAGCCTCCCCATAGGATCAGAAGAACCATGGGTATCTGGCTCGCCATCTGTGCAAAGCCAAGCCGCTCGGGTGTTTCAGCAAGAAATACCGCTACGAGCCAGGGAAATAACACCTGTTGGATACCGCCGGGTATCAGATAAAACCCGTTGCTTGTTAAGTACCACCTAAGTGATTTTGTCATGTAGTGAAATCCAAATTACGCAACTCTCCATCATTGTGAGGAGAACTGCCAGTGCGCTTTATTACTGTTGGCTAAGGTCTCTTTGCTAATGAATGTGAAATTCCATCCCAAAAGTGGATCGTATCAATCAACCTAGAGCAATGTTTCGCAATGATGCTGGTTCGTTCGAACCCAAACCAGCAGAGACAAATAGGGTTATAACATTATAAATTTGAGTATTCTGAGTCCGCGCTTGTTCCAAATGCCTGCGGTTCATAGTATTTTGCCTGCACAATTTGGAGCGGCCTGTGTTGGGCTGTTTTGAAAAGCCCTCTAACCAAAGGAATATCCATGAGTACAGAATCATCCCAGGACTTACCAACAAGCGGCCTACAACTCCACTCTCTCATTACCGAAGCAGGTGAACTCAAACTATCGCTCCAGTCGGTTGACGTTAAACAACCCGGAGATGACCAGGTAGTTGTGCAAGTTGCTGCTGCCCCGATTAACCCTTCTGATCTCGGGTTATTGGTTGGACCTGCGGATATGAGTACTGCGACTGCTTCTGGCACAGCAGAGAATCCTGTGATCACCGCCAAAGTGCCCGAACAGTTTATGCCAGCCATGGCTGCCCGAATAGGTGAGTCTATGCCTGTTGGAAATGAAGGCGGTGGTGTGGTCGTTGCCGCTGGCAGTTCAGAAGCTGCTCAGGCAATGCTTGGCAAAACCGTGGGCATTTTAGGTGGGGCCAGTTATTCGCAATACCGAACCCTGCATGTTTCTCAGTGTCTTGTTTTGTCCGATGGCACCACACCTCGGGAAGGCGCAGCCTGTTTTGTTAATCCGCTGACTGCTTTGGCGATGGTGGAAACCATGCGGATGGAAAACCATACAGCGCTGGTACATACCGCGGCCGCATCTAATCTTGGTCAGATGTTACAGAAGATATGTCTGAAGGATGGTGTGGATCTTGTGAATATCGTTCGCAAGCAGGAACAGGTAGACCTACTTAAGGGGCTTGGTGCCAAGTATGTGTGTAATTCAAGCGATGAATCCTTTATGGACGACTTGACCGACGCGCTCGTAGCCACTGGCGCCACTATTGCTTTTGATGCGACGGGTGGCGGTAAACTCGCTGGCCAGATTTTGACTTGCATGGAAATTGCTGCCAACAAAACAGCGAAAGAATATAGCCGCTATGGTTCGGATGTATTTAAGCAAGTCTACATCTATGGTGGGCTTGAGAAGTCAGCGACAACGTTCAATCGAAACTTCGGGTTGTCTTGGAGCATTGGCGGATTTCTACTGACGCCATTTTTAGCGAAACTCGGCGGTGAAGGAACACAGCGGTTACGCCAGCGAGTTGTTGACGAAATTACAACAACCTTTGCGAGTCACTACACAAAAGAAGTCTCACTCGCTGAAGCACTAACACTTGATGCACTTGGTGTTTACGGCAAGCAGGCGACGGGTGAAAAGTACCTGATCAACCCCTCACTTTGATTGGAGAGTGTTATAGGAGTTGATCTTAAACCCGGTGGCATGCACCTTGCGCCGGGTTTTTTATTGCGAGTGACAAGAACCGTTAGCGGGAAATTGAGGCGAAGTAATATGAAACTAGATGTTGATTTTGTTCGGCAACATTTTCCGGCGTTTAACGGAGATACAAAAATAGACGGTCATTTCCTCGACGCTGCAGCAGGGTCATATCCCTGCCAACAGACGATCGACGCATTAACCGGTTTCTATCTCTACAACAAAGTTCAGCCGGGCAATCCCTATCCAGAAAGTCAGCGAGCAATGACTCAGATGGTTTCTTCAAGGGAGCGATGGGCGCAGGCCCTCAATGTCCAGCCTCACGAATTGGATTTTGGTCCCTCAACCACGCAAAACCTTTACGTGCTCGCGAGCGCCTTTCGTGATTTGCTGGTGCCCGGTGATGAGGTTGTTGTGACTAATCAGGATCATGAGTCTAACAACGGTGCGATGCGTAGAGCGGTTAAAGACGCGGGTGCGACACTTGTAGAATGGCAAGTAGATACCGAGAGCGGTCTACTCGACCCGGAACAGTTGGCGTTGATTGTCAGTAATAAAACCAAACTGATTTGTTTTCCTCATAGTTCAAATCTTGCGGGAACCCGCAATGATGTTGAGCGAGTGGTTGAAATTGCTAAAACAATTGATGCTTTTACGCTTTGTGACGGTGTCTCCTATGCGCCACATGAGATACCTGATGTCGATCTTATGGGCGTCGATATTTATCTGTTTAGTCTCTACAAGGTCTATTCTGTCCACCAGGGATTATTGGTCATCAGAGAGCGTTTGCTCGCACAATTACCTAAACAGGGACATTTCTTTAAGTCTGCGCTAACGGTCGGTGAAAAAATGATACCGGCGGGACCCGATCACGCACAAGTTGCCGCGGCAGGTGGCGTGCTAGATTACATCATGAGTTTGGCTTTACACCATGGCTTTGAACCTGCCAGCAGCGGGCAGGAAGATTTAGCTGGCGCAAGCCGATTTGTGAGTGAATTGTGGCATGTGCATGAAAGGACGATACTTGCGCCATTGTTGGACTATCTGAACACTAGGCAAAGCGTGAGATATTTGGGTGCCAGAACTGCGAGCAGTGATCGTTGTCCGCTTGTCACATTTAGTGCCGTAGATAGAGATCCGGCAGAATTAACCAAAGCACTATGTGAACGAAAAATTTTGTGCTGCACGAGCCACTGCTATGCACCGAGACTGCTCGAAGCTGTAGGCATGGACGCGCAGAAGGGCGGTGTGCGGTTTTCAATGGCACATTTTAATAATGCAGATGATGTTAGCGCTACGATAGCCGCGCTCGACGAACTGCTTTGATGTGAGGCGGTCAGATTAGCGTTGCGCAGTTTTCCAGCGCGGTAGTACCTGATTCTTGTGCCTTACATCGCGTCTCAATGAATTTGTTGTAGCTACCAATAAGTCCGGTGCTGTTGGTGTTTTCTTCTTCAATGTTATTGTCTGCCACCGCATTTTCCTCTGCCCACTGCCGAAGGCTTTTGGTCATAGAACGTAGTACGCGAAAGTTTCTTCCGGAAAAAGTGTCTTCCTCTGAATCGATATCTAACAATAACGTCATTGCTGTCGTAACGATGAGCCTATCGTCTTCCGGTGTCAGTCTGATCAGGGTCCGAACATAGTTGGCGCCCCATTGGAAACGCGTGGCTGCACCTTGTGAGGATTCGTAGGCTTTTCTTCGCCAGTCGAGAGCGGTCTCATCATCGCCGTCATTCTCGGCGATAGATGATAGGCTGCTCATAAAGTAATAAGGTGCGGTAGACTTTTCCAACTCGGTCAACAAAATCGCCTTGGCCTCACTCACTAAATGTGCAGATTGAAGAACGTAGTTTATTTGACTGACAACACTCTGGCGGGCGAACGAATTTCTTGTCGCGCGGTCGGCTTTCCGAACAGCGGCGAGTATCTGCATTTTGAATTCCGGCGATATCTCTCTAGTTTCATCCTTGAGGTAGTAGAAATAAATTGCCGGTAAAAAGCCCGCGAGTTGCTCTGCTGTCGAAAGAGATGGGCTATCTGATAGTCTGATCATGGTTGTTTTCCATCGATCGGCAAACATAGCAGCGCCTTCAGGATCTGATTCAGCATCCACAATTACCGCCAGGACCTCTTCGGTGTAGTACGCAAAGTACTCCCAACTGGCGAGCGTAAGCGCATCGTTTTGCAAGATCTCTGTGACCCTTGCCATTGCTTCTGCTACTAGCGCAGGCCCTGATTCAGCTTCGGTTGATGAAGCGACAGCCCTTAAATATTGCATATATAAACGCGCGCTGGCCAAAGGTTCTTTGCTTGCATTGGACATTTCGAGAAAGATTTCAGGCGAATATTTTTCCGGTAAGGCTTGCTGGTCCTGACCCCAAGAATAATAAGCTAATTGCTGAAAATCAGCGTCAGTCAGCGTGGTACTTCCGGCTTGCACCATCTCGACCAGCTGCGAAGTGGGTTTGATACTGTTCAGACTGACCGCGAGGATGTCGTTGTATTTTGAGATGTCTATGCCGCCAGGAATACGAGTGATTTCCTCACCTAGAGAATTGAAGACGATCATGGTGGGATAACCCTTAACGCCAAACTGTTCTCCGGCTGCCTGAGCGCGGGCTGTATCGCCGTCTAGGTAGATAGGGATAAAAGATTCGCTAAGTGAGATAAATCTCCGACTTTTAAAGACAGTTTGTTTGATCTCCTGACAGGGTGGACACCAAACAGCGCCCCAGTAAAGAAATATCGGCTTGCCTTCCTCTTTTGCTTGAAGAAACGCCTGCCCCACGTCTCCACTAAACCATTGAATTTCATCTGCACTCGGTTTATCAGTAGACGTTGTCCCCAAAGTTGTGCCTGAAGTTGTCGTACCGGCGTTTTGCTCCTCAGTTTTCGTGAGTACATCACTACACGCCGTCATGATGAACAAGATGGGTATGATTAGGTATTTCATGACGGGTCCTGTTTTTCGTGGTTTCAGCGAAGCCTGATCAGAGCTCTACCAAAGCTTAATCTTTCTGCACGGCACGCATTGGTACGTTAAGTTCCCTCAGGCTCGATACAAGTGTTTTGCCAGCTGTTCGGGGTCTTACGGCTTTGTCTATCCGTTGGATGATGCCCTTTTTGTTGATATAAAAAGTCCATCGTTTAGCGGACCCACCACCAGACAAAACGCCATAGTCCGCTGTCATTTGTTTTTCGGGATCAGAGAGAATCGGAAACGTTGCTCCGTTTTTCGCTGCAAACCCAGCGTTATCCTGAGGGTTATCGGTGCTCGCCATAAAATAGGCGACTTCAAAATTTTGAATTTCCTTGTCACTGTCACGCAGCGCCTTGCATTCGATCGTTCACCCTCCGGTGAACGCTTTTGGGAAAAATGCGATGACAACATAGGCTTTATCTCTGAAGTCTGACAGGGAGTATGCGTTTCCGTCGGAACCCTGAAGGGTGAAATCTGGTGCCAGGTCGCCGACCTCAGGTGCCGCTTGGCCCATGGTTGTGCTGGTCAGTAAAAGTAATGCAACGGCCAGTTTTGCTTTGATGGCAAATGACAGAAAGCCAAGTTTAATGCTCAGGTGTTTCATAGGTTAACTCAAATATTGTCGACTGTGTTTGTGGGTTGTCGCGATTCAGGGTACATGCCTTGAAGAAAGGCGTTAAAATGATGGTTCGCGGCCCGATATTTACTCGGGACATTCTTGCATAGAACCCCGGGGATCAAAAGTTGTCATTGTCTACTCACGAGGCTGTGTTCCAGCCACTACTTCAAGTGCTGGAAACCTTTTTAGCGAAGGCTCAATTAGATGCTCGAAGGGTCTTTCATGGCCGCGGCCATCTCCATGAGGGACTTGAACACATCAATGTCGATTGGTATGCGCCGGTGATGCTTGTCTCCGGTTACAAAGAGATAGAGAACATCGACGAGTTAACAGAGTTGATCGTGCGATTTGATGTAGAACGTCAAATTAAATCGGTTGTCTACCAGTTACGCTCCAGTAAAGGTGCTGTATCGGAGGTCAAATGGGGTGAAGAGCATCCGGTTTGTATTGTGACTGAAAGTGATTTGAAGTTTGAGGTACAACCCGGCGTGAGGCAAAACGCGGGTTTTTTTCTCGATATGAGACCGCTAAGACACTGGTTGCGACAGTATAGCGAAGGTAAGAATGTGCTGAATTTATTTGCTTATACCTGTTCTCTTTCTGTCGCTGCCTTAGCGGGGGGTGCACGCCAAGTAGTCAATGTCGATATGAGTAAACCCAGCATTAACTGGGGGATACGGAATCATGAACTCAATAGCCAGGACCCACGAAGCGTTAAGTCTATTCCGCACAATTTATTCAAGTCTTGGGGTCGTATTCAGCAATTTGGGCGTTATGAGCTGTTGCTGATCGATCCTCCTACGCGGCAAAAGGGTAGCTTTAGTGCGGAAAAAGATTACGCTGCGGTGCTGAAAAAACTTCACAAGCTCTGTGAACCGGGTGCCGACATTATTGCGACAGTGAACAGCCCTTATTTGAGTGGAGACTACCTGCCCTCGTTAATGCAACGATATCAGAGCAATATCCGGCTGATCGGCGAGATGGAAGCAAGCCCCGAATTTGTCGACAAATATCCGGAACGGGGATTGAAGATCTTTCATTTTCGCGCACCGGGCTAGTATGTTGTGACAGCATTATTAGCAACTGAAGTTGACGGTGGTTCATAGTGCAAGTGCGCACCGCTTAGGTGTTAAGTTCGCAGGTGCAAGTCGCGGCGGATCTGGATTAGAATTAGTGATCGTTTACGTTCAATTAAGGAATAGTTATGGGTGAGGAATCAGTATTGGTGACGGGTGGTGGGAGCGGCATGGGTCAACTTGCCTCTCGTCAGTTAGCTAATGCGGGCTACAATGTCGCGGCGGTGGACGTTAACGAAAAAGGCTTGTTAGAGACCGCCGAAGGTTTTCAGAATATTAGGACTTTTCAGACTGATGTCACGAGTTATGAAGACGTGCTCAAGGTTGTGGCAGAGACTGAGGAAAAGCTGGGTCCAATCAGAAAAGTTTACAACGCGGCGGCGATCATGCCGCTGGGTAAAATCGAAGATCAAGAAGCAGATGTCTTCAAGCGTGTCATGGACATCAACTACACGGGTGTTGTGAACGTGACAAAGGCGACATTGCCAGGTTTGATTGAAAGAAATGAAGGAGAAATCATCAATTTTGCCTCTATCGCAGGATGGTTGCCCACGATATATATGGCGGCGTACGACGCTTCAAAGTTTGCAGTGGTTGCGTTCACCGAAGTGTTGTACCACGAAAATTTGAATAACAACGTCAAGGTCGTTTGTGTGTGTCCCCCGCCAGTTAAGACACCGTTATTGCAGCAGGCTCGGGATACAGTTTGGCCGAAAGTCTTTGATCAGGGTGATCATATCGAAGCAGAAGATGTGCTCCGTTGTATCAATGATACGCTCGAAAGTGGCGAGTTATTCGCGTTCCCGGGAAAGCAGACTAAAATGGTATGGCGGATGCGACGTTGGTTGCCCGGTATGTTGTGGAAAAATGTGCATAAGTCTGAAGGCTTGTAGGCGCATTTTTCGTTCAGATGTGGGGCGCTCCAAATGTGAATGCGCCCCCATCACCGGTCTGTCATCAACCGAATCTATGTTTCGCTAGCTTCTAGCATCTGGAAACAGTCTTAGGAAGTTCTCTGTGAAGAACAGGTCCTTCACTTCATCACTCTCTGCTTCCAACCAGCCGTCAAATTTGCCGAGCGGGTTACGTCCGCCTTCGACGTGGGGATAGTCGCTTGAGAAAAGATATAAGTCGGGATTTGATTGTTCAATCAACATCGCTACATCTTCATGGGGAAATGGCGTAAACCCCATTTGTTCTGTTAACTGTTGCGAAGGTGTTCTTTCGAATCTGACAGACTCGTCTACCCGGCCATAGATTTTACTCACCCAATCGAGGCGTTTAAGCATTTCCGGTACCCAGCCAGCGCCAAGCTCAACCGCTGCACCCCGTAGTTTTGGATTTCTGTCAAACACACCATCCAACACCATCATGCTGATAAACGTTTCCGGTGGCTGGTGCATGACTGCGGCATCTTTTGTTCTCACGTTCTCGCCGCCACCCATCCAGTCTTTAACCGCTGCGCGACCATTGTTGCTCCATTCTTTAAGTGCCTGCAAAGGGGCGCCGCCAACATGTATAAGAAAAGGTGTGCCGGATTCTGCCAGCAGAGCCCAGAATTTCTCCAGATCAACATGTCCCGGCGACTTTCCATGGGGGGCTCGGTGCGGTACCCAGATGGCCTCAAGACCGGACTCTATGGCGAATTCCAGCTCTGCATAGGCGAGTTCAGCATCGTCAAGAGGCACAATGCCAACGCCCATCAATCGATCGTCAGATTGGCAAAAGTCAATCATGTGACGGTTATGCGCTCTGGTGGCGCCGTAACGAAGATTAAGCGGTTTTTTTGTGCTGGGGTGAAACGGGAAAGCGACGCTGTGGGTTGCAAAGACCAACTGCTTGCGAAAGCCCAGCATGTCCATGGCGGTGGTCCTGTCCTGCTTATTGAAGGCGCCAAGGGCCTGAATTTCCTTGGAACTCTCGATTAACTTGTCTCCCAGATCAATCATCGATTGAACGTGTTCAGCGCTATGGACCCCGCCTTGGGACATGATGACGTCTACTTCTTCATTGCTTACCAGTGACGCGCTGTAGCTGACTTCCGGAATGTCGTCGCGAATATCGGGGTCAGCGTAGGCTTTGAGGAAGTCTGGCAATTCCATGATGTGGCTGTCTGCATCATAGATTGCTCTTTCAGGGGGTGCGTAGGTCATAAAGATCCTCGATAATCTTGGTAAATTGATATAACAAGGTTACCGCCTAATCTTTCGCTGTGTCCATGAAAATCATTATTCAGTGTGTGTAAAATAAGGGTCCGACCCACCGATCTGAAGAAACATAGCCATGGAACAACCTATTAGCCGTTTCCCCGTACCTGATGTGAACGATCTACCGGATGACATTAAAGAAAAAGTGCTGGCTATACAGGAGAGATCAGGGTTTATCCCCAATGTCTTCTTAGCTTTGGCGCACCGCCCCGATGAATTCCGTGCTTTTTTTGCGTATCACGATGCGTTGATGGACAAGGAAAGTGGCTTGACGAAAGCGGAGCGAGAAATGATTGTTGTCGCCACATCAGCAAGGAATGAGTGTCAGTATTGTGTGGTATCCCATGGCGCTATTTTGAGAATCCGCGCGAAAGATCCGTTAATAGCCGACCAAGTCGCGACAAACTACCGAAAAGCTGATATCAGCCTGCGGCAACGCGCCATGCTGGATTTTGGTATTAAGATCTCTAGGAATGCCGAAGCGACCTGTGATGAGGACTTTGAAACGCTTCGATCTCACGGATTTAGCGATGAAGATATTTGGGACATCGCTGGTATCGCATCGTTCTTCAGCCTCAGCAACCGCATGGCGAATTTTACATCCATGCGGCCAAACGCAGAGTTCTATGGCATGGGACGTTAAACCTGTTCGTCGCACTATTCACGGAGGCTAGGTGACAAGCCCTGGAAAGGGACCTTCACCTCCGATGAAATGATCAACTTCGCGCGTGTCGTCGTGGAAAGTCAACCGATAGATAACATCGTTGCCTTGGTGAAACGCCAGGGTTTCTTGTTCATTAAAACCAAGTAGCGTAGAAATCATAACGCGTCCAATTATCCCGTGTGAAACAATGCCGATATTGTCCGCAGGTTCGCTCTGAACCAGCGCCAGAAAGGGTGTCGATCGAGCAATCATGTCTGGATAATTTTCGCAATTGGGTCCACGATAATTAAAGCGATCAGCTTCCAGCGCCTGCCATTCTTTTTTCCACTTTATTTTTAGATCAGCGTAAAGATAGCCACTCCAGTCACCGGTATCCCACTCCATTATTCTGTCGTCAAACGTCATAGGAACACGTAGATGATTGTTAACGATTTCTGCGGTCTGTTTTGTTCTGTCGAGAGGGGACACAAAAAGTTTTTCAATATTTTGAGACTTGAGAAACTGACCATTAACATCGGCCTGCTCACGACCAAGTTCACTCAGATCTGAGTTCCATTGCCCTTGCATACGCATGATGGCATTCCACTCGGTTTGACCATGGCGGACAAAGTAAAGGCGCTTCAAGATCGAACTCCTGTTTTTAAGTCTTTGGTTTGTTGGTCCAGCCAGTCGTGTACGTTGGTTTGGAGGACATCAAGCGGAATAGCACCGCTACCCAAGACGATATCGTGGAAAGCTTTAATGTCGAATTCTTCGCCAAGTCTTTTTTCGGCTTCCGCTCTCAGCGCGAGTATTTTTAGTTGGCCTATTTTGTAAGCAAGCGCCTGACCGGGCATGGAGATATAGCGATCAATCTCATTAATAATGTCCAGCTCACTTTTGGGTGCGTTGGATTTGAAGTAGTCGATAGCGCGTTGTCTTGACCAGCCTTTGTAGTGCATGCCTGTATCTACAACTAATCTAACCGCGCGCCACATGTCATAGGTTAGCTGTCCAAATCGATCGTATGGGTTCTCATACAAGCCCATATCATAGCCAAGTTGTTCACTGTACAACCCCCAACCTTCAATAAATACGGTGAAGCCTGAATAGCGTCTGAAGTTAGGTAGCTGTTCTAGCTCCTGCTGCAGTGCAATCTGAAGGTGGTGTCCCGGTACTGATTCGTGGACGCTCAATACAGCCATTTCCCATTTGGGACGCGTCTCAGGTTTATATAAATTTACGTAGTAGTAACCCGCGCGGCTGCCGTCGGCAGCAGGGCTTGAATAGTAAGCGGTGGTCGTGTCCGGTGCAGAGACGTCAGGTATCTTTTTTAACCCGTAGGGCATTCGAGGCAGTCTGCCAAAGAGATTCACCAGCATGGGATCCAGCCGCTTGCTCATCGCCAGATAGCCTTCGAATAGTGCTTCGGGCGTATCATAGTAAAATTGAGGGTCCGTTCTTAAAAAATGTACAAACTCATCAAAACTGCCTGTGAACTCAGTTTCCGAGATTGCTGATTCCATTTCACTACGTATTCTCTTTACCTCATCAAGACCAATCTGATGAACTTCATCGGGTGTCATGTCGGTAGTTGTGAACCGCTTGACCAGATATTCGTAATAGCGTTCGCCGTTGGGTAGATCTGAGACACCAAAACTTGTCCTACAGGCAGGGTAGTAAACATCGTTAAAGTAGGTGTTGAGTCGTCTGTATGCAGGGATGACCTTTGCCGAAATAACTTCCCGCGCTCTGGCCTGAATCTTAGTCGCATCGGACTTGGAGATACCCTGCGGCATATTGATGAATGCTTTATAGAACAAACTGTCTTCCGGGTTTTCGACCAGTTGCTTTGCTATCTGTGCAGGTACACGTTGCATGGTTGCTTTTGGCGGCAGCATCCCAGTTGCGATACCTTGATCCATAAGTGTGATCGTTTGATCCATTAGCTCGTCAAGCTTGTCGAGGCGCGCTAACCAGTCTTCAAAGTCTTGGACATCTTTAAGCTTGAGCCTCGAAGCGCTTTCGTCGAGGGTTTGGATACCGCCCCTCTGGCTGATAGGGATGAGGTGCGGAGAAAATGCTGATCTTTTAATTCGGTCTTCGTAGCGAAGTTTAAACAGGTCGTAGTTGACCTGTTCTTCTCTGGGCAATTGCGTTCTGTCTATTTCACTCAGCTGTGAAAGCGCTAACTGGTCTCCTGCTGTATAGGCAGCGAACGCTGCAAGAGATAAGTTTGACCAATTTTGGTTGAAGCGGCGGTCACCGAGCATTGAGGCCCACTCAGGACTATTTTGCATATCCCGCTCCCACTGTTCATCAAATAGTGCGTGGAGTTTGCCAGATTCGCTGTTGCCGGAACTCACATCAGCCGAGAAGCTGTTTGATGTAGAGCAAAGTAACCAAAATGAAGCTGCTATAGCGCAAATAATCCTGAGAAAACGCACAAGTTATTCCTGAAGCAAATGTGTGCCACATACAATAGAGGTAAGAGGCTATTGGGTCCAGCCTGCGATAAATGCGACGTGCATTGGGTCCGCAACTTGAATTGTTGTAAAAGCAGGCTTGAGAATGGTGCCTGCTTTTTTCTCAACCATTGTCCCATTTTCTCGCGCGATCTTGCCGTTGATTATGACGAGGTCGAATCCTTCAGCAAACTGGAAGGGATTCGGATAGGTCGCTTTTTCGCGGACTTTTGACGGGTCGAAGACGATGAGGTCCGCCTTCATGCCTTCGCGCAGAACGCCACGGTCTTCAATCTGAAGCGTCTTCGCCGGAAGCGAGGTCATTTTACGGACAGCCTCGGGTAGGGATAAGACTTTTCGCTCATTCACGTAAAGCTCAATCATCTTAGCGAAGGTGCCATGGCCGCGAGGATGAAAACCAGTGGGGCTGCCGTCCGAGCAAATAGAAATATTGGGATCCGCAATAATGGTCGATTGAAGTTGGTCATTCATGACGAAATAAGCGCCCGAAGCGCCCTGAGGCCCAATTTTGTCAATCAGTATATTTTGGAAAGGCATCTCAAGTTCATGCGCAATATCTGCGAGCGTTTTACCGGTGTAAGGTGCTGAACCCAGGAGTGTGGCTTCAGGGCCATTTCTGCGGGTCACTTTGTTAACGAGGAACGTTTCAAGCTCGGCACGTCTGTTTTGCTTGGCGATTTGAAACTGTTCTTCCGCCTTTGCCCAGATCGGAAAAACAATACTGATCCCCGTATAGCTCGCATTGTATGGATAGCTATCGGCGGAGATGCGCACGCCTTTTGCGCGGGCATCATCTATAATTTTCAGAATTTGGTGGCCGCGATCAGCGCCTTTGCCATAAACCGATTTAAGGTGAGTAACGTGAATCCGTGCATGTTCACCCTGCTCAATGAGTTCGGCAATCGAAGCGTCTAGCTGGTCATCGTCTTCATTACGTACATGGCTCATGATTAACCGGTCTTTCCCGCCAACGACTTTTGCAATAGCTTCAAGTTCTCTCGCGGGTGCATTCAGACCCGGATTGTATTCAAGACCTGAACTTAGACCAAAAGTATATTCCAGGGTATCGTCGAGCGTGGCCAGCATTTTTTCCAAGGCTTTCTTGTCCGGATCTGCGTCTCTGCCGATACCAGAAATATTCCTCAGCGTGCCGTGTCCAACAAACATCGCTAGATTGGGTGCAAGTCCCTGTGTAGCAACTTTCTGCAGCCAAACATCGAGATTTTCTACTGCCGGGCTATCGCCGTCCTGTCCCAGAGTAATGGTGGTGACGCCCATGGCTAAAAAATTTTCGAAGTCAGGGGTTTCCAGCGGATTGCCATGTGAGTGTAAGTCGATAAATCCCGGAGAGATCACGCGCCCCTTTGCATCGATAGTCCGCCTGATTCTTGAGCGCAGGTCCTGCTTTGAAAATCGAGTTTCTCCAACAAAGACAATTGAGTCGTCGACAATCACTACGTCTGCCTTGATGGCCTCATTGCCTAATCCGTCAAGCACTTGTCCGTTGGTGATAACAAGATCGATGCGGGTTTGTTCGGGCAGAAAAGGCTGATTTTGTGTATCGCAGGAGACAAGTAGGAAAAAGACCGTGCTAAATAAAAGCTGAGTGATTCTCATCACGCCTAATGGCTTTCCAAAAGAGTTGTTTGATCGCGAAGTTGAGCAATTATCTCTATCGAACGTTCATAACCCTGTACACCGAGTCCTGCGATGACGGCATTTGCGGCGGAGGAAACATAGGAAAGGTGGCGAAAAGATTCCCGCAGGTGAGGGTTGGAAATGTGAAGCTCTATCACAAACCCGTTATAGGCGCGCAGTGCGTCGTGAATAGCAATTGATGTGTGCGTGTAAGCACCTGCATTAAGCACAATCGCATCGACCTTGTTGATCGCTTCCTGTATCCAGGTGACGATTTGTCCCTCGTGATTCGACTGAAGAAACAAGACATCCAGGTCATTATTTTCACCCAACTGTCGGCAGCTATTAGCGACATCTTCAAGTGTGTCATGGCCATATATGTCAGGTTCCCGAGTGCCCAAAAGGTTAAGGTTTGGGCCGTTAATAACATGCACTTTCATGGGTTCTCCGTGATGGCTATATATTGATTTTTGTTGCCAGTGACTGAATCGCTAGCAGGTATCCATGAATGCCTAGGCCCGCAATAAAACCTGCATCGCTTTCAGGGACCTTTAGTGGTGCCGAAATGTTTGAGCCAGTCAGAAAGATGTTTTCGAGATGGACTTCGATGATCGGTATGTTCAAGTGAGCGATTGAGGTGATCGCAGCTTGAAGTCTTTCAAAATCGAAAGTCGCTGCTTCTTTGTTCGCGACGGGGCTGATAACAATCCCGCTAAACTCCTGAGCATTGATCTCAAGCCACCTCGTGATTTCTGTTTCGTCATCGGATTGACGAAAATCCAAGCCAACATCCAATTGCTGACATGTCTGTCGACACGTCTCCTCGATCTCACCCAGTGCTGAGCCAGACAGACCAGGTCCGTTAAGAATCAATATGTTATAAGTCGTCATGAGTATCGCTATGATCAAAGCAGTAAAGGAATGAATAATCCTCCCATTGTTGAAAGTGGTCAAGTAAGCGGCGACCCCAAGTTGAAAAGTTGATGATTCAGGGCTGCTTTACCTTCGTGTTACACCAGACTTTATGATTACGCCTGAAAATGTACAAAATAGTCGCGCCTGAGGTACCACCGATGAATTCAAAACAAGTAATCGCGCAGGCTGTGCTGCAAGGCGCGGGGTCTGTTCACTACCTTGCCATTAGTGGTATGAGTTGCGCGAGCTGTGTGAGCACTGTTGAGAGTGCGCTTGAGCGCGTTGAAGGGACCCACAGCGTTTCGGTTAATTTTGCTGATCAATCTGCAAGAATTGTCGGCCAGGCAGGCTTGGAGAGTCTTATCTCCGCAGTCAGGAAAGCGGGTTATGACGCAACCACTCAAGATAATAATGACAATGATGCTCGCGTTGCTCAAATCGAGAAAGAGCTTCGCCGTGCTTTTCTCGAATCAGGTATCGCGCTGGTTGTAGGCGCCGGGTTGATGCTGGGGATGTGGTTTGACCTTCTTCCTGCGCAATCGGATCAATTGTTTTGGCTGGGGATGAGTCTCGCTGTGGCTACGGTGATGTTCTACTCGGGCAGAAAATTTTTTAGTGCCGCATTAAATGCCCTGACCCACGGTACCACGACGATGGATACGCTAATCGTGTTGGGCACATCAACAGCCTGGCTGTATTCAACGTTGATAATCCTGTGGCCAGAGCTTGTACCGGTGCAATCAAGGCATTTGTTCTTTGAAGCGGCTGTCTTGATAATTGGTTTTGTTGGGCTGGGCAAGGCGCTGGAAAGTCACGCGAAAGGCAAGACATCACTCGCGATTAGCCAACTGCTCAATTTACAGCCACCGACCGCGATTAAGGTTGAAACAGGTTCAGATGGTGTCCAGAGTGAAAATGTGGTGCCTGTTGCTATGCTGAAAACTGGTGACGTCATTCGTCTTTTGCCGGGGCAGGCTGTTCCCGTAGACGGTGTTGTTTTAAGGGGAGAGTCGAGTATCGACGAGTCTATGTTGACCGGAGAAAGTCTTCCGATAGAAAAAACTGAGGGTGCCAAGGTTGTTGCTGGCACAATAAATCAACAGGGAATGTTGCTGATCGCAGCCAGCGAGATTGGTGACAAGACAGTGCTCGCTGGTATCGTGAAACTGATCCGTGAAGCTCAGAACTCCAAGCCGAAAATTGGTCGAATCACCGATAAAATAGCCAGTGTTTTTGTGCCGATAGTCATTGCAATCTCGATAGTGACCGCGGCGGTATGGTTAATCTACGGCCCTGAACCCCGCGTTGCTTATGCGGTCAGTACTGCCATGGCTGTGCTCATTATTGCCTGTCCCTGTGCGCTTGGTTTGGCGATTCCTATGTCGATCATGGTGGGTATAGGTCGTGCTGCCGGTGAAGGGCTGCTCATCAGGAATAGTGATGCGCTGCAGGCAGCATCAAAGTTGACCACCGTAGTGATCGATAAAACTGGCACGCTAACAGAGGGAAAGCCCGGAATAATAGGTTTTGAAGTCAGTCAGAAATATCAGAAGGGTGAGGATGGTTTGCTACGTATTGCCCGTAGCCTTGAGAAGCTATCTGAACACCCATTGGCAAGAGGAGTGGTAGCTTATTGTGACGCTAGGGTCGGTGATGTCCCCACGGCAAAGGTTTCCCATTTCACTGCGTCTCCCGGTGGGGGCGTGAAAGGTGAAATTGATGGTGAGATCGTCGCCATAGGCAATACCCGCTACATGGCCGCTCATCATATGGTGCTGCCTGCAGAACTTTCCGATCCAAAGATGGGTCCTGCAACCACAATATACGTGGGTCTTGGTAAGCACGTAATCGGTGCTTTCTATTTACGTGATCAAATCAAGAATGATTCAAAAGCATCAATAAAAATGTTGAGAGAACTGGGCCTTAAGATTGTCATGTTAACTGGGGACAGTCAGGAGGTGGCGGTAGAGATAAGTGAGCAACTAGGGTTAGCGGACTTTGTTGCTGAAATGTCGCCCGAACAGAAGCTGGATTATATCCGCGGTTTGCAAAACGCCGGGGAAAGCGTCGGTATGGTCGGCGATGGTATTAACGATTCACTGGCGCTGAGCACGGCAGATGTTGGGTTTGCAATGGGTGCGGGTACCGATATTGCGATCCAAAGCGCAGACGTGGCGTTGTTGAGTAATAGCGTGGCGGGCGTTGCCAAGGCTATTTTGCTCTCGAGATATTGCCTGCGCAATATATACCAGAATCTGGCTGGTGCCTTTGGCTACAACCTGCTGCTGATTCCGCTGGCCGCCGGTGCGTTTTTTCCCTGGTTCGGGTGGCTGATTAATCCTGCTTTTGCTGGTGTAGCGATGGCGGCTTCTTCAATCACGGTTGTGACCAACGCGAACAGGTTAAGATTCTTTCGTCTCGGCCATGACCACGTCGAATAACTCGAGATGGGGTGGTCCTTGGTAAGTGCCTTTGGCGGCACCGGCATTGGCATGGGCCTGGCGAAAGTTTTCAGACCTAGTCCAATCGCGGAAACTCTGCTCGCTCTCCCAGATCGTCAGGGTCGAGTACATTGTGAATTCTTCGACCTGATCTTTTGCGCTGGTTTCCTTCAGCAATTTGAAGGAATGGTAGCCAGGCACGGTGTCTAACGATGAGTTTCTGGACGCCCAGATCTCCTCGAAGCCTTGTTCGTAACCTGGGTTTATTTTGAACCTGTTCATAGCTATGTACATAGTGCGACGCCTGAGATTGTTTGCCTATATATTACAACCACGCCACCGGTAATGTCTCTGGTGACGAGAATCTTTAAACCGTGTTAACCTCAACGGCAAAGAAAATTCACAAACCCTGGAGATACTATGTCAAAAATACTCATCACTGGAACCAGTAAAGGCATTGGGTACGACGCAGCGTTATGTCTTGCGCGAAATGGACACGAGGTTGTGGCGACAATGCGCAACCCTAACAATTCTGATCTTTCTGAAGTCGCGTCTAAAGAGTCACTCAATATAGATATTCAAGCTCTGGATGTCGATGACATTGATTCGGTCAAAGAAGTCTTCGACAAGGTTGGTGCTATAGATGTGTTGATTAACAATGCCGGCATATTGAGCTACAACATACTTGAGGATGAATCGATTGAACGCTTTATGGAAGTCGTCAACACTAACTTATTTGGTGTTGTCAGATGCTGTAAGGCGGTTATTCCCCGCATGAGGGCCGCGAAAAGCGGATGCATTATAAATATTGGTTCAGTTGCCGGAAAAGTAACAATTCCTTGCAGCTCAGCCTATTCCTCATCGAAGCATGCGATCGAGGCATTCAGTGAAGTGCTTGCACAGGAGATGTTGCCGTTCGGTGTTAGAGTACATTTGGTCCAACCCGGCATTATCGATACGCCGATGGCAACGACTGAGTTTCCCGCACCAAAAAAGGACAGCCTTTATCCACAAGGGAAGCGGGTTTCTGCGTTGTTTGCAGCGGCGTCTCAAGTTGATGCTCCGGCTTCTCTAGTATCAGACAAACTGAAGTACCTTATTGAAGTTGGTGATGAGCGGCTTCGTCACCCTGTTGGTCCAGACTCTCTTGTTTTTCTTGGCTATCGTGCGAGTGTCGATGATGAACGACTGATTTCGACCTGGGGCGCTGCCAGCGATGAGGAATTTTTGAGAAAATCTGGTCAGGATATGATGATGGATCTAACGCCGTTTATGGAATAGTCTCGCCTATTCGACAAAAATAGCTTGGAGCCTAGGGCTCAAAGGTGCTGATTCAAATCAACGGCTTGCTGCGAAAGGTGGCGATTTCATGGAGGTAATCGCCGCTAGATCCTCATAATTAAAATCTAATCAACTGAATCTTCGCCATCGTTGTGCACTAGCGAGGCAAGATCTCTGTCAGGTCGATTGTCTCTAGCTTCCGTAGAATACGTTCAATCCATGTCACCGCCAATTGATGTCCGCGGTCACCTTCTAATTCCAACATATCCTGATATTCTGCAGGTATAACCTTGTGAAGAATAATAAGCATGCCGGCATGGTATGACCATTCAAGTGATCCCTGATCAATCTCAATGCCATGTTTAGCAAGCTGTGCTCTGTAAAATTGGATGAGCTCCGAGACGTCGCTTTCGCGAGACTCTTTTCCCAGTGAAGCACTCAAAAAATAGGCGAGATCCAGCCCAGCAGGGCCGTTCATTAAGGTTTGCCAGTCACAGATGACGATCTCGTTATGCTTGTCATCAAAGAAAAGGTTATCGAGCCTAAAGTCGCCGTGTAGCAATGTCGAAGGCAGGCTGGTATAGATATCGAATAATGCGATTGCGTGCTCTTTAAGCCAGTAAAGGAGTTCAAGATGGCGCGGGGTTAGTGAGTCTTGGTTTGCTTTGATATACCGTGGCAGACAATCCAGAAAGACAGCTTGTCCCGCTTTTGCGCTTAGCTTGAGCGGAATAACCCATGAAAACTTCTCTGTGATGGGCTGGTTCCAATACTGCGCATGCAATTGAGCCATACCCGCGAGCGCGGTTTTTGCATCTTGTAAATTACAACCCTCAAGCTGATTACCCGGACGAAATTTTGAGAGGTCCTCCAGTAATAATGCGTAATTTCTCTTTTTCGGTGGAATCTTTTGCGCAAGCACGAACAGCCACCATATAACTCGGACAGGAAACCGATTGATAAAATTCAGCAGCCCGAGTGTTTTATGAGGGTCATCTCCTAGGTCCATCTCAGTGAAATATGGCTTAGGCGTTCTTACGATAAGTTCCTGTTGTAGCTCGGAATAGAATCTAACCTCCCGCTCGTAGACGCCGAGGGTTTCGCCTATTCCTCTGTTACCGGTTTGGGTAGGAAGTTTGAGAACAACGCTGTGGCCATCTTCAGGTTGGTGAGTGGTTTCCGACTGATAGGTCAGTGTCAGAATGATCACTTCCCCCATAAATCCGGTACCTTGACCGATTACTTGATAACTAAAAGTACTGATTTTCTGGTCAGGAAAGGTAGGCTGATCTCGCAAAGCAGCGTTGATCCATGGCTGATCAACATCCGCAATGCTCTGTGGAATGCGCATACGGTTTGCATCCTTTATAAACGATGGTTACTGCCTGACAATTGTGGTTTTCACCGGTTTTTTATGACTCGATTACCGGTGAAACCACGCTTGTTACTGATGAACCATGCCCATATTGAATGACGATTACTTTCGGGTCAAATTAGGTAAACCCAGATATTGCGTTAAAAATTGATTCTGAGACCTGCTAGAAGCGTGCGTCCGGGTGCCGGTGCAACATCCTTAATGAATGAAACATGATGTCGCTGCTCTTCATCACCCAGATTTTTCCCGTGGAGGAATATCTCCATCTTTGCACGCTCTGACAAGCGAATTTCATATCCGAGGTAGAGGCTTAAGTCATAATATTCGTCCGTCACGAGTTCCTGAGCGGCTACATCCGTTTGATTATCGACGTTCAGGAAATCAAGTGACGCGGTGAGAGCCCCAAATTCGCCTAGAACACCAATGCCGTAACGCAGCGGCGGTGTACGTGGAATGTGATCATTGCCGCTGACATCGAGCGATGCGCTCACCCAATCAAATTTAAGCGAGACCTCTACGCGACCCTCGTTCCACTGACTGATCTGAGATGTGAGCTCAGCGTCGATGCCGTAAAAGTTTGCGTCTTCCTGTAGATATGCAACTTCTGGCAAACCATCTTCTTCAGCGCCGGTTGCTTGTTGGTAAATGAAGTCAGAGAATTGTGTTGCGTAAATCGTAACTCGACTGCTTAGCGCGTCGGCGTTGTATTCAAATGTTGCCGCAATGTTGGCAGCATTTTCATTGTCCAGTTGAATATTGCCAACCTCAAAGCTGTTGGTGGTGAGGTGAGGCCCATTCGAGTAAAGTTCCTCTGCGACTGGCGCACGTGACGAATAGTCGATGACCGCGCCAAATTGCAGCGCAGATGATAGTGGAATGACAACACCGGCGGACAAAGCGTAAGTGTTAAAGTCTGTATCGATATTTGCGGCCGGCTGATGGCTTAATTGACCAACTCGTGCACCTAATTCGAGTTCAAATTGCTCAAAGGAGCGTTCAGCAACCCAAAATACTGCTTGTTCGTCAGTGTCGACAGGCGGAATAAATGCCTCCTCACCTAAAGCCGAAAACTCTCGGTCTGACAGCTGCGTGCCAATCAAACCGCGCCATTGCCCAAGGTCGTAAACCAGTTCGGCACGGGCTTCCCAAGCTTCATTGCTGAATTCCGTTGCGATTTCACCATTCGGTTCAATTTCTTGATGTTCATAGTCGTTGATGCCGAATCGAACGTTCAGGCTGGAAAAGATTGAGAAAGGGTTATTGACACCAAGTTCGAAATCGACTCGATTTTGCTTGAGATCCAGCAATGGGTTGCCTTCCTCTTCCTCCTCTTCTTCTTCCTCTTCCCCTTCATGTTCATGCCCGTGTCCTCCGGGAAGACCGTAATTCGCCTCAAGCTGGCTAACTACCAAGCCGACAAAGCCCCAGTCTTGAATGTAAGAAGCACCAAAGGCAAGACTTTCGCTATCGAACTGGCTACCAGGCAATATGTCGCGGGCTTCCTCTTCTTCCTCGTGATGATCTTCATCATCGTGATCATCGTGATCATCGTGATCATCGTGATCATCGTGATCGTCGCCTTCGGCCTCTTCTAGTGCACGTAGCTGTGATGATTCCGCAAAACCCGGAATTTCATAGGCATTACCATCCTGAAAACTGGCATCTGCGTGCCAGGCGAAAGATCCGATGCCACCATTTAACTTGAACGCGGTCGCATTGCCATCTGTATTGGAGTCAAAGGTTGTTGATATGCCGCCTGTGACGAGATGGCTTGGCACATTGTGAGGAATCCGCCCGGTATGTACGTCGACGACACCACCAATAGCGCCAGAACCGTATAACAGTGTGCTTGGTCCTTTGAGGACTTCGATGCGCTCAGCAATAAAAGGATCTATACCGACGGCATGATCGGCACTGGTGACCGATACATCCAGTGAATCTATCCTGTCTTCCATCACTTTGACACGTGGCCCTCCCAGGCCGTGAATCACTGGACGTCCCACCGCCTTGCCAAAACTGGCCGTTTGGATACCGGGTAGTTTGCCTAGTGTGCTGCCGATATTGGAATCCAGTACGCGTTGAAGTTCTTCTCCGTCAATCAGTTCCGCTGCTTGCGAAAGCCCCTCACCCGATAGCGGGTGAGAGAAGACTATTACTTCTTCTATTTGTTCGGTAGGTGCCTGCTGAGCGTGGCCAACACCCGGTTGAATGGCCGCTAGTAGTCCACCAATTATGGACAAAGGAAAGTGTTTCATTGTCTTTCTCTCACTAAATATCAATACGAATACAGCAACAATTTGCTGTGTTTTGATTACGTTTCTTGATTACGTTAGGAGAAGAGGTGGTGCTCGGGTGAGTCTGTCAAAGGTAATGACAGAGACGACATTACGTGTCGGCAGAATTGCCAAGTAAACGCTGAAAAATTCGGCATTGGGTAGTGATAAGTTTACGGTTGTAAGTACTGGCGTGTTGGTTCCAAGCAAACATACGGAACAATTTTCAACTTGGAAAAGATCAGCATGGAAATGCTGAGTCGCGGTAACTTGGGTCACCAGGAACGCAAGAAGTACACCTAGCGCAATGCGGTGTGAGAGTAATGCCTTTAGTTTAGCGATTATTTTCATGGTTTCGTGCAATCGTTGCGCTGCGTCATTCTATCGAAAACCCCATGTTTTGCAATATTATGCGCTTGGGTATCTTTTGGAGTAGTACTGCCTATGCTCGTCTTGCTAGGTGAGATATCCGATAAAAATTCGCTCAAAACTGGCAAAGCATGACCTTATCAGCCGATAATGCCAGTGATTGTTTTCTTGCTTTCAGCGGTTAAAAAAATCTATGGGTCAAAGAACAAATGCGGCGGTCATCGGTGCTGGTGCAGCAGGCTTGGTCTGTGCCCGTGAACTTGCGAGGCAAAATATAGAGGTTACGATATTCGAAAAATCCAGCCAGGTGGGTGGGGTTTGGGTTTATGAACCTGAAGTAGATGACGACATTACCGGGGTTGACCCGACCTCCACAGTACATTCCTCGCTCTATGACTCCTTGAGAACAAACCTACCGCGCGATCTGATGGCTTTTTCAGACTACTATTTCGACTCCACTGGCGGTGGTGAAGATACATGGCCCCGCTATCCTCACCATTCGAAAGTGTTGGAGTATCTGGAAAGATTTGCGGTTGATCATGACCTAACGAAAACAATGAGGTTAGGAACCACAGTAACACGCCTGAAGCCTTCGCTAAAAGAACGCGGTGATAACGCCAACCGTCGTCCAAAGTGGCTTGTAGAAAGCGAAGATGCGGGAGGTAATTTTTCCAGAGAAGCATTTGATGCAGTGGCTGTTTGTAACGGTCATTACTCAAAACCAAGAGTACCTATACTACCCGGCATGGAATCCTTTCCGGGGTATGTTATTCATAGCCACAACTACCGTCGACCAGACGAATTTAAGAATATGAAAGTGGCTGTCTGGGGCACTGCCGCGTCCGGTGCCGACATCGCGAGGGAAATAGCATCAGTTGCAACTGAAGTGTATTGGTGTGGCAACGCTTTTGAGTTACCAACGAGGTCCGGGGGTCAAGGTATAGACCTATACCCATCTCCGGTGAGTTGCTCTGGTAGCAGGATCATATTCAATGACCAAGTTAGCCTAGACGGTGTTGACGCTTTTGTATATTGCACGGGTTATGAATTTAACTTTCCCTTTCTGGAAAAGAACATCGTATCCGTTGAAGATAATTGGGTGCATCCACTTTATCTAGATCTGGTTTCTACTAGGTTTGAAAATCTAGCGTTTATTGGTTTGCCTTACTTGGTCATTCCATTTCGGTTATTTGAAATGCAATCCCGATGGTTCGCAAGTGGCATAGCCGGAGAGATGCGTATGCCTAACCAGCAAGAGATGATGCATGCATATGAAGCTTCGCGACAGAAACTAATAAAAAAAGACGTGCCCAAACATCACTATCATCGCCTTGGGGATGCTCAGACCGACTATATTAATCTGTTGGCGAAACAATGTGGCGCAGACAAAGTACCGGATTGGTACATGGGTCTGGCGCTTGAGGCCCAGAAGGCGAGAATTGCAGACCCTGAAGGGTTCAGAGCAAGACCGCTAAAGTTTCAAGGGCCCACGGTGGTGCTCAAAGAAGATCAACTGCCGGAGGTACAGTAGTCAGCGCGGCAGCAACCCCGTTTTCTCGTAAACGTCTGCCAACGTTACTGAGGCTCTTGCAGTCGCTTTTTCCGCGCCGGCTCGCATCAGCTGTCGCAGATAGTCTTGATGTTTCATCAGGTCTTCGTACTTTTCGCGATAGGGTGTCAGTGTAGATACCACGAGCTCAGCCAGATCACCTTTGAGATGACCGTACATGCGCCCTTCATATTCCTCAACCAAAGTCGGTACAGACTTCTCACTAAGTACACTATAGATTGTTAGGAGGTTTGCCAGTCCGGGTTTATTTTCCGGGTCATAATTGACTACAGTATCTGAATCTGTCACTGCCGACTTTATTTTCTTGGTAATCTTCTTTGGCTGGTCAATGATCGAAATATAGCTTTTCTCATTCTCTGAGGATTTTGACATCTTGGATTCAGGATCAGTCAACGACATGATTTTTGCGCCAACTTCTGGAATATATGGTTCAGGTACTTTCAACGCGCCTGCGCCATACCGATTGTCAAAATAACCTACTAGGTCGCGACAGAGTTCGAGATGTTGTTTCTGATCTTGGCCAACGGGCACTAGATCAGCCTGATAGAGTAAAATATCAGCGGCCATTAAGACGGGGTATGAAAACAAGCCGGCGTGAACATTTTTAACATTAGCCGACTTATCTTTGAACTGCGTCATTCTATTGAGATAACCCATCGGCGTCATGCAGGTGAGTATCCACGTCAGTTCTGCGTGCTCATGTACATGTGATTGAACGAAAATGGTGTTTTCTTCGGGATCGAGGCCAAGCGCAATGTATTGAGCGTAAAAACTCATGCACCGTTCGCGCAGGGCGACCGGATCTTGGGCTACCGTCAGCGCATGAAGGTCAGCGATGAAATAGAAGCAGTCATAGTCTTGCTGCATGGCTTTCCAGTTTGATACAGCGCCGATGTAATTCCCCAGGGTGAGGTTACCGGTTGTGGTAGAGCCGGAAAGTATAGTTTTGCGTGTTGCGGTATCATTGGAGCTGGTCATAGAGGATTCTTAAAGCATGTTAGTGAACAGTCGGATGCGCGGGCTATCATACCAGAGCTTCACTGGATTTCCCCCGTACAAATGTGGGTTACCTCATGCAACAAGCTAAAGTGATTGGGGAAAAACTACCAGAATCAAACCGTAATCGAATGTATCTTGTCATTCTAGGCGTTTTGTATAGCCTCGCGCTCCCTTTGAAAGTTGTAGGACAAGTGAGCTTTTCTGAAATTCAGGCACTTGAATACAGCATGCCTAACGAAGTTATTCCGTACGGTGCCGGTGAGTACCAATTTGCAGAGTACTGGCATCCCGGCACGTCGGAGCCCGCTTTGGTTATTTTGATTCATGGTGGGTGCTGGTTGAACGAATATGGGCTGGACCATATCAGGGCGCTCGCCAGCAAGCTGAACGGGTCAGGGTACGCTGTATGGTCAACCGAATATCGCCGGGTAGGTGATGCAGGTGGTGGTTGGCCAGGTACGTTTGAAGATATTGCTGACTCGTTGAATTACACGAACAAGCTCTCAAACGTCAATCAGCGGGCAAAGTTTGTGATGGGGCATTCCGCGGGTGGACACCTTGCACTCTGGGTTGCAGCAGCCGGCCACCTGCCTCTTGAATCACCCTTGGGTAAACGGATCAAAACTCAAATTCAGGGAGCCATTGGGCTGGCCCCGATTGCTGATCTTGCCGCATATTCGCTCGGTGACAACAGTTGTGAAGTTGTAACTGAAAAGCTGATGGGTGGTTCTGCCATAGATTTAGCGGAGCGTTATGCACTCGGGTCACCTTCAGCATTATTGCCATCAATCGATTCGATTTTGATACACGGAGAGGGTGATACCATCGTCAACATTAGCCAGTCGCAGAGGTATGCTGCATCTTCTTCCCGTGCGAGTATTATTCCGCTCAAGGGGTTGGGACACTTCGACATGATCAATCCTGAGGGCCCGGTGTTTGATCGTATTATCGAGGCGCTCGTGCGCCTCAAACCGGAGGCCACCAAATGAACCAAGATGATTTATTGCTCGCTGACACTAATGATGTGCTGTCCACGCTAAGAGACTTATTCTACCTGCCACCAAATACGGTTTATTTGGATGGCAACTCGCTTGGCCCGCTATTGAAACGTGTCGAATCGAGGTTGCAGAAAACGATTCGGGAGGAATGGGGTCAGAACTTGATTGCCAGTTGGAATAGCCATAACTGGATCGATCTACCGGTGAAGGTAGCTGAAAAAATTGCGCCTTTAGTCGGTGCCGCGAAAGGTCAGGTTATCTGCGCGGATTCAGTGTCGGTAAATTTGTTTAAGTTACTTGTTACGGCGCTCCAGCTAAATCCCAAACGTACCCGCGTGTTGAGTGTTGAGGAAACATTTCCAACTGATCTTTATATGGCGCAGGGACTGCAAAAGTTGCTGGGCGAAGCACGCTGCACCCTGAGTCGTGTGAAGGAAGCCAGTCTTATCGAAGAAATAAACGATGAGACAAACCTGATCATGATTAGCCACGTGAACTTCAGAAGTGGTTATGTCAACGATCTAAAAGTGATAACAGAAACAGCACATCGACACGGTGCTATGGTGCTGGTTGATTTGTCCCATAGTGCAGGCGTTATCCCCATCGAATTAGACGCACTTGGCGTTGATTTCGCGGTAGGTTGCGGATACAAATTTTTAAATGGGGGCCCGGGAGCACCGGCATTTTTGTATGTAAACCAGAGACACCAGAACAAGGTGGAACAACCGCTCAGCGGCTGGATGGGGCATCGATCGCCCTTTGAGTTTTCTGCGGACTACATTCCCCGGCCCGGGATTGCGCAATATCAATCGGGTACGCCGGGGATCATAGGCTTATCGGCGCTGGATGAAGCGATGACGTTGTGGGAGGATATTGATATCAAGGATGTGAGACGGAAGTCGACGGCACTAACGACTCTGTTTATCGACAAGGTTCAAAACGCCGCCGAGCTGAGTGATCTTGAGATTGTCAGTCCTCTGGATGTTGAGACCCGTGGTAGTCAGGTTTCGCTTTCACATCCCGACGGGTATGAAATTGTTCAGGCGATGATCGCCTCCGGCGTGATCTGTGATTATCGTGAACCGGAAGTCCTTAGATTCGGCATCGCACCACTTTACAACAGTTTCGAGGACATTATTCGTGCGGTGGACCTGATGAAAGATATCGTCAAGAATAAGCGCTATAGAGATCCGGCATTTGGAGATAGAAATGACGTCACGTGATGAACAAAAAGGATCAATCAGAGACGGTGATTACATGGTGTTGTCGCCAGAGGCTCTGCCGATGCCAACGGCTTATATCGAGCAGACGAGGCGTCAATACGATAGCCTAGGTTATCCACCGTATCAGTGGTTTGAAGCAGAGGATGCCCCTGTTCTGACCAAAATTTCTAAACCGCTAAGTGAATCAAAACTTGGGCTTATTTCGACTGCAGGGACCTATGTTGCCGGTCAGCAGGCCTATTATTATAAGGATGATGCCAGTATTCGGGAGATCCCCTCGAATACCGATATGAGTGATCTTAGATTTGCCCATATCATGGAGAATTATCTGGTCGAGGCTTGGCAGGACCCGGGCGTGGTGTTTCCAATCGAGGCGCTACGGAAGCTAGACGAGGATGGAACGGTTGGCGAACTGGCAGAGGAATTCCTCGCCTGTATGGGCGGAATTTACTCTCAGCGAAGAGTGAACGAGGAGCTGATTCCGCAACTCGAAGCGGCGGTAGATCGCCAGCAACTCGATCTACTTTTGTTGGTACCCCTATGACCCGTTTGTCATCAGACCGTGAGTCTGATTGCTCGCCATTTTGAAGGCAAAGGTTTACCAACACTGGTATTGGGAAGCGCTTTCGATATTTTGGTGGCAGGCATGCCGCCGAGAGCCATGTTTTTGAACTATCCGCTAGGGTTTGAAACGGGAAGACCATTCGATAAAAGTCATCAATTTGAAGTTGTTCAAGCTGCGCTCGCTGGGTTCGAGGATTTTGAGCGACCCGGCATCAAGTCGATGCCATATGAGTGGCTGGCTGGGTGGGAAATGACCCGCGAGAGGGCGCGACTGGGTGATAAAGATAGCCGTTCTCCGCGAGATATGACACCAAGATACCAGAAAGAAGAAGATCGACGCTTATTCGAAGAAAGTCTGAAAGGAAACAATAATGGAACTTGAAACAATTGTTTATGAGAAAAAAGATGGGGTTGCGTACGTCACGCTGAACAGACCCGAAAAACTTAATGCGATGAACGATACCCTTCACAGGGAGCTGGGTGAAGTATGGGTCGATTTCAACGAAGACGATGCTTTGAAGGTCGCAATTCTTTCAGGTAATGGTAGATGTTTCAGTGCCGGTGCCGATCTTTCCGGTGGTGCGCCAGAGAAGTATGTGTATCCAAATAACTACGCGGATATCACTCAGACGCAGAAGATTTACAAACCCATTATTGCAGCACTGCACAGCCATGTTGTTGGCTTCGGTATGTGGATTGCGCTTGATGCAGATATCAGAATCGCAACCGATGATGTTTCCTTCTGGCTGCCGGAGCCCCAATGGGGGATTGCTACGATTCCCGCTGGATGGTTTCCTAAAATAATGCCTTGGGCAATTGCGTCGGAGTTGTTGTTGCTCGCTGAACCTCTGAGTGCAAGGCGTGCTTACGAGCTGGGTATGATTAACAAAATTGTGCCTGAGAATCAGCTGATGGCTGAAGCCGAGAGAATGGCGGCAAGATTCTGTGAGTTGAGTCCCACCGCGGTGCAAGGAATGAAAGAATCAATGATTAAGGCTTCTAGTCTCGACTATGCCGCGATCAATCACATCACCGAAGATGTTCAAACGAGGGTAATGAATTCGGATGATCGAAAGGAAGGGGGTAAGGCCTTTCTTGAAAAAAGAAAGGCAAACTGGGACTAGTCTGCCGTCACTTTTACCTTCTTAGGATCAGTGTCCGCTCGTTGCAGTTTTAGGTAAACAGAAGTGCAGAATGATATAGGCAATGACTGCAGAGAGCACTGAACCCAGCAAAACGCCGAGTCGATCGCCTGCAAAGTATTCTCCGCCCCCATGTTCGAATGCGAGACCGGCGATGAACAGGCTCATGGTAAACCCGATTCCACAGGCAAATGCCACACCTAAAAGTTGCCCTAACGATACATCGTCGGGCAACTTGCCAATGCGAAGCGCAAGCACCAGGCCAACAAAAAGTAAAATGCCTACTGGTTTACCCAGCACTAGCCCGGAGATAACACCAAGCGTCACCGGGTGAGCAATATCCGCGATGGACATACCAGACATGGAAAGTCCCGCATTGGCAAAAGCGAAAATGGGTAATATGGCAAAGGCTACGGGGCTGTGGAGGTCACGTTCCAATTCTCGAAGTGGTGATCTACCTTGGTTATCTCGCATTGGGATGAAGAGAGCAATGACCACACCAGCCAGTGTGGCGTGAACGCCCGACTTCAATACAGCGACCCAGAGAATCATCCCCAACATGATGTAAGCCGATACCCTCGTGACGTTAAGTCGATTCATTACAGCAGCAATGAGTATTGCGCCAATACCAATGTAAAGCGCGGTGATAGAAAGATCGCCGGAATAGAATATCGCGATGATCACAATGGCAGCAAGGTCGTCAAAAATAGCAAGGGTGAGTAAAAAAACTTTCAAGCTAGTGGGAACGCGTGATCCAAAAACACTGAGGAGTGCCAAAGCAAAGGCAATGTCAGTTGCCACGGGAATTGCCCAGCCATCCATCGCACTCGCGTTACCCCAGTTGAACCACGCGTAGATTGCTGCGGGTACTACCATGCCTCCTAGTGCACCCGCTCCTGGTAGTACGACCTGTGAAAAAGAAGATAACTCGCCTTCAAGCACCTCTCGCTTGATCTCAAGCCCGATAAGAAAAAAGAAGATGGCCATCAGACCGTCATTGATCCACAACACGAGTGGTTTGTTAATCGCGAGTGTTCCAACTTGAATAGCAACTGTCGTATCGAGTAAGCCGCCATAGATTGATGCAAGGGGGGAGTTGGCCATCAGAATCGCAAGTATTGCGGCGCCCAAAAGTAATACCCCGCCGGCAGATTCAAGCCGCATGAAATCTCTGACAGCAATCAGCAGCGCGGCGTCTTGTACTTCTCGATCATTTTCATCTGTTTTAGTATTCATTGAGCAATCTTAACAAATTTGGATCTAACGAAAAAAATAATCACGTAACCGGCGGACTCTATTGTTATCATCTAGAAGTTGAATTGTTACTACTACCCGCGAAGAAGGAGTTGAGGTTTCAGTGACTCATCACCATGATTTGTCTGCACAAGAGCTAAAAAGCTATCAAGCATCGGGTTACTTGATTCGCAAGGATGTGTTCAGTCTTTCAGAGATCACCCAGCTGCGCGCCGCGGCAGAACGTGCAGTTAACCATGCGATTGAAATGTGTATCGCTGGAAAAACTTACATCCTAGATGGTAAACGTTTTGTTGATATCAATCACGTTACGGTGCAGTTCGAACCTGGACCTGATAATCAGCAGGTGCGAGTTATCGAACCCGTGAATGAATTGGATGCTGAACTCGATCAGTTAGTCGAAGACCCAAGGCTTACCAACCCCATGCGATCATTAGTGGGTGCCAAAGACCTGGCGCTTTGGACCGCCAAACTTAATTTGAAAAGACCCCGTGAAGGTTCCGGTTTTGGCTGGCATCAGGATTCGCCATACTGGATCCATGATTGCGACCATGTTGATCAATTACCTAATGTAATGATTGCCTTCGATGATGCAGACAGACATAACGGCTGTTTCAAGGTAATTAAGGGTAGTCACAAACAGGGATGTTTGCCGGGCAAAGATGATGGATCACAACTCGGTGGCTTCTATACGGATACGCGGTGCTTTGATGAGGCTGACGAGGTTGCGATGGAGGTATCCGCTGGGTCCGTCATTTTTTTTGATCCCCACACAGTACACGGCTCTGCAGCTAACGAATCTATTCAGCCGCGAAGAGCGATAATCATCACCTACCAACCCGCAGGTTTTCCGCAATTGAAATCAGGACAAATTAGAAATGTATGATTCTGTCATAGGGGAACGATCGTGAAAAATACAACAGGGTTTTGGCCAGTAGCACCGGATCTTCGCCGCTCAGATATCGCTTTTCATTTCCGAGGGCATGACTATCTTGGCCACATGGTGGCACCAGCAGAAACAGAAGGGCCGAAACCGATGGTAATGGTTACCCACAACTATCAGGGGTTGAAGTTCTTCGATGTGGATGTTGCAGAATATATTGCAAGGCTGGGTTATGTGGGCTTTGCGATCGATCTTTACGGCGATAGGTTGCCAGCCAACGAACGGCTTTGGCCCGAGGATGAAACCCACATTCCAGCATTCCAGCAGAAATGTTTTGAAGCGATGGTGGCGCTAGATCATGACCATGAACTCTTCCGCGCACTGTTGAAAGCATGGCTTGACCAGGGAATGAGCCATAACTTCGTTGACGCATCGATATCGCCTGCGGCGATCGGCTACTGCTTTGGTGGCGTCGCTGTGCTGGAAGCCGTTCGCGGAGGGCTAGACCTTGGTGGCGTCGTCTCTTTGCATGGGCTTTTACAAACCGGTGAAGACCCTAATCCAGCCAGATTTAATGCGGAACGACCGCCACTGAAGTCCTGTGAGAACAACTACAATACCCAAACGGTTGTCGTTGTAGAAAACGGTGCCGATGATGAACTGGTCCCGGATGATAGCAAACAGCGGTTTTTTAACGAGATGAATGAAGCTGGCACCGATTGGATATTTCACCACTATGCTGCAACCCCCCACGGATTTGCGTTACCCCCAACCCTAGGGCCACCGGGACGACTTCATGAATCAACAGACCGCCGGTCTACAATGAACATGTTGAGTCTGTTCAGGGAAATATTTCCAGGTGTGCGTCAAAATCCGGTTAGCCACAATGCGTCGGGTACTTCGATTCCACTTTGATTCATTTGTATACGTGATTCAGTTCAGAACCCAAGATTAACAAAAATGTAAAGCTTTACGGATTGCCAATCGATTTTTCGGTGCAATGTAATGCACAGGCCAAGGTGAATGTTTTACAACAAGGTATCCAGAATTAGGTTTGTGGACTCAATGATGCGCTGGTCACGCGGCCGCAAATCTGGCTCGAACGTCACCCCTGTCAAATGTTGCAGACCCTGAATATAGCGAACCGCAATCTCATTGGCTTGTGCCTCAGTAAATTGTTGCCCCTTTTCCTTCACCATGCCTCGGGCGAACTCTTTTGAGAACGACACGGGTTTACCATCTTTGGTTTTGAGTGAACCGTCTTCGTTCTTCGCCCAGAACCTAGACGAGTCCATGGTATAGAGCTCATCTGCGGATACAATCTGTCCTTCTGCATTAATGCCGTGTTCAGTTTTAGTGTCGACTAGCACCATACCCCGCCGCGATAGGTACTGGGTCACGATACCGAATGCCATAAGAGACGCATTGCGAATCTGTGCGTACTGTTCTTCCGTACAAACGCCGTCTTGTATCAGGTAGTCGACAGCGGTGGTCTTATCGACCTCCTCTTTTGTGCTCGGCGTATCCATCAGATAGGGTAGCCTGCCATTTGGTTCCAGGGCTGTGACGTCGAGCTGGTGCCCTGCGTAATCCATCTTGGTTTGACTATTTTCTTTAGCCGCTAGCCAGTGTTGGTAAAGCGAGGTAGAGGTTGAACTTTCTGCCATATAAAGACGCAATACGTTCTCGATTTTTAGCAGGTTCAGATTCTCGGCAGGTATCACGGTTGAGGCAGGTGAAAGCCCATCAACTTCGAATTGTGAGGATCCGAGAATCGGTTTTACTAATCGGTGCATGTGATCATGATTGAAGGCAAGCACCTGATCTTTGAATGGAATTGCACCTCGATTGACATCATGGGTGGAGATTCGGTTGTTTCGAAACATCAAACGAACGGCCTTCCCGGATGCTGTTTTTAATGAGTCTCCGAACACGGAATCGGACACCTTGCCTTCAAGGACGGTACAACCGGCAAGGCGGGGAAGCTCCCCGTCATTGATCAATTGTCTGATAGGACGACCTTGATTGACATCGGCGCCATGGCTCGCGACGAGTTTGCGGATTTGTTCTTCGTTTAACATGAGTGACCTATGCTTTTGACAATCTATGCTTGGTTTTGAAAGTGGAAAGGATACTCTTCTTGAGAATTTTTTTGAAGGAGGTGGTTAGGAACTATCACTAATGATCTCTGAGCGAAGCTCAACCGTATTACCGTCGGGATCCTGGATGTAGACAGATAGCCCATATCCCTGGGCGCCGTATCTCTCCGCAAACTCACTGACTTTGATGCCGTGGGTCGTAAGGTGTGACCGTATCTGCTGTTCACTTGTCTGCATAAGTTGAAGGCAGAAGTGATCGAGATTGTTTTCTGAGTTTGTTGGAGGTCCACCGCCCATTGCCCCCAGTTTGCTATCAACGCTGACTAAATCGATAAGGGCATTTCCTGCCCGCAGTTGAATAAGCCCAATATCCGGAGGTGTTTCTCTCTCTATGGTGCAACCCAGTACGCCGCAATAGAACAGACACATTTGCTCGACTTGACCAGTCCTCAATACCAAATGATCGATTCCCTTAATGTTGAGCATAGTGTTCTCCGATTGGCGCGTGCGAGATCATTATTAGCCGGGAGCGTCGCGGTCCATCAGTTTCAGAGCCCCCGCTGTTGAAAAGTTCCAGACTCCATTGGCCGCTGACCCATTGAAGAAGATATCGGTTTGTCGCACCTCGATCGGGCATGTTGTCATCTGTCAGATACACAAAACCTTTCATTCGGATGATCTCGGGTCCAACGGTTGAGAGCCAGTGCTCAAAAATTTTACGATTCAAGAAGCCTGTCTTTTCAACTGTTCGGGTGAAAAATCTTGGCATTCCGTCACTTTTCCTGGCGTCATCACAATCAGATTCATTGTTTGAATTGAAGTGAGCCAACCATGATTGCACGTCGGCAATCGCTGCTGCCGAAAGCAGATCGGTCTTACTAAGACGGGTACCATATTCGATACCTTGAACATTGGTGGAATCCGGTGTCGATGGATGGGTAAGTTGCAACTGGCGTTTGATGTGTTGACCGATATACTTATCTTTCGCCAGCGACTTGATGCGGGTGACATCAATGATTGTCAGAAATTCTCTCAGCGCAAACCCGGGTCGGGCTTCGATTTTTGTTTTTATTCGCTCGGGATCTGCAACACCACTTGCTTCAAATAGAACCCAATCGAGTTCATGAGCGAGTTGTTGTACCTGTTCCATCGCCGCGTCCATATCGTCTGCGAGTGAACAGCAAACGCAGCCGTTTGTCAGACTGATTGTTCTCTCGGTACTCGCTGCAATAAGTTCAGCATCGATGTTGAGCTCGCCAAAATCGTTGACCATGACGGCATACCGCACACCATTAGCGTCGGATAATCTTTCATTGATATAGGTGGTTTTTCCGCTACCCAGATAGCCGGTCACCAGGGTCACTGGTAGGTCTGACAAGAAAGCGCGGGATTCAAACATCTGTTACGCCGCGCTAATGGGAAACACTTCGCCTTCAAATACCGTCGCCAGTATCTCAAGATCTTTGAGTCCGGCCCCACCTACATCATAGGGGCTTTGATCAAGTACAACGAAATCGGCTTTTTTACCCGCTCGAATACTCCCGGTTTCATCATCGAGGCCGAGAATCCTCGCAGCGTCTATGGTGATTGCCCTCAATGCCTTATCGAGTGAGACTCTTTCGTTGGGACAAACAATATTTCCTTCACAGTTCTCACGTGTAAATGCCACCCAGGCGCTGTTGAGTGGCAGTGCGGGTGCCATCGGAAAGTCAGAATGAAGCGAGAGCAATACATCTTCCCTTTCACATTGGCCGATTCTGGCCATCTCCGATGCGCGTTCAAAGCCCACGCCATGGTGCCCGTAGCTGTCACTGAGTTCGTGCAGGTAGTAAACATTAGCGGAAACATTCGCCCCCAGTCTCTTGATCCGATGAATCTGCTCAGGGGTACTAAAACCGAAATGCTCAATTGTATAGTTGTGATTAAACCTGGGTTGTTCGGATTGCAATTTCTCCAGAGTATCAATCGCGAGCTCAAGTCCCAAATCGCCAGTGCAGTGAACATGAATCTCAAACCCGGCTTGCCAATACAGTCGAGCGATCACCTCATATTCTTCGGGTACTGTTAGCCATTCGCCGATATGCCCGTCAACGTATCCCGGTTCTTTCAGCATCGCCAGTTGAGAGAAAAAAGCACCATCTGTGAAAAGTTTGATTTTATTGCTGAAGCGAAACTTGTTGGTGTTTCTCTCGGGCAGGGTTTTGGCAAACTCAACGCCCTGTTTGTGGCCGCCGTTAATGTGAGACATCACGCGAGCATGGGGAACGCCGAGCACTCGAAAAGGTGAGTCCGGTTGATCGATGATGTTTTCAACAGCCTCCCACTCGAGATTAAAATCAAATAATCCTACTGCCATATCCCCAACGGTGGTCTGCCCCCCGTAGTGAACAACCTTTTTGAGGCGCTCAAGCCCTTTACCGAGCCACGCTTGAGACATTATGATTTTGTTGAGGCGGCCGATAGCGAAACTCAGTCCGTTTTCGTAAAAGTGACCTTTTTCATAGTCGATTTGTGGCCTACCCTTAACCTGTTCTTCCTCTATATCAAGGTGTTCCATCATCGCAGTGTTGAGGTAAAGTTCGTGGAATGATCGCTGCCAGACGACTGCGGGACGCGGCCCGAAAATTTCGTCCATAACGATGCGATTAACTTCGCCATGCCAGTTGCGGTGATAACCCCATGTAAAAAAAGGTTCACCTTTGGGCGTTTGTTCGTGGCCTTTTTTTAGTTTGCTAAGATACGCTTCTCTTGTGGTTGTTGCAGGTACGATCTCCCAGGGAAACTTCCACTCCAGTGCGGTGATAAATTGCATTGGCAATAAGACCGCCGCCATAATCGGATGAAGATGCGGGTCGATCAAACCGGGCATCAGCACTTGTTCGGTATAGTCTTCGACGATTTCATATTCGTCATGTTCAAGCCAGGGCTTTAGACTATCGAGGCTCCCGACCTCAAGAATAATACCGTTACGAACAGCCACAGCCGTCGCCTCTGGTTGGGCTTCTGTCATTGTGATGATTTTTTTAGCAACAAACACTGTGATCATTTTCAGTTCCTTTGCTTTCGTCAGTACCAACGAGAGGTTTAATCATAACTCAGCTGCGCCTGCTTGCGAGTGGTATTAAAAAGGGCTCTCTGATAGTTCAGGTAACAGCAAAAGTGGAAACGCAACAGTGATGACTTGATAACTCGTCATCACACTGCTGATTTATTGCTGACAGTTCAACGCGATGTCTAGTAGAATTTTTTTGCGTAAATGAAGCGCAGTGAAACGATAATATTACCGGGAGTGTGGTGTGAGAAAAGCAGAAGATGTGGGGATGTCGACCGAGCGTCTCAAGAGAATAACTTCCTGGTTGGAAGTGCAGGTGAGCTCAAATCGATTGGCCGGTTGCAGCGCGCTGGTTGCTCGTCACGGCGAGATTGTCTATCAGCAGAGTACGGGACAGTCCGACGTCGAAGAAGGCAAGACATTTGCCGACGACACAATTGTCCGCGCCTTTTCCATGACCAAGCCGATCACGACTGTTGCGGCGATGATGCTATATGAAGAAGGCGCCTTTCAATTGGATGACCCCATCGCATTGTATCTGCCTGAGTTTTCAGACACGCCAGTATGGGCGGGTGGTAATGCCCCGCTTGAAGATACATCGCCCCAGAAAACGCCGATTACCGTTCGACAAATAATGACCCATACCTCAGGACTAACCTATGGTTTTATGCAAACCAATGTTGTTGACGCTGCATATCGTAAGGCGGGGATTGGCGGTCCAAGTCATATTACAAATCTGCAAGCTTGGGTAAAAAAAGCGGCTGAAATCCCCCTGGTATCTCAGCCAGGCTCACAATGGAACTATAGTATTTCGACGGATGTGCTAGGTCGATTGGTAGAAGTCTGGTCTGATTTGTCTCTTGAGCAGTTTTTTCACGAGAGAATTTTTGCGCCGTTGAAGATGGTTGATACAGGTTTCCATGTTCGAGAGGAAAACAGGCCTAGGTTTTCGGCACTTTATTCACCGCTCAGCGGGGACGGTATGAGCAGCGTCGCGAAGTCTGGTGATCCCTTCGCGGAAAAAAAAACGGGTATCAAGCTGCAGGAGAGCTCAGATAAAAGCAGGTACTTCGAACCGGCAGAGATCTTTTCTGGCGGAGGTGGGCTGGTGTCAACATTGGCAGATTACGGTAGGTTTTGTCAGATGCTGTTGAATGGTGGCGTGCTTGACGAGCAGCGAATACTTGGCAGGAAAACAGTGGAGTACATGCGTACGAATCAGCTGCCCAATAATAGTGATATGGCAGCCATGGGCCAACCCGTGTGGAGTGAGACCAGTTATGACGGCATTGGTTTTGGGCTTGGTTTTGCCGTCGTGCTAGATCCTGTAAAAGCGCATATCATCACATCAGTCGGTGAGCATCACTGGGGTGGCGCTGCCAGCACTTTCTTTTGGATTGATCCCGAAGAAGATTTATATGTGATATTTCTAACCCAATTGATTCCTTCGTCGACCTATCCCATTCGTCGTGAGTTGCGCACCCGGGTATATCAGGCTATTACCGGCGAATAAGTCATGTTTCTGCCGAAGAAGCGGATTGCTTAAGTGTCAGCAAATGAAAAAGATAGCCGCCAAATGCGCCGGCGATGCCTTGTGCTAAGAGCCCAATCATCGTCCGTGTTGGTGCAACGCCGGATAGCCCTAGGACCATTTTCAAGATGACATGCATAGCGATTAATGCGACAAAACCTGCTGAAACATAACCAACAAGGCGAAGGTTTGGGGTTAGACGGATAATGCCGGCCGCCACTGGAAAAGCGATCATCGAGCTAATCGCTACAAGCGGTAAGTAAATTGACACCATGTGAATCAGGTCATGCATTAAGGTTTCAAGGCGGTCGCTAAATCCGACGTTCAGACCCAATTCCGCAACAGCAGCAAGGTTTCCTTGGCCGATAAACATGACGCCCACAAAGTAGGTGCCCATCACGGAAGCAAGAAAAGCGGTTAGTTTACGTATCATTTCTGTGACCTGAATATGTTTGAGTTGCGTATATGTTACGAATTCACGTGACTGATAGATTAAATGATATTTCGAAATAGACTCATCTCCCTGATTATTATCCTGTTTGCAAGTTTCTCCTCGCTTTCGGCGAGGGCAGAATATCAACTCGAAACCGTTGCTGAAGGTCTTGATTTCCCTTGGTCGATTGCCTTCCTGCCTGACGGGGGTTATCTGGTTGCCACCCGCCCCGGCGAGCTGCTGCGCATATCTGAACAAGGCGATGTAAGTGCGCCGCTAACAGGTTCACCTGAGACATTTGTTGAGAGTCAGGGCGGTTACTTCGACATTATGTTGGACAGCCAATTCGCGACCAACGATTTGGTGTATCTGTCATTTGCGTGGGGTTCGATCGAGGAAAATGCGACCCGGATTGTTAAAGCAACGCTGGGAGATGCCGGGCTCGAAAATGTTGAAGTCCTTTTTACCGTGTCTCCAACCAAAGCGGGCGGCGCCCACTATGGCGGCAAGATGGTTCAGCTGGCCGACGGTTCCATTGTTTTGTCGACGGGCGATGGGTTTGAGTATCGCGAGGCCGCGCAGGACAAGTTTAGCCAGCTGGGTAAAATTCTGAGACTCAACACGGATGGCTCAGCACACATCGACAATCCTTTTGCCGACGGCAAATCGGGTAATCCGTTCGTCTGGTCCTACGGTCACCGCAATGTCCAAGGTTTGGTGGTAGATAGGGCGAGTAACAAAATTTACAACCACGAGCACGGCCCTCAGGGCGGCGACGAAATTAACTACGTCGAAGCAGGCAACAATTACGGTTGGCCTGCGATCACCTACGGGATTAACTATTCCGGGGCATTTGTTTCGCCGTTCAAGGAAGCGTCCGGTATGGAGCAGCCGCTAAAATACTGGACGCCGAGTATTGCGCCCTCTGGCTTTGCAATCTACCAAGGTGATGCATTTCCAGCTTGGCAAGGTGATCTTTTCGTTGGCGCATTGGTAAACAAGGAAGTCAGACGATTGGAGATGGTTGACGGCAAAATCGTGAGTGAAGAAGCCTTGTTCTCGGAACTCAACGCTCGAATAAGAGACGTCAGGGTGAGTCCGAAAGGCTTGATCTATTTGCTTACGGATAGCGACAGTGGAAAAATTGTGCGCGTCCGACCCAAATCATAAACCGTTTGGGTCGTAGGCCTGCAGGCTCTATGGCGCCGGATTCAACTTAATGTAGTCACGGGTATTCTCTTCAACGACGTCTTTCGCAAAGTAAAGGGGGAAATAATCGCCCTTGTTCCAGTTCTCAAATAAATTACGGTAGTAAGGGCTCGAAGGGTCGCCTGATTGACCCGGCGTATTAGTGCCAACGGCAGTACTCCAGTCTGCTGTATCCGCAACGATCCTAAAACTTGCCCCGGAGGTTTGGCTTCCGTTACCGTGATTGGCATTTAGGGTATTCGGCCCACCGCCACGTGGCAGTGGGCCAATATTGAGCGCTGCCTTGGCATCAGCGTCTAGTAATGTGTTCAGAGGGTGAGTAATGCTGCTGAAATGTATATCGCCGTAAACCCAATTGTCTTCTCCAAATTCACTGTTAAGACTTTCTATTGCCGCGCCAAGATGCTTTGAGATCATCTTATCTCGGCCTTCCTTAGGGTTTTCACCAAATACAAATTCAGGCGCCGTGATCATCCAGGCCATGAGTTTTGGTCTGCTGATGAGTTGGCTGGCCGAGGCAGAGCGATTGGGCAGCAATTGTTTGTTCAGCGTTAAAAGCATGCCTTGTTCCCAGCGATCGTAAAGCGCAGCAGCAGCGCTATCTCGATCAAGTCGATGATCCCAATTTAAAAGTAGATTTATTGCATGTCTAATTTTTGCAGTTGAGGGGATATTGGTGATGACCGGTACCATGGCTTCAGCTGTCATAGATTTGTTGTCATATTGAAGCGCCATAGAATCTTCAATGGTATGTTTTTGAGTGCTCGACAAGACTTCGACCAATCGAGCTGCGCGCGCGGGGTCAGAATAGAAGTCTGCAAAAATATTGGGGTAGTCCTTTGGTACGTTGTTGTGGTTTGCCGTGCCATAGTAGCCACTCGGGGGATTAGTCACGTGGGGCATCACGTTGATCGGTGCAAACCCCTGCCACTCAAAATCACCATTACCAGGCACGGGTAGTCTGCCATCCCAACCAAGACGAATTGGCGTCAGTCCTACCGACTGCCATCCGATGTCTCCGTGTTTGTCGGCCCACACCATATTTTCGCCGGGTAAACCAGAGTATTCACAGGCCGCTCTAAACTCACGCCAAGTTGTTGCCTGATCCATTCTCAAGCTGGCAAGGTATGGCGCCGCCCCTTGCTCAAGCCACGCTGCGCGCATGGCATAGGCTTTCCCGTTGGTAGAGTCCTCGTGGACCACTGGACCATGCACTGTATATTTTAGGACAACGGTTTCGGGTGCTTGCCCTTTGACATTGATAACGTCATTTTCGACTCTTATGTCCTTCCATTGACCTTGGTAGAGATATTGATTGGGGTTTTCTGGGTTTATTTCGTAAACGTAAAGATCTTCCTGGTCGATCCTGAAAATGGTTAGCCCCCAAGCGCCGTGATCGTTGTGTCCAATGGAGACGCCTGGAAGAACGGGTTCGCCTGCGCCAATCACGTTCCAGCCAGGTGCATTCAGGTGGACGATATAACGCAGAGATGGGTTCTGAATCGAGCGATGGGGATCGTTAGCCATCAAGGGTTTGCCGCTTTGCGTCTTGCTGCCAGATATTACCCAGTTGTTGCTACCCAGCGATGTACTAATTGGGTCCATCAAATAGTCGGCGATTTCGCTGGTGAAGATCGCGTCATTGAGCCTCGATGGATCAGACTGGCTGCCCGCTAAATCCTGCCGAGAGAAAGCAGGCATGCGCCGCGAGGCGAGGTAGTCCGTCATGACCGCATCGGTGACCTGGGACAGGTCCACGCCCTGGCGGTCGCCCAAATAAGGAGATCGCTCGAAGGGTAAAATCTTCGCCGTAAGCTCTGGACCAATATCGGTAATTGTCTTCGCCAACATAAGTTCAGTTGAGATGCCGCCAGTCAGTGCATTGTGCCTTGATATGACAATCTCCGGTGTCCACAACCCGGGTGTGATACCTAATAATGAAAATTCAAAGGGAAGTCTTTTTGGTTCACGGCGGGTAAGCTCGATGTAGGCATTTACGCCGGCGACAAATGCCGTAATAATTTCTATACCGTCATCGTGATAGTGCGCCATCTCTTGCTTGATATCACCTTGAAAGCGCAGGAGGCGAGCACCCTTGTCATGGGCTAATGCTTTTGGACCCTGAATTTCGGCCAGCGTGCCGGTAGCACGTCGGCGCCAAATCTCAAATTGAAACAGTCGGTCCCGTGCAGCATTGAATCCCTGCGTGAAGAAAAGGTCATGTTGGTTGTTGGCGTAGATGTGAGAAACACCCCATTGGTCTTTCAGAATTTCGACCGGCTCGATAAGACCGGCAAGTGATAGTGTTTCGGGAGGCGTTTGTGCTGATCGCGCGAGGTTCGTGAACAGAAGGAGTGTTAAGGCGCTGATAAAAAAAGTAACGCTCACAAGTTTAGATGAAGGACAAACCCCTTTTCGCATAACTTTGTATTCTCCCTGATGCTGCTGATATGCACGAGGGAGCACCATAACGTGCAAATCGGAATTTGGCTATTGCGGCAATGTTTGCTTGAATTTATTTGCGCCAGAAAGATCTAAGGCAACGGCCTCCGCGACTTTGATGCCATCAATACCAGCGGACAGAATTCCGCCCGCATAGCCTGCACCTTCTCCCGCGGGGTAAAGTCCTCGTGTACTCATGTTTTGTAAGCTTCTATCACGTTTGATCGATATGGGTGAGGAGGTGCGTGTTTCAATCCCTGTCAATACCGCATCATTCATGGAATAGCCTTTAATTTGTCGGTCGAACGCGGGTATGGCCTCGCGAATAGCATCAACTGCAAATTTCGGTAGTGCCTTGGAAAGGTCGCTCAGGGTCACGCCAGGTTTGTAGGAAGGTGTCACACTTTTGAGCGTTGAGGAGGCTTTGCCTTTGAGGAAATCTCCCACCAGCTGCGCTGGCGCATTATAGTTCTCGCCGCCGAGTTCATAAGCCAGTGTTTCTAGTGATTGTTGCAGATCGATGCCCGCAAGCGGATGACCGGGATAGTCTTTTTCAGGTTCAATGCCAACGACAATCGCTGCATTAGCGTTCCTCTCATTTCGTGAGTACTGAGACATGCCATTCGTCACAACTCTGCCGGGTTCTGAGGTTGCTGCAACCACCGTTCCGCCGGGGCACATGCAGAAGCTGTAGACACTGCGGCCATTTTTGCAGTGATGAACAAGCTTGTAGTCAGCGGCGCCGAGCATTGGATTACCTGCTTCTTCTCCAAATCTAACCTGATCAATCATGGACTGTGGATGTTCAATACGGAAACCGATTGAGAACGGTTTGGGCTCAATGTAGACACCTTCATCTAACAACATTTTGAAGGTTTGCCGTGCGCTGTGACCGATTGCCAAAATTACGTGGCGACTATTGATAACATCGCCACTATCAAGCGTGACGCCGGTAACTTGGCCGGTGTAGGTGATGCCCTGTTGATCAGGGTCTTCGATTTTTTCACGATTCAGCCGATCAACTTTTTGACCAAACCGAATCTCGCCACCCAGTCTGATAATTTCAGCGCGCATGGTCTCAACCATCTTGACCAGCTTAAAGGTACCAATGTGGGGTTTGCTGACATACATAATCTCTTCTGGCGCGCCTGCCTTCACAAATTCGGTGAGCACCTTGCGTCCCAAGAATCGCTGATCTTTAACCTGACTATAAAGTTTGCCGTCAGAAAAGGTGCCTGCGCCCCCCTCTCCAAACTGCACGTTTGATTCCGGGTTCAGTTTTCTTTTGCGCCAGAGCCCCCAGGTGTCTTTGGTGCGCTGTCTGACATCTTTGCCCCGTTCCAGCACAATGGGTTTCAATCCCATTTGTGCCAAGGACAAAGCGGCGAGAATGCCGCAAGGTCCGAAGCCGATGACTACGGGGCGCTGCTGTTCTGTGGAAGGAAAGTTTGTATCTACCTTGACCGGCAATTTGTAGTTGGTATCGGGGCTGAGTCTGACACCGCGTTTTGACGGTGCGCTTTCCAGAGCAGCGAGTACTTGTTGTTCCGCAGCATCTGTGAGTGTGACATCCAGTTGATAGATCAACAGGATGTTGGATTTCTTCCGGGCGTCATAGCTACGTTTGAAAATACGCGTTTCTAATAGCGCTTCCGGTGCTATTTCCAGTCGCGCCAGAACTGCCGTCGTGAAATCAGCATCGCTGTGGTGCAGTGGAAGTTTGAGTTCATTGATTCTTAGCATAGTGCAGAATAGTAATCAGGAGCGTGCGCTTCGGTATTCTATCACGATACCAGATAGGCGACGCGCTTCCACTTGTATGCGAGGTTGATAAAAGGCCTAGTGGATCGTATCCGTAGCAATGCTTGTGCAAAATGTTAGGCAACACTGCCGGCGCTGACACCTGAAGACCACGCCCATTGGAAGTTGAAACCACCAAGGTGCCCACTCACATCGACAACTTCGCCAATAAAATATAAACCTTTATGCTTGTTGGTCTCCATCGTTTTGGCATTGAGCTCATGGGTGCAAACACCACCGAGGGTGACCTCGGCGGTGCGATAACCTTCGGTCCCTGAAGGTTTGAGTTGCCATTGGTTCACGCGAGCGCCGATATCACGCAGTACTGCGTCACTAAATTCAGCAAGCGGGCGCTCCGCCATATCTGACCACCAGATTGACTGTAGCTCGAGCACCAGCGCGCGTGGTAATACTTGGCCCATGGCCGTTCGTAAAAGACTACTTCCACTTGTCGATTTAGCGTCGACCAGCAGGCGCGTTGCGTCAATACCCGGAAGCAAATCGATATTGATGCTTGTCCCGGGTTGCCAGTAGTTAGAAATCTGAAGCACAACTGGGCCACTGATCCCTCTATGTGTAAATAATAAATCTTCAGTGAAGATAATGTTCTTAATTGAGATCTGAACTTCTAGACTGATACCCGAAAGCTGTTCACATACTGTTTTCATTGAATCTGAGAATGTTAACGGCACCAGACCCGCCCGCAGCGGAGAGGTCTCCAGCGCAAACTGTTTGGCAATATCGAAGCCAAAGCCGCTACCACCGAGGGTAGGAACAGATAAAGCCCCGGTGGCAACCACTAATGACTGACACGTAACCTGCCTGTTTTCGATTTGTAGTTTGTACCGGTAAGGATCAGATAGCGGTGTCTCCTTCTCCGCGCTCTCTGGCATGTCACGTGAGATTGCAGTGACTTGGGTATTGCACTGAATTTCAACGCCAGCTCGAGTGCATAAATCAAGTAGCATGTTCAGGATATCCTTCGCGGAATCGCGGCAGAAGAGCTGACCATGCTTGCGTTCGGCATAGGGGATTCTGTGCGCCTCGATGAGAGAGATAAAGTCCCATTGGGTATATCGACTTAGCGCTGACTTGCAGAAATGTGGATTGTCGGAGATGTAGTTTTCAGGTTCGACAAACAGGTTAGTGAAGTTACAACGCCCGCCACCTGACATCAGAATCTTTTTGCCAGGTTTGTTCGCCTTTTCAAGCACCAGTGCCCGTTTTCCCCTGTTCGCTGCGGTAAGTGCGCACATTAAACCCGCTGCGCCAGCGCCCAGGATGATTACATCGTAATGTCGTTGATTTTGCGGGGTCATTTGACGAAGGTGACAATAGCCATGAATGGTTTAGCGGCGCATCTTAACAATTCAGCTTGCAATGGGGCTACAGAAGAGTTCACTCTTAATTACCCAGTTTTAATATCACAAAAATAAGGAGTTCACCTATGTATCAGCAGATTACCTATGAGATTGATGGACCTTCCGCTGTGATTACGCTCAATCGCCCTGAAGCGCTAAACGCCCTGACTAATAATATGATGGAAGAGTTAAAACATGCCCTTGGCGCAGCAGAAAAAGATCCATCCGTTGTGGGCATTGTCTTGACCGGGGCCGGACGTGGTTTCTGCTCGGGTATGGATATGAACGCACTTGACTCCCAGGCTTCCGGCGGCGACCTCAATGACGGCGTTGAACTGCGAAAATTAGATGCTGATCCGGGGAACAAGGCAATGGGATCTGATTTCGAGATGGCTTTTACTTACATTCTATCTATTCGAAAACCGATTATTGCCGCGGTCAATGGCGCTGCAGCAGGACTCGGCATGTCAATTTCCCTCTTGTGCGATCTGCGTTTTGCTGCCGAGAAGGCTAAATTTGTCACGGCGTTTTCTCATCGAGGTTTGGTGGCAGAGCATGGCCAAAGCTGGATATTGCCAAGACTGATCGGACCTTCAAAGGCATTGGACTTGTTCTGGTCTTCCAGAAAAGTGGAAGCCGAGGAAGCGCTGACGTTAGGGTTGGTTAATAGGGTTTTCCCTGGAGACGAATTAATTCAGCAGGCAAAAGCCTATATTCAAAACTTGTCGGACCACAGCGCGCCTAGTTCGATGATGGTGATGAAGCAGCAGGTTTATCGTCACTTAAACATGGGTCTTGGAGAGTCAATGCGGGAAACCACAACGTTGATGGATGCGAGCCTTGAGCACGAAGACTTCAATGAGGGTGTAAAATCCTATCTGGAAAAACGGCCACCAAATTTCAGCAAAATTGAGTGTTAGAATTCATTCAGTGGGTTGGTGCTTCTGAGTAAAGCTTACTCTATTATTTAGAGCGATATTAATTTGAAGCATAGTACTGATTACGATATTTGAGAGAACAGAAAAAGGGGTAACAAGATGGCAGATTTGGAACTTGACCCAAATCCCGAAGGGTACGACACAGAGGCAGTAGACAAGTGGGTAAGCGAGAACACTCAAAGTCTGGTGCCACCGTTCAAGTGGTATCGCTTAGAAGGCGGACACTCAAACCTCACTTATCGAATAGATGATGCGAATGGAAAGCAAGCGGTCATCCGACGGCCGCCTCAGGGTGTGTTGCTACCCAAGGCGCATGATATGAGTCGCGAATGGGCATTGATTTCTGCCCTTGGACCAACCAGCGTGCCTGTACCCGAAGCGATTGGTTTTTGTGAAGATCCTGACGTTATTGGTGCATGGTTTTATATCATGGGGATGATCAACGGCAGTCCATTGTACAAAGGTGAAGATACGCAGGCGATTGTGCCCGAGAATATGCGAACCATAACAGCGAACTCTTTCATTGACGTGCTTGCAGATCTGCATTCTCTTGATCCGGACGAAATTGGTCTGGGAGAACTTGGCAAAAAAGAGAATTATGTTGGCCGGCAATTGAAAACTTGGTATCGATCCTGGACGTCGTCGGTTGAGCCGGCCCAATTCGATGATCCAAGAGCACATGAGCTTAAAGATTTTTTCTTAGAAAATATGCCTGATCAGGGAATGGCCCGGGTTGTCCATGGCGATTATGGTTTACATAATGTGCTCATTGGTGCCGATAGCAAAATTGCGGCCGTGGTCGACTGGGAGATTTCCACGCTGGGTGATCCGCTAGCAGATCTGGCTTACGCGCTTAATCCTTGGCCTGACCCCAGTGATGCAATCCCGCCAGATCCTGAATCTGCAACGGCTCAACCAGGATTTCCTGGACGGATTGCCATGGCGGCACGTTACGGTGAGCGCACAGGGAGAGATCTGTCGCAACTTGATTATTATGTTGGTTTCAATCGATGGAAAACAGCAGCCATCGTTCACGGCGTTTACGGTCGTTATATGGCTGGTCAGAAGAGCACAGAAGGTGTTGATCTGGAAACTTTGCGCTCTCGAATATCACTCTCCCTCGACCTGTCTGAGCAAGCTGTGAGCAGGCTAATGGGTAAATAGTAGAGCGAACAAACAACTCGCATCAGGCCGCGGTGCGGCCCTGTGCCTCGCCGGGCGCTGGCGAGTGTTTTTTCTTCAAACTGGCTTCTTGTTGGCTGTTGCCAAAAATTAGCGTGCCATCTTCGAGGGGAGCTTTTCGAATAAGTTTTTTATCCAGCGCATAGTTTTGTGTATTACGCCATGGGTCCCTGTCACTCTGCTTTGGAAATAGGTGCATCATCCGTTGCATGTACCCTGCAGAAAAATCGTCTACCCAGGGTTTTGCCGGCATGTTGTGATCTTCCTGACGAATGATTGGTGTCGCTTGCCTAACGCCTAACTCGTCCATGCGGTTGAGAAGTCTGCAGACAAACTCTGAATTGATATCAGCGCGAAGCGTCCAGGATGCATTGATGTAGCCGAAAGTCTGCACCAAATTGGGCACGTCTGAGTACATCATGCCTTTATAAGAAAACTTCGAAGGAAAGTCGACGGGCTTGCCATCAACGGAGAGCGTCGCGCCACCGAGTACCTTCATGTTCAGGCCGGTCGCAGTGACGATGATATCAGCGGGCAGTACTTCTCCGTCCTCAAGTTTAATGCCCTGATCGGTAATGCTATCAATTTTTTCAGTCACGACGGTTGCCTTGCCCGAATTGATTGCTTTAAACAAATCTGAGTCTGGCACAAGGCAGAGGCGTTGATCCCAGGGGTTGTATGACGGCGTAAAATGTTTGTCGACGTCGTAGTCGGGCTTAAGTTCTTTACGAACCATATCAAGAATTATTTTCTTAACTTTGGCCGGTTGTGTTCTGGTTCGGTTATACATGATGCGGCCCAGCTCAACGTTCTTGAATCGAGTGAGGCCATAGGCGAGTTTCTCTGGCAGATACTTTCTAAAGGTGTTCGCCATTTTGTCTTCCGCGGGACGGGAAACAACGTAGGTGGGTGAGCGTTGTAGCATGGTGATTGATTCAACCTTATCGGCCATGGCCGGTACGATTGTCATCGCGGTTGCGCCGCTACCGATCACAACAACTTTCTTACCTGAGTAATCCAGATCTTCAGGCCAGAACTGCGGGTGCACAACTGTTCCGCTGAAATCTTCAATGCCCTCAAATTCCGGCGTGTAAGCTTCATCATAGTTGTAGTAGCCGCTGCACATGTAGAGGAAGTTGCAGCGATATCGGACTGTTTCATTGGTTGCTTTGTTGAAGCTGGTCACTGTCCATGTGGCATGCTCTGTTGACCAAGCCGCGTCTTGCACCAGATGATTGAATCGAATGTTGTCGCGAATTTCATTTTCATCAGCAGTTTCATTGACGTATTTGCGAATTGAGGGACCATCCGCAATTGCTTTCGCCTCAAGCCAAGGTTTGAAACTATATCCCAGAGTATGCATGTCGCTGTCGGATCGAATGCCTGGATACCGAAATAGATCCCAGGTACCGCCGATTGCATCTCGACCTTCAAGAATCGCATAGCTTTTCCCGGGGCAACGTTCCTGTAGATGGAATGCCGCGCCTATTCCAGATAGCCCAGCCCCTACTATTACAACATCAAAATGTTCCACGATCTCAGTCCTTCAAGTTTTCTCGAGCCGAAGTTTACACAATTTTCGCACATCCATTAAATAACCATCACTAGACATCCACGAGTATTACGTAGGCCGTTGCAACCGGGTGGCGAAAAGTCTTCGTTTAGTGGATGTCCAAAAGTCATGCGAGTATCAAATATTGTTGATTTACGGTGTAAAAATGCGCAATCTTGGCGGCAAATGACTTAAATGAAACGGAGAAAAGCATGTCGAAGACAAAAGTAGCTGGCGTGGGGATGATTCCTTTTACCAAGCCTGGTCAAAGCGATGATTATCCTGTCATGGGCGAAACCGCCGCACGATTGGCGATTGAAGACGCGGGCATCGACTATGCTGATATTGGTCAGGTGTATGTTGGCTATGTCTACGGTGACTCGACAGCGGGGCAGGCGGCTGTCTACGGGCTTGGTATGTCCGGCGTACCAATCATTAACGTTAACAATAATTGTGCGACGGGTTCATCAGCATTGTTTTTGGCACGCCAGGCGGTTGAATCAGGGATGGTGGAATGCGCCCTTGCACTCGGTTTCGAGCAAATGGTGCCCGGCGCATTAGGCGCTGTGTTTAATGATCGGCCCAGCCCGATGAAGAGAATGTTCAAAGAGCGAAAATCGCTTCAGGGTGTTGATCGAAAAGCACCCGATGCAGCGCAGTATTTCGGCGGCGCGGGCAAAGAGTATGCAGATGAATACGGGACGCGTGACGAGACTTTTGCCAAAATCTCGGAAAAGGCCCGCAAACACGCAGTAAATAATCCCTATGCTGTTTTTAAAGAACTGCTGACGGTCGAAGAAATCATGGCATCGCCTCACATCTATGGTCCGTTGACTCGCTATCAGTGCTGCCCTCCGACATGCGGCGCTGCAGCTGCGGTGATTTGCAGTGAGGATTTCGCTAAGAAACACGGCCTAAACAATGCGATCTCAATTAAGGGTCAGGCAATGACGACGGACTTTGCAAGCACCCTTGAAGACCATTCTTTGCGCAAGCTGGTTGGCTACGATATGGCAAAAGCTGCGGCGGACCGGGTATATGAAGAAGCCGGTGTAGGACCAGACGAGGTCCAAGTCGTTGAATTGCACGATTGCTTTACCGCTAATGAGCTTCTGACCTATGAGGCGCTGGGACTGACCGGCGAAGGCACTGCCGAGAAGTTCATCTGGGACGGGGACAATACCTACGGTGGCCGTATTGTAACTAACCCCTCCGGTGGTTTGCTCTCTAAAGGTCATCCGCTAGGTGCGACGGGTTTAGCCCAGTGCACAGAATTGGTATGGCAGCTGCGTGGTGATGCAGGCGCAAGACAGGTTGATGGCGTTACCCATGCGCTGCAGCACAATTTAGGTCTTGGTGGCGCCTGTGTCGTGACAATGTACACAAACGACTAGGCTGTGCCGTTCAAGGCCGTCGTTTGTTTTCAGAAACAGACTTAACAAGCGTCGCGCTAAACGATGGGGTGGCGCCGGGATTAGCGGCTTGCATTCGTTTACCCTGCATCACAGCGCTTTCGATGAGTGCCAGAGTGGCGTCGCAATGAATAATGCGGCCATGCCCGATCTTAATATGCCGGATGTGTGAACCGTGACCTAGTAATAGCGAATCTGGGTCCTCCAGAGAGGCCCCTTGGTTAAACCCCAGGTTGACATGATTGGGATAGGCTGCGATGTGTATAAATCCCTGCTTCATGTTCTCCGTGAAGGAGTAGACACAGGACAAGGCGTTGTATGCATCGTAGATTAACTCGTTCGCATGCGGTGCTTTGGCAAGCACGGTTTGACGAGTTTTGAGGTATAGATCTGCTATTTCAGGGGCATAAGCACCGAGAAATTGACGCAGACTTTTTGAAACTGCTCTCGTCATTGATACATCTTCAAATGAAAAAACAACGCTAAACCAGCAATCTTTGATTTAGCGTTGATGATATTGAAAAAGTTACCCCATTCGATGTAATGCGCAAATCTTGTTTCCAGAAGGATCACGAAGGTAGGCTAGGTATGTGTTGCCTCTCGCGCCGGGAGGATCTTCACAGGTTGTGCCGCCATTCGCCAAACCCGCTGCATGCCATTTGTCAGCGGTTTCAGGGTTAGCAGCAAGAAAGCCAACGGTGCTGCCATTGCCTGGACCCGCTGGCTCTCCGTCGATAGGTGTGCTGATTGAAAAAATCCCTGTGTCGGTGATGTAGAAACAACGACCCTTGGGATCGATGGTGCCAGGCGGGTGCCCCATCGTGCCAAGAACGGCATCATAGAATTTTTTTGCCTCATCGATGTCGTTTCCGCCCACCATAATATGACTGAACATGATTACTCTCCTGATATAAAAATATTTTGATTCAGTTGACTGTCGGACTATACCGGTTCGCAACTAATAGTGTTTTCTGTGCAGACCAACACAGCTGCATCGATGCAAAGAAAGCAAAGCCTATCACACCTTTGGCTAAGTCATTCGTTACCACCTCTCACGATGGTCTATGCTGTTTTTCGACTTTCCGAATACTTCTCAATCTCTGCTCGGACGATCGGAGCCAGTATGTAAAGGCCGATTAAATTAGGTATGGCGACAATAAACACTAAAGCGTCTGACAGATCGATTAAGGCATTGAGTTGAATAGCTGAGCCAATGACAATAAAGATGCAAAAAATAAATTTGAAAATAAGTTGAGTGATATTGGCTTCACCAAATAAATAGGTAAACGCTTTGAGTCCGTAGTAGCTCCAAGAAAGCATGGTTGAAAATGCAAATAGTATCGCGGCTACGGAAAGTGGTATAGGTGACCATGATATCGTTGATTGAAAGGCGCGGGTTGTCATTTCGATGCCGCTGATGCCAGTATTTGCGAGTAATGGATCATAGACAGTTGTGATGATAACGAGCGCGGTGAGTGTGCATACTACGACGGTGTCGATGAAGGGTTCAAGGAGTGCAACATAGCCTTCGGTTGCAGGGAAGTTTGTTTTGACGGCACTATGCGCGATAGACGCAGAGCCTAGCCCGGCTTCATTTGAAAACACGGCGCGCCTGAAACCAATGACGATGACCCCGATGATGCCTCCGGTGACGCCGTCAGGACTGAAGGCCCCCTGCCAGATTGCACCGAACGCCCAGAGTAGTTTATCTGCGTTGAATACAATGATGACGATCGCCGCGACTGAATAGAGCACGGCCATAAAGGGGACCAGTTTTTCCGTGACCCGGGCGATGCTCTTGATCCCGCCGAATATCACTATCGCAACGACGATCGCCATAGCGAGGCCGAGCAGCCAGGCCTTGCCCATAAAAGGGCTTTGTTCGGCCCCGGTGACGGTAATGAAAATCGCCGCTGCCTGATTAGACTGAAACATGTTACCAATACCCAAGCAGCCAATGACCATCGCCATCGCATAGAAAAGCCCAAGTGCTTTGCCAACGCCCGGTAACTTGAGATCTGTCAAACCCTGTTCGAGATAGTACATAGGACCACCGGATACTGATCCATCTGGGTTGGTCTTGCGATATCGAACCGCCAGCGTGCATTCAGCGAACTTGGTAGACATACCTAGCAGCCCGGCGACGATAAGCCAGAAGGTTGCGCCCGGACCGCCCAGTGATATAGCGATTGCTACCCCGGCGATGTTACCTACACCGACGGTGCCTGATACCGCGGTTGCCAGCGCCTGAAATTGAGTGACTTCACCTGGTGCATTAGGGTTTTGGTATCGTCCGGTCGCCAATGCCAACCCATGGCGAAAGCCGCGAACATTGATAAACCCAAGATAGCCGGTGAAGAACAGCCCCCCTGCGACCAGCCAGACAACAATGAGTGGCAAATTGGCATCTCCTACCGGTACCGCGTAAAAAATAAAGCTCGAAACAGCATCGGTAATCGGCCTGACCATTGAGTCTATGAGCACGTCGATAGGGACGTCACGGGTTGGATTCGAGGATTGAATCGTTAGGGAGTCGATTGGATTTTCCTTCCGGCGCGCCGCTGGATGCAGAGTAGTAAATGGCATTTATCCATAACGCTGAAAATTTCGCCAGTTAATCCTCTCGTTTGACCCTGTGTACCGGTGACAACTACAATCAGGTCCCCCTTATACTGCTGAAACTACTGGAGAGGCTTAATGGCATACAGCAATCCGCAACATCTTATCTCGACCGAAGCACTATCTGAGGCAATGTCTCAAAACGGGGCAAATTTGAGAATCTTTGATGTCACAGTGACGCTGGTGCCCAACCCACCGGGTTATAAGGCCGTTTCTGGCATCGAAGACTATGGTAACGGTCATATCCCCGGCACCGCGTTTATGGATCTGGGCAAAGATCTCTCTGATACAACCAGCGGTCTCGGATTCACATTGCCTTCTGCCGAATATCTGCAAGCGGCTTATCGTGCAGCTGGAATCGACGATGATAGTCAGGTTGTGTTTTATAGTTCCGGTCACATGATGTGGGCGACCCGCGCATGGTGGATGTTATACTCTTGCGGCCATAAGCAAGTCGCTGTGCTGGATGGCGGTCTTGAGAAATGGAAAGCTGAAAACCGTGACCTTTCGATGGATGCGGGAAGCTACACCGCCGGTCAGATGAGCGTTAATCTTGACGCAGAGCGGTGGGTCAACAAAGAGCAGACGGCTGCTGCGATTGAAGATGGAGGTATCTGTACAATTAATGCGCTGGCACCTGGCGTATATTCCGGTGAAGCGGACATGCATTATGGTAGAAGGGGGCACATCGAGAACAGCAAGAACCTCTATTACGATACGATGATGAACGAAGGCTGTTTTAAGCCAGCTGAAGATTTAAGGCAGAATTTTGAGGAAAGTGGCGTGTGGGGTACGCCTAGGGTCATCGCCTATTGCGGCGGAGGTATATCCGCGACAATTGATGCGATGGCGCTAACTTTGATCGGGCATGACAATGTAGCGATATATGATGGTTCCATGAGTGAATGGGTAAAAGATGAAAGCCTGGCATTGATCACTGGTTCATAGAGTGAAGCAGTGTTTCTCACGCAAAAAATTTTGATCTGAAGATAAACAAACGATTTTAAATAAGTTGATTAACTAAAGGAGTAAAACCATGGCAGAAGCCTGGATTATAGATGCATGTAGAACACCAAGGGGTATTGGCAAAAAAGGTAAGGGTGCCTTGGCGGATGAACATCCACAACATCTCGGTGCTGCAGTGTTAAAAGCGCTGCACGACAGAGTGGGTTTTGATACCGCTGAAGTAGATGACATTATTTTTGGCACTAGCTCCCAACGGGGACAGCAGAGTGGCGACCTCGCCAGAATGTCGGCACTTGATGCAGGTTATGACATAAAAGCCAGTGGTGTCACACTAGACAGATTTTGTGGTTCTGGCATTACGTCGGTCAATATCGCCGCCGCAAACATTATGTCGGGTATGGAAGATTTGTGTATCGGTGGTGGTGCGGAAATGATGTCTACATTCGGTCAGGGCAGTGGTAATAGCTCTCCTTTCCTCGATAACGACAATTTCAGACTAAGAGACGTTCATCCTCAGCCTCATCAGGGTGTGTGTGCTGATGCGATTGCTACCATTGAAGGTATTAGCCGAACAGCACTTGATGAGTTAGCTCTGGTTTCCCAACAGCGAGCCGATAATGCCATTAAGAACGGCTACTTTGATCGGTCGTTGGTACCCGTGCATAAGCTCGACGGCAGCATTGCGTTAGACCACGAGGAGTTTCCCCGTCCACAAACGACCCTTGAAACATTATCTGGTCTGGAGCCCTCTTTTGCGCGTATGGCTGATATTCCGCTGGACGAATCTGGCACAACTTTCCGCAAGTTAGTGAATCAGAGGTTCCCGGATCTTGATGTACAGCATTTCCACCACGCGGGTAATTCTTCAGGCGTTGTAGATGGTGCAGGGGCTGTCTTGATGGCATCGGCGGACTATGCAAAAGCAAATGGGTTGAAGCCGCGTGCCAGAATTGTTGCTATGTGCAATATGGGTGATTGCCCAACACTGATGTTGAATGCGCCTGTTCCGGCCGCGAAAAAAGTGCTCGCCAAAGCCGGCATGACACTTGATGACATTGATCTGTTTGAGATTAACGAAGCGTTTTCGGTTGTTGCTGAGAAGTTCATTCGTGACCTGAATCTCGATCGGGATAAGGTTAATGTAAACGGTGGTGCGATGGCGCTGGGTCACCCGATTGGTGCAACTGGCTCCATGCTGATTGGTACAGTGATTGACGAGCTCGAGCGTCGCGGGCAGCAGTTTGGTCTTGTGACCATGTGTGCTGCTGGTGGTATGGCTCCCGCCATCATCGTTGAGCGTATCTAGTCGTAAGAAAGTAGATGCGATAACAGCCCGGGTTGCTTATGATTCCATTGGCAATCCGGGTTTGTTGTTTCTATCCTTTCTCAAACGGGTCCGGCGTTAATTTGCAGACATGTGTGAACCCGGGTCTATGAGTTACTTCCGAATATTCCAGTTTCCAACGTTACTGTTAGCCGGCGCTTCCGCGTTTAGTATGTCGACGTTGTTTAGTGCCATGAAACCAGTGCTACTCACTCGATATGTTGAGCAGGCAGGCTTTAGTGAGTCTCTCGCTGGTCTCGTTGTGGCAATGCCTTTTGTCGGTATTGCGCTTTCTTCCCTATTATTGAACAAACTGCTGGGTCTGATGCCGCTGCGGCTGCTGGTGATTGTTTTTGGTGGGTTGTTAACAACCACGGAGCTCGTAAGTGCCTATGTCTTTGACCTCAAGGCATTGGTGCTGACGCTGCAGTTTTTTGCTGGCATCTCAGTTGGTGTGTTAACGGGTAGCGTTTCTAGAATCATCGCCACACAAACTCTTGCGGATGAGATGTTTGGATTTGTTGATATGGCTGCCGTTTTTCTGATGTCATTTATGATTGCTGGTGTGGGAGCGGCGATTGGTGCGCTTGGACTTGAAGGCGGCTATTTGTTCGCAGCTGCCCTCTCGCTTGGCTATACGCTGCTGATGTTAGCTCACAATACAAACGATGGTCAGCAGGGCGGTACAGTCAAATTCAGTAAGCCTTTGTTGATTTCGTTAAGACCTATCGCTGTAATTATAATGGGTATGCTGTTCGTAACCTGCAGTGGTTTTGGATTTGCCTTCCTCTTTACCATCGGCATAGATCTGGGCATGAGCTACGCATCCGCTGGCTCCTTCATTGGTACGCTTGTGCTCGTGTCCTCTCTTGCTTGCCAGCTTGGAGGTTGGAGTAGTGGCAAGTTTGGTCCTTATCGTCCGCTGGCGGGTGCCTATATTGTGTGTGCGGTAGGTTGGTATATTGCTATTCATGCGAGCAGCCAGTTGATATTTATGATTGCGCTCGTGCCGGCGATATTTTCCTTGCAGTTTAACTTTCCGATTCTGCTGGCGCTTTCCGGCTCCCTTGATGCGGAAGGTAGGTGGGCAGCAATTGCGACACCGCTGCTGATGAGTGGGTTCGCCTGGGCTGCGATCGTAGCGGGAGCAATTGTGAGCGTCTGGGGTATCCCTGCTCTTGCAACGGCGACTGGGCTTGGACTGCTGATTTGCCTGTTGTTGCTGATCCCTTCAAGGGAAGCAACGGTATGAGACGAAAGGTAGGCACCCTTGATTTGGATAGGTGGCTCCTTCCATTATTGATTTTAAATCTGTTGGTTTGGGTCGTTGCGCGCTTCATTTCTGATACCAATCTTGATCCCTATGGGGATATGTTGGAAAACTTTGCGTGGGGACAGGAATTCAGCTGGGGTACCCATAAACACCCTCCGCTCATTGGTTGGGTGACGGCACTTTGGTTTTCGATATTGCCGCGCAATGACACCGCTTACCATTTGTTATCTTATTTAAACGTATTGCTTGGCTTGGTCGGGGTCTATCGGGTTGCAATTGTTCTTGGGTTTGCTCGGGTGGCTGTGCCTACGGTGCTCTTGTTGGCGATGGCGTTACCCTATAGCACGCTTGCAGTTAAATTTAATGCGAACGCCATACTTTTATCTCTTTGGCCTTGGGTCGTTTTTGGTTGGCTTAAAAGTCAACAAGAAACCGATACAAATGTAAACACGTGGACCATCCTGTTTGGTGTACTAGGTGGTTTGGCGCTGCTCGGTAAATACTATAGCGGTGTACTGATGGTTGGTTTGCTGTTGGCGAGTTTTAGCTCAAAGGATGGGAGGCATTGGTTAAAAAGTTATAAACCTTGGCTTTCTGGCATCGTCTTTACCCTGATATTGACACCCCACATTCTTTGGTTGTTTGACAATAGTTTCATTTCCTTCGCCTATATTGCTGCGCAATCAGAAAATCGAGCTCCCTATCGGGCGCTGTTGAAGTTCGCCTTTGTGCCATGGTTGTATTGGTTGATTCCACTGCTGATATGCGCATGGATAGGCACTCGTCAAGAGCAATCGGTGATTGCTCGAATTCGCCGTTTCCTTAAGAACCTTGTGCTGGCCTGGTACTGTCGAGGTTGGAACGACACGTTGTTTTGGATGGTGATGCTTCCTTGGATGTTGACGCTACTGTTTGGCACCCTCGGTATTGTTACGCTTTCTCTACCGTGGGCGATACCTCTCGGGTTTGGTTTTCCACTATTATGGATAAGAAACCTTTGGCAAGCCGAAGGGGACGTAATGGCAAACTATTCAGGCAGCATCCTCCGGATTTTTTGCGTTTGGTTAGCTTTGATTCTAATTGTGAGTCCCATCTTTGCTGTGTTCGAGGCTAAGAGAGAGAGTGCTAATTATTACCGGCCGCGGGCCGAGGCAGCAGAAGCGATCATTCAAAAGTGGCAGGAAACGCTGCCAGACAACGAACTCCATTGGGTGGGCGGCCAGTGGGCGGAAAATGGGTTAGTTGCTTTCTATGGGAACCCTGAGATTAAGATACTTCCCGGATTGCCTGATAGTGAAGCGGCCGCGGCGGTATCTTCATTGGACTGGCGTAGAAAGCCAGGACTTATTTTGTGTCCTCGCAGGAAAGCCGCGACACCGCCGCCTTTCTCCTGTCCTCGTGATACAACGAGTTGGTTAGAAGAGAATAGTCTGCCAGTTCGAACGATAGAGGTTCGTGTTCAAAAAAATGGATTCAGATTTCCTGTTGAATGGGAATTTGAGTACCTGGGTTATATCTATTTACCGAAAGAAGGTAGGGCAGTCGATGACAGTTAATTATGGAGTGATTGGTACAGGGATGATGGGTTGCGAGCATATACGTAATATCGTCCAGATAGAGACAGCGTCGGTAGTCGCTATCGCAGATCCGAGTGAGCGGTCGCTTGGTTGGGGTCAGAAAGCTTGCCAAGGCAGATTTACGCCTGACGAATACACCGACTATCGGGATCTTCTAGCAAGAGATGACATTGATGCGGTGGTTGTTGCATCGCCAAATTTCACTCACATTGATGTGATGCGAGATGTGTTTGGTACAAGCAAACATGTGCTTCTGGAAAAGCCAATGTGCACAACCATGGCTGACTCGATCGAGTTGCGAACAATGGCAGAGAAACACACAGGCATGGTTTGGATCGGACTTGAATATCGATATATGTCGCCCATCATGAGTTTCCTTAACGAGCTCGAGGACAATGTGGTTGGAGACATTAAGATGTTTTTCATTCGAGAACACCGATTCCCGTTCCTTAAGAAGGTAGATAACTGGAATCGGTTTAACCGCAACAGCGGAGGCACGCTGGTTGAAAAATGCTGTCACTTCTTCGACATGATGAATCTTGTCGTCAAGTCAAAGCCAGTCAGAATATTTGCCTCCGGGGCCCAAGACGTGAACCATCTTGACGAACGTTATGACGGAGAAGTGCCGGACATTCTGGATAACGCCTTCGTTATCGTGGACTACGAAAACGGAGCCAGAGCCTGTCTTGATCTATGCATGTTCGCCGAGGGCGGTCGAAATGAACAAGAGCTGGTGGCAACGGGTTCTGGCGGCAAACTTGAGGTGACGATTCCCGAGGGTGTCATGACAAAAGCGGGAAGGGACTATGGTAAATTTACTACGCGAAAAATTGAATTGGATCCTCGGGTTAACGAAGTGGGGCTGCATCACGGCGCCAGCTACTTGGAACATCTGGATTTTATCCATTGTATAGAAGAGAACCTTGACCCCAGAGTGACAGTTGAGGATGGATTGTTGTCGGTGGCGATGGGTATCGCGGCTCAGGAGTCGATTGCCAGAGGCGCGCCGGTGCAGCTTGAAGAGCTTCTATAGCGAATGTAACACTGCTATTGTGCGCACTGGTTAAAAATAGTGGTTCAAATGTCTCTATTCTCACGATCTTTATTCCAGTGTTTGTTGTCGCTGGCGGTTTTTGTCTCGACGCCTGAAATGCTTGTCGCTGCAGAGGAAGTTGCACTGCCGCGCACCATGGCCTGGAGTGCTTATAACCTGGGCACTACCGGTTACAATCAAGCAGTGGCTATCGGCAAGGTACTCAAGGACAAACACGGCGTTAATCTCAGGGTTATCCCTGGCAAAAATGATATCTCCCGGTTACTGCCATTGAAGAAGGGTAGGGTCCAGTTCACAGCAACCGGTGTGGCAACCTACTTCGCTCAGGAAGGTATGTTCCAGTTTGCGCATCGAAATTGGGGACCTCTGCCTATTAGAATTACGATGTTGTCGAACGGATTATCCAATCAGTCTCTGGCGGTTGCCGCAGACACCGGCGTGAAGGAGTTTTCCCAATTACGAGGCAAGCGCATAGCCTGGGTTCGAGGTGCGCCTGCACTCAATGTGTCTACAGAGGCGATGCTTGCCTGTGGCGGACTTACCTGGGAAGACGTTGTTCGGGTCGAATACCCGGGATACGCTGCGATGTGGAATGGCGTTGTTGCAAATCAGATTGATGCGGCCTATGCCACAACCGTCTCGGGTCCAACCCGCAAACTCGAAGCTAGCCCCCGTGGCATATTTTGGCCACCTTTACCTCACGAAGATAAAGCCTGCTGGCGTCGCCTTAAAAAAGTGGCTCCTTATTTCGTGCCGCATATCGCGGTCAGAGGCGCGGCAATTTCCGAAGAGAGCCCCCATGAGGGAGGCACTTATCCGTACCCTATTTTGATTTCTCTGGCTGATCAAAAAGACGATCTTGTTTATTCTCTAGCGAAGGCGATTCACCTTGGTTATGACGACTACAAAGATGCAGATCCAGGGGCAATCGGTTGGGCTATGCATTTGCAGCAGTTTGACTGGGTTGTACCCTTTCATTCCGCCGCTATTCAATACTACAAGGAGGTAGGGGTTTGGAAGCCAGCGCATAGTGTTCATAATGACCGATTGGTTCAGCGCCAAAAAGTGCTGGGGGATGCCTGGCAAACACTTCAAAGCCTTGACGTTGAAAGCGATGAAAAATTTGCAACACTCTGGTTACAGTTACGTGAACAGAAACTGACGGACGCAGGTTTTGATCCCGTTTGGTAAAAAAATCTTTTGAATAAGTGTCGGTTGATGGTGAAAAGTCCATGACAAAACAGCGAGCCACAGATGGACCGTTAGGTATTCTTCTTGCTTTAACCGCGGTGATTGTTTCATTGCTTGCAATGGACAGCCTTCGAGTACTTGGTGCCCCATTGTTGTCCGGCATTGTCTCGCTTGAAACGCAGTACTTTTATCTTGTGCTGATGTTTCTTATGCCGCTTGGGTTTCTGCTCTATCGATCAAATCAGAAGACCGATCTGTTGCCGCTTGATGTGTTGCTTGCACTGATAAATTTCCTGGCTTGTGGTTGGTTGTACTGGCATTCAGAACAAATTCTCGATGAAGGTTGGGAGTTTGGTAGTCCAGAAGAGGCTGTCTGGGTTTCCTACGTGCTGTGGGCCTGTGCGCTGGAAACAGTGCGACGTGTTGCTGGTTGGTCGCTTTTTATATTGGTGTTTCTTTTTTCCCTCTACCCACTTGCTGCAGAGCAGATGCCCGATGCTATTTCCGGCATGTCGGTTTCTCTGCAGGATACGGCGATATACCATGCAATGAGCAGTGAAAGCGTACTGGGGTTGCCATTTCGCGCTTTTGCAAATCTGGTCATTGGTTTTCTTGTATTCGGTGTTGCTTTGAAATGCACCGGAGGAGGGCAGTTCTTCATTGATCTAGCATTTTCGCTTTTGGGGCGGGTGCGTGGTGGACCAGCGAAGGTGGCGATTCTTTCCAGCGGTCTAATGGGATCAATGAGCGGTAGCGTAGTCACGAATGTGTTGACGACCGGGCAGTTGACTATTCCGGCAATGAAACGATCAGGTTTTAATGCATCCGCAGCCGGGGGCATCGAAGCATGCGCTTCAACCGGCGGCGTGCTGTTACCCCCGGTGATGGGTTCGACAGCATTCGTCATGGCGACTTTCCTTGGCATGCCTTACTACGATGTGGCGCTGGCGGCGGCGATTCCTGCAGTGCTGTATTTTGTTGCACTTTTCCTGCAATTGGATGCATTTGCTGCACGTGAAAATCTTCAGGGCGCTGATGAAGACGAGATTCCAGATCTGCTCGATACCATTAAAAATGGTTGGTATTATCTTGGTGCTTTTGCCGTGCTGGTAGTGTTACTGCTTGTTATGCAAAGAGAGGCGTTGGCGCCCTGGCTGTCTACCCTTGTACTTCTAATACTAAACCAATTTTCCAAACGACATAGGTGGGGTGCAAAAGACGTTTTTGACTTTCTAGTTGCCAGTGGCTCACTGTTTGTCGAATTGCTAATTGTACTCAGCGGGGTGGGTCTCATTGTTGGCGCTTTGTCGCTAACGGGGTTGTCCGGCACGTTGGTAAATGAGCTGCTTTTCCTTGCAGGTGGCTCTACCCTTGTATTGCTGTTGATGGGGGCACTGACAAGTTTTGTTCTGGGCATTGGTATGA
>UPTG01000140.1_pt1 | contig 62835 bp, 61 predicted proteins | sample 2160121 | NCBI WGS metagenome assembly UPTG01 (sample SAMN06266255, study PRJEB28933) | marine metagenome | isolation source: Columbia River Estuary | place: USA:Columbia River Estuary, USA | collected 2014-07-27 | reverse complement strand
TCTGTCACATGGATCAAAGAGACATTGCCGAAGGTATCAAATTCGAGCAGCTTACTTTGGGTCAAGGATTGCTGTGCGGCCAGCCGGCCCCAGTTGCCAAAGCCAGATCCACCGTAAAGCGCGGCCGCGGCCATAGTGGTTTGCAAAAAATCACGACGAGATATCATTTCGGTCCTCACATCCGCGCCACATATGCACGATATTGAATTCGTTTAACTGTAAAAGAACCCATGGCCCTTATAGGACATGGGTTCTAAAGATTTATATTAGTTGCGGACCGATGGGGTCTCTACAGATAAACCATTGCCGCGCGCTGCGAGATAGAGCTCAAGAGCCTTAAATTCATCGCCGCCCACCTTAAAGGGTGTCGCGCGAATGTTTTGCATACAGCCTTTGAAACGCCCATGCGCAGAGTTCAGCTTAGCATTTTTCAAACGGTATGTTGGAAAGCCGTTGATTTGACCTTGGCTCAGGTGATCGGCGCGGATCATCACGCCGTAATTGTCTTCATGACAATTTGAGCAGGCCATATCCAATTGACCAACACGCTGGTAATAGAGGCCCTTACCCCGCTCAAAGAACGGCGCCGCATCACCATCAACCGCGACATTAATCGACATGCCGCGCGATTGCAGCCCGATCAAAGCGGTCACAGAGGTCATTTGACCACCGGAATACTTCCAAGGCTCCGCACCCATACGATCAGTCCGGCATTCATTGACCAGATCTTCCATGGTGACCAATTCGCCATTCTCCACCCGTGGCAGAGTTGGACGCAGGCCTGCAAAATCGGCTACATCTTCGTGACAGCTTGCACAGGCCTTGCCTTCGGACCCTTCAACCTTATCAAACAAATCAACGCCTTGATCGACGAAAACGAAGGCCGGATTCTCGAAATCATCCATTTGCAGAACCTGGGTTTCACCCGATCTAAAGTGCCAACCAGAATAGACCGTATCGAGGTTTTCAGCAAAGGCTGGCGCTTCGGCCCGGGTCTTAATAACTTCCCCGTCTACCGACAATGTCGCGTCATCTTGTGCAGACGCAAAACCAGCGGACAAAGCGACAATGGCTGCACTCTTTAGTAAAGTCTTGAATTCCATTTTCAGTCCTCCCTAGACCACAAGATATTAGGCTATTTTTATTTTCTTTGAGGTCTCATAGACAGAACCATCGTCGTCATACCAAGTGAATTTGAACTCACCGGCTTCAGGCACCATGGCATCAAATTGGAAATATGGATTCGTTGAAATCGCAGGTTCCAAAGTCACATCGATGATATTTTGACCATTAAAGTCGGCTACAAACCGATTGATAATTGAGCGCGGGATGATGTTTCCGTCGCCATCTTTGCGCACCCCGGATTCCATTTTATGGCTGATCAAAGTTTTGATCGTGATCACATCACCTGCTGCGGCCGATTTTGGAACCTTAACGCGCGGTTTTACACCTTTCGCCATCAGTACTTCTCCTTAAATTCTGAGTTTAGCCGCCGCAGCCGCCGATTGTTACTTTTACAGTGGCACCCGCTTGGCGGAATGAGCCATCTTCCATTTTCGCCACAGCAACCACGTCTTGGGTCTTTGCCAAACGAATCCGCGTCGCGCCGGACCGCGCGCCAGCCATTGGACCGAAATTAAATGTGGCGACGGCTGGCGTCGGGTTGCCCGTTGCCAACAGCATGATGGACACGGCGCCGGGTGCTGTGACCGATACGGGCACAGTGTTGCCGTTTTCGGCGATTTCAGGGGCTGTCAGCTCAATGCCGCCCTCTGCAACGCTGGCGCCGCCAGTAAAGGCCGCAATTGCATCATCAGTTTTCGATGCAAAGGCGGGCATCCCTGCGAAACTCGCAGCGGCAAATGCGCCGGATCCGAGGGCCAGAATGTTTCGTCTCGTAAATTCCATGTTATGTCTCCCTGATCTTAGTCAGATCTTTAGTCTTTAAGGGTCAAAAGATATGCCACCACATCTTCAACTTGTTGGGCTGTCAGAATCGATTTGCCATCGAATTTTTTGAGCGGGCGCTCATATCCGCTATCGATGTAGAAAGCTGGCATAATCGTACCATCGAACATCATCTTGGCGTTTACCACGATCCCGCGCAATTCAGCCGCTTCCCAGCGATCAGCAACGCCGGTCAGTGGCGGGCCGACTTCCCCGTGAAACTGCTGCTCTGGCATGTCATCATTCGTATGGCAGGCAAGGCAGTTTCCCAATTTGCGATTCATAAAGGTCTTGCGACCCGCGGAGGCATCTCCAGCCGTTCCGGTCAAAGAGGCCATCACAGAGCCGTCCTCAAACGCGACACCACTTGGCGCAGTCTCCGCGACAGCAGTTGTCACACTCAGCACCGACACTGCGGCAATTGTAAAAATATTTCTCATGCGTCCTCCCGAAACACTTTTTTGTTTGAGTATACCGTAGTCGACCAACGGGGCAACAATCAACTACAAATTCACTTTAATGAATTTATTATTGCCCGACTTGCTTTAAAAAGCCCTAACTTTGCTCGGCAAACTTGCGGGCATGGTACTTTTGAAAACTCTCTTCGCCGTCATAACCATGTTCAACAACCCAGTTTAACATATTGAATGTCGTGTGTTTTTCAAAGGCTCCCGGCATATTGGCCACAGCAGCCTGGCTGGCGGTGACATCGTCTGCCACCTCTTCAGGAAAAAACAGGAGTGACGGAGTAAACAGCGCGCCCCAACGGCGAACCATCTCTTTTTCCGGCAAGACAGTCCCGTCAAAGTCCGTCACTTCGACGTCTCCAAACATATTTATCTGCACAACGAAGAAGTTTTCGTCGATATAATCGGCGATCTTGGCCACAGGAAAAACTTCTTCATGCATTTTCTTACAATAGATACAGCCGCGCTGCTCAATGATCACCATGAGCCGTTTGCCTTCGGCATTTGCGTCAGCCAGATCCTCTGACAGATCTTTGAACGTGTCTCGCATCCACGGCGCCTTGTGCAAACCATCGTCACCCATTTCGGCGAACCCCATGGTTGCACTCATGAAAACAACGGCGGCGGCCAATAATAAACGTGTCATTGCAGTCCCTTCCTATCCGATACGCCCAAAACTGGGCACAAGTTCTAACATCCATTGCGCGATATAGTTCATAGAATTTGTCGCGATGAGCAATCCAAAAACAATCAAAAACACACCCATTGCTTTTTCCACCAGCCCCAAATGCCGCCGAAACCGCGCCATCCAGCGCATGAATGGGGCAATGAAGAAAGCCGCAATGATGAAGGGCAATGTCATTCCCAGCCCATAGGCCAAGAGCAGCAAGGCCCCATTCCAAGCCGTTTCCGCACCAGCTGCGGTAAACAAAATCGCCGCCAGAACCGGACCGACACAAGGGGTCCAGCCAAAGGCAAAGGCCAGACCAACCACATAGGAGCCGATCAGGCTGAGGTTCGACATTTTCCCGGTATCAAAACTCATCTGCCGATAGAGCAGAGCGATCTTGATCACCCCTAGGAAATGTAAACCCATGGTGATGATAATGGCAGCCGCCAGCCAGCGCAGAATATCGAAATATTCGCGCACAACCTGTCCAAAGCTGGTCGCCGCAGCGCCAAGCCCCATGAAAATAGTGATCACACCGGCCGCAAAAAACATGGCCGCAAGCACTGCACGGCGGCGCGTGGCGCTATCAATCTCTGAGTCGTTGCTGATTTGGTTCATGCCAACCCCAGCCAGATAACTCAGATAAAACGGCACAATTGGCAAAATACAGGGAGAAACAAAAGATAACAGCCCCGCCAAAAATGCTGAAACAATGGAAATGTCGAACATGAGGCGTCACCTATATTGCAATTTGATAAATTCATATTACAATTTATGAATACGAAAGGTCAATTTCCAAATGTGGACTAAAGCACTGAGCCTCACCCTTGCGATGCTCGCCCTTCCAGCCATGTCAGAGACACGCTTGATTATGGCGGAGGAAGAGGGCTGCATGTGGTGCGCCCGCTGGAATGAAGAGATTGGCCCGATTTATCCAAAAACACCCGAAGGCCGCGCCGCGCCGCTCCAGCGTTTGGATGTGCATGATCCTCTGCCAGCCGAGTTGCAATTCGACCGCAGCCTGCATTTCACGCCAACCTTTGTGCTTATGGTGGATGGGGTTGAGGCCTCCAGAATTGAAGGCTACCCGGGGGAAGATTTCTTTTGGGGCCTGCTTGGGCAGATGCTGATCGCGGCCGCTGTTCCCATGAGCCAATGAAATTCGTGTTATTGACCCATGAGGGCCTAATATGTCACATATACTAGACAGTGTGCACATGAGGCAGAACAAAACCATGGCTTTGCCGGTTTTTGACAAAAATATTTGTCCCGAAGATATGGACAAAATGGCAGGTAACGCGGTTCGAGCCGCAAACTTTCTCAAGGCGATCAGCCATGAGGGGCGCCTCATGATTCTGTGCTATCTCGCCTCTGGTGAGAAATCCGTGACGGATCTTGAAGAGCTGCTCTCGGCCCGCCAAGCGGCTGTATCGCAGCAATTGTCGCGCCTACGGATGGAGGGGCTTGTCACCCCACGCCGCGAAGGCAAGGTGATTTATTACAGTTTGACCGACAAACGCTCTACGCAAATCATGGAGGTCGTCTATGATCTTTTTTGCCGGGGCACCTAGGGCGCTCACATGCTAGACACACTGTCAGAACCCGCAATTGTCGCATGGATCGGCTTGGCGGGCGGCGTGGTTCTTGGGCTCGCGGCCCGCATTGGCCGATTTTGTACGCTTGGCGCTCTGGAAGATCTTTTTTACGGCGACAGCTCTGAGCGCGTGCGCATGTGGGGCATTGCGATTGGTTTGTCGATTGCCGGCAGTTTCGCCGCCCAGGCGCTCGGCTGGATCGATCTGACCCGCTCCATCTACCTCTCAGCGGCTTGGAGCCCATGGGCGAGCGTCGCAGGCGGCCTCACCTTTGGCTATGGCATGGCACTCGCGGGAAATTGCGGCTATGGCGCATTGGCCCGACTGGGCGGCGGAGATATTCGCGCCTTCATCATTGTTCTGGTCATGGGTATATTCGCCTATATGACGATTGCAGGCCCCTTGGCCTATATGCGCATTTGGATCTTCGGGGGCGGCAGTGCAGCCCCTACCCCGCCAAGCATCGCATTTGCGCTGTCAGATCAACTCGGGCTCTCCCTTACTTGGGTCGGTATGGGCCTAGGGTTTTGCATCTTTGCCCTCGCCGCTGTCCGTCGCCCGTTTTGGCAACATCTCAAAACAATGTTTTGGGGCGGGCTGGTGGCCGGGGCGATTGTATCTGGCTGGATTGGCACACAATGGATTGCCACCCATGGCTTCGAAGAGCTGCCCGTTGTCACCCACACCTTCTCTGCCCCGATCGGTGAAAGCCTCATCTACCTGATGAGCGCCAGCGGCAATTCTGTGAGCTTTGCCACAGGATCTGTCTTAGGCGTCTTGATTGGTGCTTTTCTCGGCTCCATATTCAAAGGGCACTTCCGCTGGGAGGCCTGTGACGATGCGCGCGAGTTACGCCGGCAAATTTTTGGAGCGGCGCTTATGGGCGTCGGATCCGTCTTGGCGCTGGGATGCAGCGTTGGACAGGGACTATCGGCCTTCTCCACCCTCGCCTATGGCGCCCCTGTAACGCTCATCTGCATCATGATTGGTGCCGCAATCGGGCTACGCCAATTGATCCAAGGGTTTCATCAAATCGATTGAGCCCTGCGGCACTGGCAAAATTTTTGACCACCACCGCATTTAGGACCAAATTTCTGCACCTCAATTCAGCGCCTCCAATAAGGTTCTGATCTTTCAACGCCCTGCAGAACCCTATTCCTTCTATCCCGCTCACAGTAGAATTTCGTCACCCCAAGCGCATTTGCATCCTGTAGTTTTAAGGGGCAAGTGAGGATCAAACAATAAAAGGTGTTTGATATGTTTGAACAACTCGGTTTCGAAAACCTGAACCCGACACAGGCGTCGCTGATCTTAGCATTGATCCTGGGCCTGCTGTTCGGCGCGATTGCCCAGCATCTCAAGTTTTGCTTCAGAAGCGCTGTTGTGGGCACAGGAAACAGCGCTCAAACAGCGCGCGGCATCTGGTTTATCACCTTGGGAACAGCCTTGCTCGGCACGCAGCTTTTGACTGTAACGGGATATATCTCGTTTGACGATCACCGTTTTCTGGCAAGCGATCTTCCAGTTGCAGCAATCCTTGTCGGAGGTGTCATGTTTGGCATTGGCATGGTGCTCACCCGTGGGTGTATCTCGCGCCTCTCTGTGCTGACCGGCTCGGGCAATCTGCGGGCCCTCACCGTGCTTGTGGTCTTCGCAATTCTTGCCCATGCGACGCTTAAAGGCATTCTAGCCCCTCTGCGCGTCTGGCTTGGCTCTGTCACCCTGCCCATGGGCGAGGTCAGCTCGCTTGCGGGACTTCCCGGCGGCGCTGCCGTTTGGGCGGTTCTGTTGGCTTTGATCTGCTTTGCCCTCGCCGCCCGCTCTGGTGTCGCTTGGAGTAAAGCGCTCTGGGCCGGGCTGCTGGGCCTCTTGGTCCCCGCGGGATGGCTTGGCACAGGCTTTGTCTTACAAGATGAATTTGACCCCATCGTGATGCAATCTCTGTCCTTTACCGCCCCTGCTGCAGATTTAATCTTTTGGACAGTGGCCTCCTCCGCCATTCCGGCCGGATTCGGAGTTGGGTTGATCCTCGGCGTGGTCCTCGGAGCCGCGGCGGCCTCCCTCAGCAAAGGCGAATTTCACTGGCAATCTTTCGACACACCCAAACAAACCGGCCGTTATTTCTTGGGCGCGGCGCTCATGGGTGTGGGCGGGGTATTGGCAGGTGGCTGTACCGTTGGTGCAGGTCTGGCGGGCATTGCAAGCCTCAGCATCGCCGCACTCTTTGCGCTGGCCTCAATCGCTCTGAGCGGATGGGCCATGCAGGCGTTGTTGTCAGAAAAAAATAGCGCAGCTATTGGCGCGCATTAGAAGATTGAGCGCTCAAGGGCGGGTGATCTGCCCTTGAGCTTCTTATCGTTACAGCGCCTGCAACCGTTTGAACAATGACGAAGTATCCCAGCGACCACCGCCCATCTTCTGCACGTCTTTATAGAATTGATCGACCAAAGCCGTAACGGGCAGGCTCGCGCCATTCTCATCGGCCGTCGCCAAACAAATTCCAAGATCCTTGCGCATCCAATCCACAGCGAAGCCATGCTCAAAGTGATCGTCCAGCATCGTCTCGAAGCGATTGGACATTTGCCAGCTGCCGGCAGCGCCTTGGCTAATGACCTCAACCACAGAGGCACCATCCAGCCCGGCTTTCGAGGCAAAATGCATCGCCTCTGAAAGGCCTTGCACCAGACCGGCAATGGCAATCTGGTTGCACATCTTGGTCATTTGTCCCGCACCGCTCTCGCCAATGCGACGGCAGAGCTTTGAATAGACCGCCATAGCAGGCTCAGCGCGATCAAAATCGGCCTGATCTCCTCCGCACATAATCGACAATTGGCCATTCTCAGCCCCGGCTTGGCCACCAGAAACAGGCGCATCCACAAAAGCGATGCCTTTGATGCGCGCAGCCTCATACAGCTCACGCGTGACCGCGGCAGAGACCGTGGTGTGATCTACAAAAATGCTGCCCTCGGCCATAGACGCAAAGGCGCCGTCTGGCCCCAAACAGACCGACCGCAGATCGTCATCATTGCCGACGCAGGCCATGACCATCTCAGCTCCCTTTGAGGCTTCAGCCGGGGTTGCGCCAGTTGCACCGCCATGCTCAGAGGCCCAAGTGCCGGCTTTTGCAGCAGTCCGATTGTATACTGTGACCTCATGGCCCGCACGCGCCAGATGTCCCGCCATAGGGTAGCCCATGACACCTAAGCCTAAGAACGTAATTTTTGTCATTGTCTTATCCATCTCAGTTAAAGCTGATCGCCGGGCGCCTTACCCGCGAAAAATGCATCCAAATTGTCGAGGGCACGAAAGCCCATAGCGTCCCGCGTCTGGCCGGTCGCACTGCCAATATGGGGCAGCATGAAAATATTATCAAAACGACTGAACGCAGGATTTCCACCCGGCTCGACTTGAAAACAATCCAAACCCGCAGCGGAAAGCTGCCCGCTGTCTAGGGCCCCGATCAAGGCGGCCTCATCTACCAAAGCTCCACGCGCCGTGTTCACAAACACCGCACCGGCCGGCATGAGAGCGAAGCGCTCTGCGCTCATCAAACCGTTGGTTTCAGGCGTCGCCGGGCAGTGAAGCGACAGAAAATCGCTGACCCCCAGCAGGCTTTCAACCGTGTCATGATAGACGGCCCCCTGGGTGAGCTCTTCGGCAAGCGGGCTGCGGTTGAAGTAATGCAGCTCCATATCAAAGCCGCGGGCCTTCGCAGCAAAAGCCCTTCCCACACGGCCCATGCCAATGATCCCAAGCCGCGCGCCTGTGACCTGTTTGCCAACCATAAACGCCGGTGACCAGCTGTCCCAGGCGCCTGAGCGCACGATCCGGTCTCCCGCCACCGCATGACGCGCAGCACCGAGCATTAAAAGCATGGCAAGTTCAGCGGTGGCATCGGACAAGACATCAGGTGTGTTTGTCACCACGATGCCGCGGCTTTTCAGTGCCGGCAAATCACAATGATCCACGCCGACTGAATGATTGGCCACAATTTTCAACCGATCTGAAAACTGCGCGACAACCTCAGCTGAAAAATGCTCAGAATGACAAGGGATGATGCCATCGAAGGCAGCGCTGGCCGCAATAATTTCCTCGGCGGTTCCTGGTCTATCTTCATAGTTGATGACCACCTCATAGTCCCGTGCCGCCCGCTCAAGCGTCGCGTCAGACAAACGCCGGGTGACCCAAATTCGTGGCTTGCTCATTTTTTGGAAACACATTCTTCCCAGAAATTATACACCGCCGCCACGCAGACCAGCAGCGCAATCAGCATGAAGGGCAGACCGCCCGAAAACCCTGCAAAACCGGTCGAAATACTATGTGACAGGCCCGCGATGAATATGAGGAAAAGAGCCGTGCCCACAAGCCCCCCGATGAGTTTGACAGTTCTTGACATGCGATTGTCCTTCGTTAGGTGGCTTGCGCCAGGTGGAGTTGCAACCATCGCGCGGTGCGCAAAAGACGGTCATCTTTTTCAATTGGCCCGATGAGCTGTACGCCAATTGGGAGGTTATTGTCACCCACCAAAAGGGGCAGGCTGACGCAGGGCAGACCGGCCAGGGTCCATAGGGTGCAAAATATCGGATCGCCCGTGCCTGACCCAAATTTGGGGGCTTCCCCGGTTGCGCAGGGGGCAATGATCGCATCAAATTCGACAAACAGCTCATCAAAGAAGGTTTGGGCCGAGGCCTTCACCGCAAGCGCATCTGTGTACTCAGCTTCACTAATTTTCCGACCCCGTGCCACAATGAGCTGCAGTTCGCGGCTCAGATCTTCGAAATTCGCATCAAAGACTGCGGCTTGATGTTGGCAAATTTCATATTCATGAATGCGTGCCTGTACCGCTACAAGGTTGGCCAAAGTATCGGCCGCCGCCATGCGCGTGATCCGCGGACCGAGCACATCCAGAACAGCCTCCATCCCTTCGTGAGCGTCGGGGGACAGCCGGTCATAAAATGGCAGGTTGAACCAGACCAAATCTGGCGCAACAGGCGCTTCAGCTTGCGCGCCAGCGCGCATTTGAGGGCGCGGTCTGGCAAAGCTGCAGCTGTCGGCCTGATCATAGCCTGCCAAGGCATCGGTCAGCAATGCCACATCTTCCAACGAGCGGCCAAAACAGCCAACTTGATCGAGACTATCGGAGGTTTTCAACACCCCTGCCCGGCTGATCACGCCCCGGGTGGGTTTAAAACCAAAGGTGCCGCAGAAGGATGCTGGCCGGATCACAGACCCGTTGGTTTGCGTTCCAACTGCCAAAGGCACGTGGCAGGCCGCGACGGCCGCGGCAGAGCCGCTGGAAGAGCCGCCAGGGCTGTGCTCTGGATTGTGCGGATTTCGGGTGTCATTGGCGTGAACAAAGGCCAATTCGGTTGTCACCGTTTTGCCCATAATCACGGCCCCAGATTCACGCAGACGCTCGACCAAGCGCGCATCTTTATCTGGCTGACGATCTTTGAAAATATCAGTCCCGCGCTGGGTTGGCATATCGCGGGTATCGATGACATCTTTCAAACCAACGGGCAAACCATGCAAAGGCCCGGTGCCCAGCCCTGCTTTGCGAATGCGGTCGCATTCTGCCGCCTGCGCCAAGGCGCTCTCCGGGTCCAAATAGGCCCAAGCGTTGATTGATGCATCCGTATCTGCAATCTGCGCAAGGCAGGATTTCACCAGGTCCACGGAGGAGAGGCGACCTGAGGCGATGGCTTGCACCGCCTCAGTTGCTGTTAATGTATAGGGGGCTATCTTCACGGGACGTAGACACCAAACAGATAGTCAGGGAACCATAGGGCAATCCCAGGGAAAATATACATCAAGACCATTGTGAAAATCACAATGCCCAAATATGGCATAATCCCCTTGAAAATCTCAATCAGCTCGATCTGATTTTTCAGCACACCCTTAAGGTAATAGGCCGACATGGCCATGGGCGGCGTTAAAAACGATGTCTGCAGATTCAAGGCCACGAGCATCGCGAAAAAGTAGGGGTTCACGCCAAAGGGCTCAAGAAGCGGCAAGAAGATCGGAACGAAGATGATCAGAATTTCTGACCACTCCAAAGGCCAGCCTAGAACGAAGATGATCAACTGCGCCATGATCAAAAATTGGATCGTGGTCAAGTTCATGCCGATGACCCAATCGCTGATCAAATCATGCCCCCCGAGGTAGGAGAACACCGATGCAAATGTCCAAGACCCAACAAAGAGCCAGCACACCATCGCCGTCGCTTTTGCGGTGAGAAAGACGCTTTCCTTGAGCTTATCCCAAGTCATTGAGCGGTAGATCACCGCTAGGATGATACCTCCCAATGCCCCCATAGCCGCCGCTTCTGCCGGCGTTGCGAGGCCGCCCAGAATAGAGCCCAAAACCAAAGCAATGAGCACCGTCAGCGGAACAAAGGACACCAAAAGGTCCCAGTAGATTTTCGAAGGCGGCGGCACGTCATCCAGATTTGGCTTTGGCGCCAGTTTTGGGTTTATCCAAACACGGACGATCACATATACAATGTAGAGACCCGCGAGCAAAAGGCCCGGAAAAACGGCCGCTGCATAGAGGCGCAGAGGCGACAGGTTGCCGATGGCGGCATAGACAATCAACATGATTGACGGTGGGATCAAGATCCCCAAAGTACCGCCAGCACAGATCACACCAGAGGCAAAGCTTCGGTTATAATTGGCGTTGGCCATGGCCGGATAGGCCAACAAGCCCATCAATGTCACAACCGCGCCCACAATGCCCGAGGCCGTGGAAAACACCGCACAGGTCAGCAAGGCGGCAATCGCCAAAGAGCCCGGCAAGTTACGCGCAGCCATATAGAGCGAAAAGAACAGCCTGTTCACAATATTGGCCCGTTCCACCACATAGCCCATGAACAAAAACAAAGGAATGGCGACCAGCGTGTCGTTCTCCATGACCGAATAGGTGTTTTGGTTCAGCAAGTAGAAGATGTTGTTATTGAAAATATCCGAGAACATTTCCGGAGGACCTTGATAATAGGCGTAATAGCCAAAGCCAACGCCCATGGCGATCAAAGTAAAAGCAATTGGAAATCCAAGTAATACCAGCACGATAAACAGGCAAAGCATTAGGATGGCGACTTCAGGGTTTGTCATCATTTTATCTTTCAAAAAGTGCCAAAGGCTTAGTGAGAACCGCGCGAGCTTGGCTCACCGCCGCTCAAAGGGGATGGGATTGTCAGGTCGTCGCTATCCATCAACATGTCTTCAGTCTCGCGCACATCGCTCAGACGTTCCATCCATTGACCCGTTTTCATGGCCGTCCAGCAGCGGATGAGCTCAGCAACCCCTTGCACCAAGAGCAAGGCACCGGCCAGAGGGATGAGTGTTTTGAAGAAATAAATCTGAATCCGCGCCGGGCTGTTCCAGCTCACCTCTTTATAACGCCAGCTGTCAGATGCAATTTCCCAACCGTACCAAAACAGTGCCAAAATGCCTGGGAAGAAAAACAAAAGGTACAGCAAAAAGTCGACCCGGGCTTGCCAACGCACAGAGAAAAGGCGGTACACCACATCGCCGCGCACATGCGTATCCTGCGCCAAAGCGTAGGGACCGGCCATTAAAAATAGTGCCCCGTACATTTGCACCATCATGTCGAAAGCCCAAACCGTCGGTGCGTTGAGCACGTATCGCATGAAGACCTCATAAGAGACTGACAGCGTCAGGATCAGAATGCACCACCCAAAGGCGCGCCCGACCCATATATTCAGACCTTCGATTGCATGAACTAATTTTATCACCACTTTGCCCCTTCAAGATATACGAAATCCGGAGGCTCATAGACAAGCCCCCGGACCTCATGTGTGTTCAGATCAACCGAAATAGTGGTTATAGGCCAGCTTATAATCCGGCTGGTTGAGGTTCAGGTAGCCCATGACGTTTTTGGCGTAGGCTTTCTGGCTTTCGATGACTTTCGCAAAGAACGCATCTTCGGCCGAGATCCGGTCAACAACCACATCCCAAGCTGCCAATTGTGCAGCCATAACGTCATCTGGAGTCCGGTGCACATTCACGCCCTGTTCGTTTTGCAAAGTTTGCAAATCGTCTGCATAGCGCTTGGTGTTATGCCAATAGAAGTTGGAGTTTTCAGCTTCGGAGGCATATTTCAAGATCGACTGCAGCTCTTCGGGCAGTGCTTCGAACTTACGCTTGTTGAACGTGACTTCGAAGAATTCTTGCGACTGGTGGAACGACGCCAGGTGATAGTCTTTAGAGACGTCCTGCATCCCGAAATCGCGGTCAGATGTTGGGTTGTTGAACTCAGCCGCGTCAATCAGGCCAGATTTCATCGCTGGCTGGATTTCCCCGCCTGGCAATTGAACAACAGACATGCCCATTTCGAGCAAAACATCTGCGGCCAAACCAACCGTACGGTATTTCAGACCATCCATTTGCGAGACGTTTTTGATCTCTTCTTTAAACCACCCCAGCGGCTGTGCTGGCATAGGTGAGTTGAAGAAGGATACAACATTCAGGCCCAAAGTGCCCATGAGCTCGTCGAACAGCTCTTGGCCACCGCCATAGTTGACCCAACCCAAAACCTCTTGAGACGACCAACCAAAACATGGGCCGGTGCCAAACAAAGACGCAGCTTTGGATTTGGAATACCAGTAAGCGGGCACATAATGTGCGGCATCCAGAACACCGCGGTGCACCGCGTCTTGCATCTGGCTGGTTTTGACAACCGAGTCGACGGCCAGAAGGTCAATTTTCAGCGAGCTGCCGGCCATGGCGTGAACACGATCCACATAGGATTGCGCATTCTCTAAGAAAATGCCGCCGCCCCAGGCTGCTTGCATTTTCAATGTGGTTGTGTGGTTTGCGGCAATCGCTGGCGTCGCCAATGCTGCGGCACCTACAACGGCAGAGCCGCGCAGGAATTTTCTACGATTCAGAGTGTCAGTCATGTTTCCTCCCAAGGATTTCTCGAGTCTGACGATACGCAATGCGCCGCCAGGCTTTATTTTAGGCTTCTCGCACCTAACTTGGCCTCTAAAGATCACCGATCCTCACACCCAAGCCCTCACAGCACCAGTTCCTGCTCCAACAGTTGACGAATAGATCGCCGAAGACAAGCAATTCCTATGCATTTTATTGGATAGATTGCCGCTCCAAAGATGGAAAGTTCCAAATTATAGGCGCTAACATCGGCAACCCATATTTGGAGAAAATGAGGCATTCTTCGAATAATTACCTATTTTATTAAAAAAAATCGGGATAATTCAGTCTATATTGAAAAATTTAAATGATATTTTCGATGAAATCATAGCATCATATTTCGGGTCATTTGGTTAGAAAGTTTTACCAAAATAATTTGTTAAAATGATTGAGGCTCATTCCAGATAGCGTCTTTCAAAGTGTCAGACCCTCCGAATCGACCTTTCTGCTCAGTGCAAACGAGCAACTTCTCTCGGCTCCACGTCTAAGTGCCGAACCGTTTGGCGGATCCCCTGCACCCCATCGCGCCGCACAGCTGAGGTGCGTCGATCAAACCAGTGCGAGTCTGATAACTTGCTCACGTCACCACGCGATTTTCGAAACCCAAGTCCTATTCAACGACCGTGCAGGCAAAGGCTTGCGACTGTATAACTGGCTCTGATCGATATTTTATGATCGCAGTGTGAAACAATATCCCCGCGTCGAGCCAATACAAATCGTCACGCTCCTCAGATTGCGCACGGGCACGAAATCCAGAGGCGCCATCAAGCGTGACGTGATAGATGTCGTGATAAAACACACCGTCGCCAGTAAGATTTTGTCCTTCTTGTAAAAAATTCAAAATCCGTCCTGGAAATGCGGGGCTCATGCGCCCGTCTGCCGACACCGAAATGCGGTCAAGTTCAACACACCTATACCGTACATCGGCCAAGATGGTGGTCCCGATGAATGCAAACGAAAGAACTATTGCTAACCGCTTCATGAACATGAGGTAGCGTCTTTGAGCGCAAAGGCAACAGCTGCAACTGTGTCATTATAAAGCCCTCTGCATAACGCCCTTTCAACATTGAAAAAGAGGGCAACGCCGGCTTGGGTGGGCGCATATATGCGGTGGTGGAACCGCTGCAATATTTGAACGATACATATATCAGTAAGTTGAGGCGCTGAATGCGCCTAAGGGGCTACGGGGCTACTGGGAGGCAGGTCGCCGCAGCCCGGTGTTGCAACCGAGCAAAGTGTTTTGGCTTGGCAGCTATATTATGTAGATGTCTTTTATATATCCTACCGAAACAAACCACCCAAAGCCTAACTCTGCAATAATGATTAACCAAGACGACCCGTTTTGGGGCAAGGTGACAAAGTGCAAGTAATAACATGTCCCTAAACCACTTTTTCTAAAACCTCAAAGGCGTCCCAGGGCTTCTCAGCCTGTGGGACGCCTGCCTAGTTCATATGTTTCGCTCTAGAACTGATGCTGAAACGAGAGCTTTACTGATCGGCGCTTTGTGCCCCCAATTCCCTCTTGCTCCAGTTCCGCTTGAAAAACGGTGGCACCATCGTTGGAGATCATTGTCATCCCCAACACACCCCCCGTACCACAGTCTTTGCTAAGACTAGATGCGCGCACGGCTTCACAGGAGATTTTAGGACCAATCGAGAAAGATGACCGATAGCCCGGCATTACGTGATCTGCCACCCTCAGTTTAACATGGGGTGTGAACGAAATGGATGCAAGATCGACACCGCCAACGTCCAAGCTCAAGTTATTATTGGTCAAACCATAGGCTGTTCCTGAAATCGGGATTGAATGCACATTGGTGCGGGCGACATTGAACGCCAGTTCCGGAGCAATTGTGATATTTCCCCGCTCGATAAGGCCCGTGACACTCCCACCAACGCGCCCAGTAGCTGTTCGATAGTCACTGGACACAGCCAGGGTGGTATTGGACGCATCAAAATCATGCTGCCGCTGCCCGAGCGAGGCGAAGCCGCTGACAATCAGCTTGTCATTATAGATCCGGTTAAAATATCCGCCAAAGGACAGGCCAACACTATTTTGCGTCCCATTGAATGTCCCGCCAACCTTGGCCTTGCCGATGTCAGCGCCGATATAATACCCCAACATGACATCCTGTGAAAACTGAGTTTCATAGGCCAATCGCGCGGTGAGGTAGCCACTGGAGTTGCCAAGGCTGTCATTGAGGAGGTCAAAATCGCCAAAGGCAACCCTGTGCCATTGTTTGCCACCCACAGTGGAGAGGGCGAAAAAATCACCGTTGGTTCTAAAGCTGCCATTGCGATAGCGCGCCGTGCCGGTGATGTCGAAGGGCACAAAACCGTTCACCCCTTGGGCGTTGGATTGGCGCCGTGCCATGAACCTCTGGAAGCCCGCGCGAACCATTCGCTGGTCAGCGGCCAGTCCAGCGCGCAATTCACGGCCCGCTTCACCCCGGATCACCGCCGCAAGCTCATCTTCATGCGCCGCCAAGGCCGTGGCAGGGCTGCCCGCTTGCACCTGTAGGATGTTGGACAGTTGGTTCGACGTCCCAAGAGCGGTCGAGACCACGCCAGCGGCCACAGAGACAAACACTTGTCTGGCCCAGCACCGGCGTCACAGCAATCGCATAGCTCGTACCGCTGCCGGTCACGCCAGTGACTTGGCCATTTACCACCGTGACATCGCTTGCCACAAAGCTCACGACCGGGCTGGACAAGGTTGCCGTGACAGTGAAAGGCCCAGTGACCGTACCCGAAGGCCCAGTCAAAGCCACCGTCAAGGCCGCCGCGCGGGTGACAGTCACCGTATAGTTTTGGGTGGTGGTGCCGTCTTGCGCAGTGACCTGAACTGTCACCGTGTTGCTGCCCACTGTCAGGGTGACAGGGGTCGCAGGCGAGGCGCCGTTGACGGTCGCAGTTGCATTGGCGTCATTGACGGTCGGCGTCACCACGAGAGAGCTCACGCTATTGGACACTGAGGCCGTATAGGCAAGTGTGCCGCTCGTAAAGCTTGGGCTCAAACTGCCCTGGCTCAAGGTCAGGGCTGAGAGGGGCGCGTCGGAGGACAGCGTGAAGAAAGCCGCTGTCGGCGTGATCGCAAACGCAGGCGCCGTGCCATATTTTGCCGCAAAGGCCGTGGCCCCATCAAAAATGTTTGTGAAATTAGCAACATTGCTCACATCCCACCCGCGGATTTCGTGATCAAAGGCTGAGGCACCAAAAAACATTCTAGTCATATCCATCACGTTGAAGGTTTGCCATTGGCTGATGTCTTGATTGAAGGCTGAGGCACTATCAAACAGATAACCCATACTCGTCACAGCGGAGGTGTCCCAGCCCGATATGTCGCCGTTAAAATTTGCTCTCCGTTCGTGGGACTGCCCATATCGGTCACAAGCGATGTGTCCCAATTCTTGATATCCCCATAGGTAGAGCTATCGCCATAGATCGGACAGATGCCTGTGACTGGGCTCTCTGCAAGACAGTTTGTGATCGCGGTCGTGAATACGGTGTTGCTTGGGATTGGGGTGACGGGTGTCACCCCGTCGGAGAGGAACTGCGCCGAAGCCGATGAGATCGATAGAAAAATAGAAAGAATACAGAAAGATAGAAGCGCGCAGAGTTGGCAGAAAAATAGGGCGGTTGCGGTCTGTGCAATTGCTAAAAAATATCTCACGATAAAATCCTTATTCAAATCTCTTTCGACGAAACCGCCGCAAAATAATATAATTTCAAAGTTTTGAGCGCTGGTCGCTCAATTTCGTATATGCACTGGTATTCTATTGGTCTAAAATTTACCCAATTTAGACAGTATTAAGTGTTAGATTGGTTGTTTATTATTTTTTCGCCGGAAAATACGCGCATGTTCGATCACGTTTTGTTTACTTTCAACCGGAAGCGCATGGGTTTGCTGACATCTGCCCTGCTTTGCGCTCAAGCGGAGACGACTGGCCAGGTCAGTCGGACCATGCAGCCAATTCCTAGCAGCCAATTCATAGGGAAGCCCCCCACAAGCTGCTGTACTATTGCACGATAGAAGATGCGCTCCGCGCCCAGAGTATTTAGACCAGAGTTCGGCTTACAGCGTCTTGCCATCCCGAATAGAGCCTATCGCGGCGTGGCGCGTCCATTTGCGGCTCAAAGCGGCGATCGCAGGCCCAGCTGTCTGCGAACCCTTGTTGGTCTGGGTAAATTCCAGCGCGTGAGCCGGCCAGCCAAGCTGCCCCCAAAGCTGTGGTCTCCAGAACCTTGGGACGATCCACAGGCGCGCCGAGAATATCTGAGAGAAATTGCATGGTCCAATCGGAGGCTGTCATGCCCCCATCGACGCGCAACACAGCCTCCCCTGGCCTTCCCATGTCATCTTGCATCGCCAGAAGTAGATCGCGGGTTTGATAGCCTACGCTTTGCAGCGCCGCTTTGGCAAATTCCTTGGGGCCAGAATTGCGGGTCAATCCGAAGATCGCGCCGCGACAGTCGGCGTTCCAATAGGGCGCGCCGAGCCCGGTAAACGCCGGCACAAGATACAGCGATTGGGTGGGGTCGGCGGCGGCGGCCATGTCAGCAGTTTCATGCGCCGCAGAAATAAGCCCGAGCCCGTCGCGCAGCCATTGCACCACCGCCCCGGCGATAAAGATTGAGCCTTCCAAGGCATAGGTCGGCTTGCCGCCCAACTGATAGGCAATCGTGCCAAGCATCCGATTTTTCGATGTCACCAAAGTACCGCCGGTGTTCAGAAGTGCAAAACAGCCCGTGCCGTAGGTCGATTTCAACATCCCCGGCTCAAAGCACGCCTGTCCGATGGTCGCGGCCTGTTGATCCCCCGCCACACCAAGAATTGGTATATCTGCGCCAAATAAGGTGGTTGTCCCAAACTCTGAGGCGCAGTCGCGCACGTCGGGCAGCATCGCCGGCGGCACCTGCATCAGCGCGCAGATTTGCGCGTCCCAGCAACCTTGACGAATGTCATAGAGCATGGTGCGGGCCGCATTGGTTGCATCTGTCACATGGGCGCGCCCTTCAGTCAGTTTCCAGATCAAATAGCTGTCCATCGTCCCAAAGAGCAACTCGCCCCGGGCCGCACGCGCGGCTGCCCCCTCTACATGCGTCAAAAGCCAATGCAGCTTTGTGGCGGAAAAATAAGGATCAAGCAAAAGGCCGGTCTTTTGCGTGATTTCTGCCTCATGTCCCTCGGCGCGCAGACGATCGCAAAATGCAGATGTGCGCCGATCTTGCCAAACAATCGCCTTATGGATTGGGGCACCGGTGTTGCGGTCCCATACAAGGGTCGTTTCGCGTTGATTGGTAATGCCGATGGCGGCGATATCTTTGGCCGTGCAGCCCGCTTGCGCCATCACACCGCCAACAACCGCTTGCACAGAGGCCCAAATCTCCTGTGCATCATGTTCCACCCATCCCGATTGCGGGAAATATTGTGGAAATTCTTGCTGGCAGGACTGGACCGGGCGCATGTCTTTATCAAAAAGAATGGCACGGCTCGACGTGGTGCCTTGGTCGATAGCCAGAATATAGGTCATGAAAACTCCCGCCGGTTAAGGACATTTCGAATTCAAAATGTGCCGCGACTACAGGGGGGATGTAAAGGGAATTTAACCGCGAAATCCAGTGGCCACGACGAATTTCTCTGAGGAATTCGAGCGTGATGCAGGCGGCTTCATATTCATGACTTTGGTAAATTTTTGCTTGAGCAGCGCTTGCAGCTCCCCTTCTGCGCCGCCGGCCAAAACCTTGGCCACAAAAGTGCCACCAGGTGTCAGCACGTCAAAGGCAAAATATGCGGCCGCTTCGCACAGTGCAATAATGCGCAGATGGTCCGTTTGCTTATGTCCCGACGAGGCCGCGGCCATATCCGACATCACCACATCAGCAGGCCCATCAAGCCAGGCTTTCACCTTAGCATCCGCATCATCTTCCATGAAATCCAGCACATGAATTTCCGCGCCCGGAATGCTTTCCACTTCCTGCAGATCCACACCCAAAATCGTGCCGATCTTCTTGCCCTGCCGCGTGCCCAATGCGTTGATGCGTTTGACCGCCACTTGGCACCATCCGCCCGGCGCACAGCCCAAATCCACAACCCGCGCTCCGGGCACCAAAAAGCGAAATTTATCATCAAGTTCAAGGATTTTATAGGCCGCACGTCCACGATACCCATCCGCTTGGGCACGCTTAACATAGGGATCATTCAGCTGCCGCTCCAGCCACAGCGTCGAGGAAAGTTTCCGACCCCGCGCCGTTTTCACCTTAACGCGCAGATCCCGCTGACCGCGACCACTGTTATTGCCTGGAATTTTTGCCATATCGCCTCAGCTCTTTTGTTCGCGCAAAACACCGTCTGCGCTCATTTGTGCATAGAGTAAACCCTCGCGCAGGCCTCGATCGGCCACAGACAGTTTATGGGTGGGCCAGCAGCGCAGCAAGGCTTGTAAAATTGCCGCCCCAGACATGATCAGCGCTTGGCGATCCTTGCCGATCCGCGGATCATTTTGCCGTCCGACCGGGCCAAGCCGCAGATAATCGTGGATCACCTTGTCAATTTCAATCGAAGACATCGCCAGCCCATCCACTTTATTGCGATCATAACGCCGCAACCCCAAGTGGCTGGCTGCAACGGTCGTCACCGTGCCGCTTGTGCCAATGATCTGGAAATGCTCCATTTTATACGCGCGGTCATAAGGAATAAAGCTTTCCAACTTTTCCTCAAACAACAGGCTCATCAAAGCAAAGCGTCCCGCGTCGTCATCCACATCATTGAACAAATCGCGCAGGGTCGCGACACCTAAAGGCACTGAGATCCAATCCACCACCTTGGCCCCGTATTTATTCGGACGCTCACCCGACCGAAACCCACGGTGCATATGCATGATCGCGCGGCTGCGCAATTTGGGTTGTACATCCACCAGATCAATCCAAACCAGTTCGGTGGACCCCCCGCCGATATCGACAACCAATAGCTGATCTGTGTCGCGGGTCACCAAAGGGGCACAGGACAGAACCGCCAACTGCGCTTCCTCCTCCGCCTTGATAATTTCCAATTTCAGGCCAGTTTCTTTGCGGACCTGCCGCATGAGCTCGGCGCCATTGGCCGCGCGCCGGCAGGCCTCTGTGGCCACCAAACGCATTTTTTTCACGCGATATTGCCGCAATTTTTGGCTGCACACCCGCAAAGCCTGCAAGGTGCGATCCATGGAGACACGGCTGAGCCGCCCCGTTTCTTCCAAACCCTGCCCCAGCTGGACCGATTTTGAAAAGCTGTCCACAATTTTGAATTGCGCCCCATCGGGTTGCGCAATCAACATGCGGCACGAATTTGTACCGAGATCCAAGGCCGCATAAAGCGGATGAACCTGGGCCTTGAGGCCTGCGGTTGACTCAACCGCTTTGGGAATCGCATCCGCAGACCGAGGACGCTGTGGCGTCATACTTATACGCCTTTCGAGTTTCGAGTTGCCCCTAACCTAAGCGCTTCGATGGTGCCTTGCAATCACTCATAAACTTATTGCCAATTTTTCCGAATTAACCGCCTTTTCATGGCGCATCGGTTTTGGCATGACAGGAAAGTCGCTCCCACCGGCTCAATTGTCGAAATTCGACCCTGTTTTGAGATCAGTTGCACCTAGTAATCCGTGACACAGTTGTGAGGAATCATTATGGCAGATGTAATTGTAGTGTATTGGCGTGACATCCCGGCCCAAGTCATTGTCGGCAAGGGGCGCAAAGCGTCAAAAGTGCAACTGCCAGAGCGTTTTGAGCAGGCCATTGACCGCGCAGCCATGAAGATCGGCGCCGAAGATACGGATGCCTACCTGGCCGAATGGCGCAAGGCCGAGCCCTATGTGGTTGATGGCGACCAGGCCGAAGTGGCCCAGTCAGAAGCCGCCCGTCTCGACGCAGACTATGATCAAGAAAAAATCAAGCAGCTCATCGCCAATGATGGCTGGGCCATACAGGCCTAGATCCCCCAAGTTACCAGTTGAAAAGAAGGAGCGGCCCATGGCCCTACTCAATTTTGGATCCAAAGACACAGCAGGTGTCGAGATCAACCCGCAGGTCGAAAGCTTTCTAAAGGATTACTCCATTGAGGTCATGCCACGCACGGCGGAGAAAATTGAAGATTTCCGCGAGCTTCTCCCGGCCGCAACGCGCGTGTACATCGCGCATATTGAGGGCACACCCATTGAAGATATGGTGGCCACTGCCAAGCGCATCGCGGGCGAAGGTTTTGCCGTTATGCCGCATTTCCCCGCAAGGATCATCAAAGATGAGGCCACATTGCGCAATTGGATCGCCATGTATCAGGGCGAAGCGGGCGTTGAACAAGCCTTGCTCCTCGCGGGCGGTGTGACGCAGCCCCACGGCGATTACGACAGCTCCATGCAATTGCTTGAAAGCGGTGCCTTTGGCGACGCGGGTTTCAAGCGTTTGCATGTGGCGGGGCATCCTGAGGGCAACAAAGATATTGATCCCGATGGCTCCATGACCAATGTGGACGCGGCCCTGCGCTGGAAGCAGGCATTTTCAGACACATCCGACGCAGATATGGCCATTGCGACGCAGTTTTGTTTTGAAGCGGCCTCGGTGATTGACTGGGCCAATGATCTTGCGGCAAATGGCATCACCCTGCCGATCCATATCGGTGTGGCCGGCCCGGCAAAACTGCAAACCTTGATCAAATTTTCGATTGCCTGTGGTGTGGGCGCCTCACTGCGGGTGCTCCAACGCCGCGCCAAAGATCTCACCAAATTGCTTTTGCCCTTCACCCCCGATGAGTTCTTGAGCGATCTTGCGGCCCATAAAGTCGCTAATCCGGATTTTGGCATTTCACATGTCCATTTCTTTCCGCTTGGCGGGATAAAAACCAATGCCAATTGGGCCATCGAAAACGGCGGCACCTCCGCCGCTCCAGCTTCTCAATCCTAAGGATTTCCAAATATGACACGCACTGTTGTAGAGTCAAAAACCAAGACAGCCATCATCGGCTTTGATGAGCCCTTCTGCGTGATTGGTGAGCGCATCAATCCAACAGGCCGCAAGATCTTAAATGCAGAGCTGGAGGCGGGAGATTATTCTCGTGTGGAAGCCGATGCCATTGCCCAAACGGCCGCGGGTGCCACGATCTTGGACATCAACTCTGGGGCCGTCTTCTCAAACAAAATGGCCGAAGATCCGCGCTATGCGGATAACAACTTTGTCGAGCCAACCTTGATGCGCGCCTTGATCGAACGGGTGCAAGCTGTGGTTGACACGCCCCTGTGCATCGACAGCTCAGTGCCAGGCGCTTTGGAAAATGGCCTGGCCGCCGCCGAGGGCCGCCCACTTCTCAACTCGGTGACCGGAGAAGAAGAGCGGATGGAAATGGTGCTGCCATTGGTGAAAAAATACAATGTGCCTGTGGTCGCCATTTCCAATGATGACACCGGCATCTCCGAAGACCCTGACGTACGCTTTGCCGTTGCAAAAAAGATCGTTGAGCGCGCCGCTGACTTTGGCATTCCGGCCCATGACATCGTTGTTGATCCGCTGGTGATGCCCGTAGGCGCAATGGGATCTGCTGGCTTGCAAGTCTTCACTCTGGTCCGGCGTTTGCGTGAGGAATTGGGTGTGAACACCACCTGCGGCGCATCGAATATCTCCTTCGGCCTGCCCAACCGTCATGGCATCAACAATGCCTTCCTGCCGATGGCCATGGCCGCGGGCATGACCTCAGCCATCATGAACCCGGTCGCCTTGCCGGTCAATCAAACCAAGATTGCCGAAAAGAAAGCCGCGATTGCCGCGGCGGGCATCATCTTGCCAGAGGGTATGGATGATGAAACTTTCGTCACCCTCTTTGGCATGGGATCCATGTCGAGCAAACCCGGCAAAGAAATGGAAGCCATCCGGGCCGCCAATTTCTTGATGGATTGCGACCCAAGCGGGGCCGCTTGGATCAATTTCAACAAAATTCCTGGCAGTGATGCGGGTGGCCGCGGTGGCCGCAAGCGCCGTCGGGGTTAAGGCTGCAACATCCCTGCCCGGCCTTTGGCCGGGCAGTGCCCCTTAAAGCTGGCGCGCTTGGGCGACATTTTGCGCCAGCGCCGATTGCAACGTCACCACATCAGCGGCAACCCCAAGAAAACACCCGCCCTGTGCGATAAAGCGCTGCTGATCTTCTGGATCGAAACAAATCGTACCGGCGCAGAGCCCTGCCGCTTTGATATCCTTCATCCCCTGCGCGATAACCTCCAAGACCTCCGGGTGGTTCAAGTCACCCAAATGCCCCATATCCGCGCTTAAATCCGCCGGGCCGATAAAGATGCAGTCAATGCCTGGCACTCGGGCGATTTGCGCAATATTGGCCATAGCGGCGCGCGTTTCGACCTGCACCATGACGCAAATCTGATCATTGGCTGTTTTGGCGTAATCTGGAATGGCATTGTAGCCACTGGCCCGCGCCAGGGCATAGCCCACCCCGCGCCGCCCCTCGGGTGCATATTTACAGGCCTCCACCACTTGCTGCGCTTGCTCTGCGGTTTCCACCATAGGCACCAAAACGCTTTGCGCCCCAATATCCAAAACCTGTTTCAAAATCCAATCTTCGCCCTGCGGCACACGCACCACAGCACTGGCCCCGCGCCCGTCCAATGCGCGCAGTTGCGCCGCCATCAACGGCAAGTCATTCGGCCCGTGTTCCCCGTCAATCAAACACCAATCATAGCCGGCTGCCCCGGCCATCTCCGCCACCGCCGGATTGCACAGGCCAAGCCAAATGCCAATTTGCAACTCTCGGCGCGCGAGGGCGGCTTTCAATTTGTTTTTGGGTGCGGGCATGATCTGATCCTTTAATTACAGAGCTAAAAGCATCTCTACGATTGCCGCGAAAAGCAAGCGCTGAGTTGTTATGCGGGCAAAATCCGCTCCCCCTGATTTTGGCTCGCTTTGCCAACTATCGGGCCTAACGCCCTTGCACGGATTGGGCGAAATAAAGTATGCAGCTGCCTGAGTGGTATGGAAGTTGGAAAAAGAACATGGGACAGCATTATTTGGTCGCAGACGTGGGCGGCACCAATACCCGCGTAGCTCTGGCCAATGATGGAAAGCTGCAAACCCAAACAATTCACCGCTACCGCAACACGGATCAATCCGGCGTTGTCGAAATTTTGCAAAAATATCTTGCGGAGCAGGCCCCAGAGGCGCGGCCGGAGGCCGTCTGTATTGATGTCGCCGGGCCTGTCGGCACTGACGAGGGTCAATTGACCAATCTCGATTGGACGGTCACCAGCGCTGAGCTCTGCGCCGCCACAGGCGCGACATTTGGCGCCATCCTGAACGACATGCAGGCCCAAGGCATGGCATTGTCGCATCTACCCAGCACCGCCTTTCACAGCATTTTGAAAGGCACAGCCCAGAGTGGCAACCGCATGGTTGTCAATATTGGCACCGGGTTCAATTCGGCGGTGGTCTTGGGCGAAGGGCCAAAACTCACTGTGCCGGGCAGTGAAACGGGTCATGTCAATTTACCCGTGCCCAGCCCTAAGATCTATGAGCTGCATCAATTCCTGACCGAACGCTTCGGGTTCGCCTCGGCCGAAGAAGTGCTCTCCGGCCGCGGGCTTGGGCATATTTACGGCTTTCTTGCCGGGCTTGATCCGCGCCAGCCCTTCCCCAGCTCCCACCATATCATGTCTAATTTTCGCAGCGATCCTCATGCGCGCAAATCGGTTGATATCATGCTGGAGGTTTTGGGCTGCGTCTGTGGCAACCTCGCCCTGACACATTTGCCCTTTGGCGGCATTTACCTTGTCGGCGGCATGGCGCAGGTCTTGGCAGACTATTATCACGACAGCGCATTTCACCGCGCCTTTGTCGCCAAGGGAAGATTTGCAGAATTTATGGACCAATTCTCCGTACATTTGGTGCAAGACGACCACGCGCCCCTTGTCGGATGCATTGCACATCTGCAACATCACGGGCATGACAAGCTCTGACATTCTTCCGAACGCCCAGGTCCGCCAGCACTTCTTAGACCGTCACCAGCTGCGAAAACCACCGCTCGGCACGCGGCTGGATCAGACCCTGCGTACGCTGAATTTTGTGCAGGTCGACAGCATCAACACCCTTGCCCGGGCACATGACTTAATTCTTTGGTCGCGGCAACAAAGCTATCGCCCGCCCGCATTGCGCAAGATGGTGGATCATAGCCGCACAGCTTTTGAAGCTTGGACTCATGATGCCTCGATCTTGCCAATTGCAGCCTTTCCCCATTGGCGCCACAAATTCATCCGCGACGCAGAACAGGTTCAAAAGCGGTGGAAGGCCTGGCACCGTGGGGATTTTTTGGCGCAGACCGAAACAGTCTTAGAACAGATCGCCCGGCATGGACCCTTAGGATCGGGGGAAGTCGGCGCGAATGAACAGCGCGGGACCGGCGGTTGGTGGGATTGGCACCCCTCGAAAACCGCCCTCGAATATCTGTGGCGCACGGGCCGCATCACCGTGAGCCGGCGCGAGGGGTTTCGCAAACTCTATTATTTGACGGAAAATGTCATTCCACAAGACATACGCAACGCCCATACTTCGCTTGATGAAAGCCGAGATTGGGCCTGCCAAGGAGCACTGCGCGCCCTAGGATTTGCAACTGCGAAAGAAGTGAGTGAATTTTATGACTTTGTGACTGTTGCCGAGGCCCGGGCCTGGATCGCGCGCGGGCTTAAATCGGGCGCACTGCGCGACATTAAAACCGAAGCCGCCAACGGCCAACTGCGCGACCGGGTGGCGTTCACGCAAGACTGGCCCAACCTACAAGAGCCTTTGGCCACCTCCAACCGCCTGCGCATTCTCAGCCCGTTCGATCCAGCGCTGCGCAATCGTGCACGCGCGGAAGAGATTTTTGGCTTTTCCTATCGCATCGAGGTTTTCGTTCCAGCTGCGCAACGCCAATATGGGTATTATGTCTTTCCAATATTAGAAGGCAGCGCCCTTATTTCCCGCATAGAAATCAAGGCCAATAGAAAGAAAAATGCAATTGAAATTATAGGTTTTTGGCCTGAAGCTGATGTAAAATTCAATCCCGCGCGCATGGAAAGGCTGATCGCAGAGCTCAAGCGCATCTGCCTGTTGGCTGACTGCCGCGACATCTCTGGCCTGGAGGTTTTGCGGAGTATTTAAGGCAAAAATTCCGGTCAAATATCCAGCTTCAGCACCCCGCCCGCCTCGGCCGCTCGGCTTTGGCACAGGATGACAGTGGTTTCACGCTGCGCCGCCGAGAGCACAAAGTCACGGTGCTCCACCTCACCCGATAGCACCGTGCATTTGCACACACCGCAGAGCCCATCAGCACATTTCACATCCACCGGTATCCCTGCGGCGATCAGCGCATCACTGGCCGATTGCGTGGCAGTGACTGGAATTTTTTGCCCATTCGCCCGCTCAATCTCAAAGGGATGGTTTTCCCACTCCGGCAGCTCCGGCACGGTAAAGAACTCAGCATGCAGCGCCGCCTCCGGGTAACCAATAGAGCGGGCATGGTCTAAAATGGCGCTCATATAAGCATCTGGTCCACATACATAAATATGTGTCCCAGCTTCATAGGCCGGCACGTCTCGGGCAATATCAAGGCGCGTGCCCTGATCGGAGTAATGCCGGCTGACACGATCGGCCCAAGCCAAACCGTCAAATGCGCCATCAAAGGCAGCCTTTGACTTTTGACTGGCCGAATACATCAGGCGAAACCGTCCCCCTTTGCGATGAAGCTCATGGGCAAAGGCCAGCATCGGCGTCACACCGATACCGCCGCCAAAGAGTAAGGACAGCTTGGCCGAAGGTTCCAATTCAAAATGATTAATAGGTTTGGAAACAAAAACACGCCGGCCGGGCTCAAAAATTCGGTGCATCAATTGCGAGCCCCCCCGCCCCTCGGGCTCCTGCAGCACTGCGATTTCATAACAGCTGCGATCGGCAGGATCGCCGCACATGGAATATTGCCGCAAAAATTCGGGCGCGACAACAATGTCCAAATGCGCCCCCGCCGTCCATCGAGGCAAATCCGCGCCATCCACCGCCACAAGCCTGTATTTCTTGACCGCACCCGGCCAATCTTCCACCTCAGCGACAGACATTTGAATGACCGGCGCTTCGTGATCGTTTTGGTAAAGATGTAAGTGATCTCGCGCACCTGTGGCAGATTTTTCTTGATAGACCTCTGCTGTGATCATGGCTTGATAGGCCTCAATGCCAGCTTCGCGGTCCATCGGGGCCGGATATGGGAAGGGATGGGGTGCCAGGGGCGCGGGATACACCGCCAAAGTCTGGTCTTCGTACTTCAAATCCAAATCTTTTTGCAAAGATCGAGCATTGATCGGATGGGCTGTGGGGCGATATCCCCCCGCCTCGGTCAATTCTAAATCCCACCACCATTTTTTGACCGGATTCAGCTCACCATGACCGGCCATATCATCCATTTTTGCCAAAACTGGCGCCATCTGTGGCACGTTCATTGCCGCCCAGCGGAAAGGCGCTTCGGCAAACAACCCCTCAAGGTTCCAAGGGCAGGTTTTCATGCAGCGTCCACACATGGCGCCGCCCGGGGTGCTGATACGATAGCTGGCACATTTTTGACTGTCAGATTTCCAAATTTCATAGCCGTTGAACATCAATTTTGGCCCAGCCGTGATTGCCCCTGAGGGACATTCGCGCGCGCATTTATTGCAGCTTTGGCAAAAGCGCTGCAGGCCAAAATCTATCGGCTTATCATGCGACAGCGGCAGGCTCGTGGTCACCACACCCGATTTCAAACGTGGACCCAGAAAGGGGTTAAGGATCACCTCGCCGATACGGCTGACCTCCCCCAAACCGGAGAGCAAAAGCAAGGGCGGTTGCAACACCTCACCATCCATCACCGTATGCGCCTTGGCCATATAGCCCAAGTTTCGGATATGTTGCGCAATGATGCCGCCCAAAAGGGAAAACCGCAGATAGGCCCGCATGGATTGCGCCACGGAGATCCAATCGTCACCAGACGCGCCTTCCATCGTTTCAAACCCTTGATCAACAATCATGCTGATGGCCTGATCATGGGGCGGCAGGATGGGCGCGCCGCGGGCGTCATGGGAATACCACGACCATTCAGGGCAGCGCGACAGGCCGGTGGCATCAATGCCCAGAAAATAACTGGCCCCTTTGATGTTATCGGCTGCCACCTCGGGCGCAATCTGTTGCGCATGGGCGGCCGGCTCCCCGTCCTGCAAAAGCACAAAGGCACCGAGCAGCCGGCGTTGCGCAGAGCTGGGCGCAGCCTTGCGCGCGTAGTGACCCGCCGTGGCGCCCTTTTGCAGCGCCGGTCCCATATCGCCAAATTGCGCGCGGGCGAACATATCCGTGCGTTTGGGCACCCGGGCCACATTCGGCTCATCAATATAGGTCGTGGGGGTCTCAACGCGCTTTAGGGTTTCAAACGGATGGGCACCCTGGGCGTATTCTCGCCGCGCATAGGGATCATGAGAGCGGCGGCTCGCGCCGCCATGGCGGCCCAAAGTCCAATCCAGCCCCATAAGGGCGGATTGCGGTTGATCGGCAGCCAAAGGCAAATCCGGTGCCAGCGCCATATCGGTGGTGACGGCGGCCAAACCAAATCTTTGACCTAACCAAGGATGGGTGATTTCATCACCCGCCACCTGCGCCAAGCCAGCCTTCACCGCCAAGCGGGCCAAATCCACATCACAGGTGGTGGCCGAATGCGCCCGCGCACTGTACCCTAAAATTCGAATATAATTGGCCAAAACCGTGGCGGTTTCTGTCCCCAGAACGGCCGCGCGTTCGGCCTGCGCGTCTTGCACCCAATCGCAGCCGATCTCGCCAGGCCTCGGATCCCGCCGATAGGCCACCAAAAAGACCAAAGCATATGTATGATGATCCATTGGCTGGGGCTTGGCCGCCATGCTTTCTCTCAAATCCGCCATGATCACATCAATGCCAGCGGCCAAAGTCTTGGTTTGGCGGGTTTGCAGAGCATGGGACAGGCGGTCAATTTGCGGGTTGCGCCGCGCAGCTGCCAACCTGTCCGCCTGGCCCAAAGGCGCTATGCCAACCATGGAGATATCATTAAAATAGGCGAAGGATTTGAGGTGACGGGAGCGCTCGAGACGGTCCTCTGGAATTTCCGAGGGCGCTTGATTTTGCGGGCCATCGCGCACCGCATCCATCATGGCTTGAAATTCCGCCATCGCCGGCACCAAGCTGGCACTGCCTGCGGGCCGCTGAAAGGACAGATCCGGCCATGGGGCAAGCCCATCAAGATCGGGCATATGCGCGCTACGTTTCAAAATTTCCGTAGGAAAGCGCCCCATATGCACTGGGCGATTGCGATCTGAAAACAGCTTAGCCATGGGCGCGTCCTCTGAGTTTTGCTGTCATTGCCGCCAAAATGGACAGGGCAATCTCTGCCGGTGTGCGGCTGCCGATGTCGAGCCCCACTGGCCCTTGAATTCGGGCAAACTGCGCCGCGCTCACCCCCAGCTCCAGCATGGACTGGCGACGCTTGGCATGGGTGCGGGTGGATCCCAATGCCCCGATATAGAATGCATCGCTTGCAACTGCCTGTTGCAACGCGGGCGTGTCCATTTTGGGATCATGCGTCAGAGTCACAAACGCTGTGCGCCCATCGAGCGCCAGTCTGGCCAAAGCCTCCTCTGGCCAGTCGACAATCACCTCATGCCCATCAAAACGGGCCGGGCTTGCGAAACTGTCGCGCGGATCAATGATGGTCACGAGATAGCCCGCCATCTGCGCCATTGGGGCCAAATATTGGGCAATATGCACCGCGCCAATGATCACCAAGCGCAGGGGCACGGTTTGCACATAGGTGAAGACATCCCCCGCAAGCCCGCCACCTGCCTCAATAACGGCAAGGTCAGTTTGCGCCAAAATCAATTCGCGCTGCCAGCTGGACAAGTCCAACCTCACTGCAATGGGCTGTCGGGCAGCTTGCGCTTCAACGAGACGCTCCAGCATGGCCGGATCCACACCCTGACCCTGCCCCACGGGCTCGACCACCAGTTCAATCTCACCGCCACAGGCCAGCCCGACAGCGAAAGCATCCGCATCGGCAACCCCGTAGAGCAGGCGTCGGCACTGCCCCGCCTCCAATGCCTCCAGAGCCTCCAAGACCACCGCGCCTTCAACGCAGCCGCCTGAGACAGACCCGTGAAAGCTGCCATCTGCGCAAATCAACATCTGAGCGCCAACGGGCCGAGGCGCAGATCCCCATGTGGCCATAACCGTCGCCAGCGCCACAGGCTGCCCCTGCCGGTGCAGCCGCAAGGCCATTGCTGTCATCTCTTCTGCGACTGCCATTTCAACGGCCCCATTGTTTTCCAAATAGCACATAAGGTGCCAAGGCAGACTACGAGCAATCGCAGCGGCCTGTCCAGCGGCGCCTCACATCTTCTGCGGTCTTGCCCAGCGCATCACTCTGCAGCTAAGCCATTGCGGGCCAAAAGCTCAAGATAAAGCGCCGCATGATCCAAGCCTGCGCCATCCATCTCGTGCACCAAATGATCAAAACGGTCACGGGTATTTTGCAAACTGGGCAAGCGCAGCCCGAAACTCTCCGCTTCGGCCAAGGCATTGTTGAGGTCTTTGAGCTGCAATGTGCACAGACCGCCGGGGGTGAAATCCATTGTCGTCATACGTGCACCGTGCAATTGCAAAATCGTGCTGTCAGCAAATCCGCCTTTCAAAGCCGCGCGCACAGCTGCAGGATCAGCGCCGCCTTTTTGCAGCATCAACATCGCTTCCGCCACAGCCCCAATGGTGATGCCGACGATGGCTTGATTGGCCAATTTTGCCAATTGCCCCGAGCCAATCGGCCCAACATGCACCGGTCGCCCCATGGCGCTCAGCGCGGGCGCAACAGTCTCGAAGTCCTCAGGCGCGCCACCGGCCATAATCGCCAGGCCGGCCTCCTCGGCGCCCTTGGTCCCCCCGGACACTGGCGCATCCACATAAGACACACCGAGCTGCGCCAAATCTTCAGCTGCGGCCCGGGCCTCTTCAGGTTTGATGGATCCCATCTCTACCCAGACCGTGCCAGGCCGCACGGCTTCGCGCAGCGCCGGGTCAGATTGCACCAACACCCCGGTCGGCCCATCCGACAGCATCGAGATGACGATATCTGCCTCAGCGACCGCCGCGGCCGCATGCTCCGCCACAACAGCCCCAAAGGCGCTTAAGGCCATAGCCTTCGCAGCCGTACGGTTCCAGACCCGTGTTGAAAACCCTGCTTGGCACAGGTTCCGCGCCATAGGCGCTCCCATAAGCCCTGTTCCCAAGACTGCGATCTTCTGATGGTTTGACATAACTTGACCCTTTGTAAGCAACGCGGGCCTGCCGCCCTTGGCGCATTTGTGCGGCTGGGTTTGGCAAATTGCAACAGCTTAAGTCACCTAACAAGGACCTCTGTATAACCCAACCGCCAAGCCAAACACTTTGCCCGGTGGCAACACCGGGCTGCGCCTGCCTGCCCCCCGGCAGGCGCATTCACCATCTGGGTATACTGATATATATTGTTATTGCGAAATTTTGCAGTGATTTCACCACCGGACATATGCGCCCGCCCAGGCAGGCGCTGCCCTCATTTCGTGTTGAGATGGTGTTATGCAGATGTCTTTTAGAGGTTCTGACCGCCCCCCATGGCGCCCAGCCTATGGCACCAAAGCGCCATGGCTATAAAATTACAGATTTGTTCCAAAACCTTATTGCCTAATGGCAAAGAGCCATGCACATTCACCATCTCAAAATACAAGACAGGAGGTCCAAATGGGACGACTTTCAGGAAAACGCGCTTTGGTAACCGCCGCAGGACAAGGCATTGGCAGAGCCACCGCTTTGGCCATGGCCGCTGAAGGCGCCAAAGTCTTTGCCACAGACATAAATCCTGAGACTTTGGCTGAGGTGCAAAGTGCCAGCACTGGGCAAATGGCAACCTATGTGCTCGACGTACTTGACGCGACCTCAACCCGTGAGGGCATCGACCGCGCGCAGCCAGATATTTTGTTTAATGGCGCGGGCTTTGTGCATCACGGGACCATAATCGATGCCACGGAAGATGAATGGGATTTTGCATTCAACCTCAATGTTCGCTCGATGATGCGCACCATCCAAGCCGCGCTACCGGGTATGCTGGAACGTGGTGGCGGCTCGATTATCAACATGTCCTCCGCCTGTTCCTCTATTATTGGCGCTCCCAATCGCTTTATCTACGGCACAACCAAAGCGGCCGTGATCGGCCTGACCAAATCCGTGGCCATTGATTACATCAAACAGGGGATTCGCTGTAATGCAATTTGTCCCGGCACTGTTGAAAGCCCCTCACTACATGACCGCCTGCGGGCCACTGGAGATGAGGTGCAAGCCATGAAAGACTTTGTTGCCCGCCAACCCATGGGCCGCATTGGCACAGCCGAAGAAATAGCAGCCCTTGCAGTTTACCTAGGATCGGATGAAAGTGCCTTCACGACCGCCACAACACAGGTCATTGATGGCGGCTGGTCAAACTAATCACTGGCGACCAAAATTTTAACTTAACGAGGACGATCCGCGTGTCAGATATCAAACCGAAATTGCGATCCCAACAGTGGTTCAACAATCCCGACAATCAAGAGATGACAGCGCTCTATCTCGAACGCTATCTCAACTACGGTCTGACACGCCACGAGCTGCAATCGGGCAAGCCTATCATTGGCATTGCCCAGACCGGCAGCGACCTTAGCCCCTGCAATCGCCACCATATTGAACTGTCCAAACGGGTGCGTGATGGGGTCATTGCCGCCGGCGGCACGGTGATTGAAATTCCGGTGCATCCCATTCAGGAAACCGGCAAACGCCCAACGGCCATGTTGGACAGAAACCTGGCCTATCTGTCTTTGGTGGAAACCCTATTTGGCTATCCGATTGATGGGGTTGTGCTGAATATCGGCTGTGACAAAACCACGCCGGCTTTGTTGATGGCGGCCGCGACCGTCAATATCCCTGCCATTGCCCTATCCGTTGGCCCAATGCTCAACGGGTGGTTCGGCGGCAAGCGCACGGGCTCTGGCACGATCGTTTGGAAGGCCCGCGAGATGCAGGCCGCAGGTGAAATCGATGATGACGGCTTTATGGATATGGTGGCCTCCTCAACGCCTTCTGTTGGCTACTGCAACTCCATGGGCACCGCCACGACGATGAACTCTCTGGCCGAGGGGCTTGGTATGCAATTGCCCGGCTCCGCCGCCATCCCAGCACCCTATCGCGAGCGCGGGCAGATCAGCTATGAAACCGGGCTGCGGATTGTCGATATGGTGCATGAGGATTTGCGACCTGACCGCATCATGACCCGCGAGGCCTTTGAGAACGCCATTGTCATCAATTCAGCCATCGGCGGCTCGACCAATGCGCCAATTCACCTGAACGGCATCGCCAAACATCTCGGCGTGGCCTTGAACAATGATGATTGGCAAAAACTCGGCCATAAGGTGCCGCTCTTGGTCAACCTGCAACCGGCGGGCGAATATCTTGGCGAAGATTACCACCGGGCCGGTGGCGTGCCGGCGGTGGTCGGCGAATTGCTCGCCGCAGGGCTGCTGCCGCATCCGGATGTCCTAACTGCCAATGGCAAAACCATTGCTGAGAATTGCCAAGATTGCCGCAGCACCAATACCGATGTGATCAAGCAAGTCACAGCGCCACTGGTTGATGCTGCCGGCTTTATCAACTTGAAAGGCAATCTGTTCGACAGCGCGATCATGAAAACTTCGGTGATCTCACAAGAGTTTCGCAGGCGCTACCTGTCTGATCCGGCCAACCCAAATTGCTTTGAAGGGCGTGCCATCGTCTTCGACGGGCCGGAACACTTCCACCATGGCATTGATGATCCAAGCCTGAACATCGATGAGAACTGCGTCTTAATCATGCGCGGCGCCGGACCAATTGGCTATCCCGGCGGGGCGGAGGTCGTAAATATGCGCCCGCCGTCCTATCTTTTGACCAAGGGCATCACCTCTCTGCCCTGTTTGGGCGATGGGCGGCAATCGGGCACCTCTGGATCACCTTCAATCCTAAACGCCTCACCGGAAGCGGCGGATGGTGGCGGCTTGGGTCTGGTGCAAACTGGCGATATGATCCGTATTGATCTGAATGCCTGCACCGCCGATATGCTGGTTGAACCGGCCGAGCTTGAGCGCCGCAGGGCCGCTCTTGGAACGCGTCCCTTCACCCCTGACAGCCAAACCCCTTGGCAAGAATTGTTCCGCGAAAAAGTCAGACCCTTCTCAGAAGGCATGACTCTAGACGGGGCGCATGAATATCAAGACATCGCGCGCAAACATATGCCGCGTGACAACCACTAGGAGTTTTTTATGAAATTAGTCCGCTATGGCGATATTGGCGCAGAGTGCCCCGGTTTGATCGATCCCGAAGGCGTGCTGCGCGACCTTTCAGATCATGTGACAGATATCAACGCAAGCGTGCTCGGCGATGCGGCCTTGGCCCGCCTGCGGGCGCTGGACCCAAGCGCCTTGCCTGCGGTCAACGGGTCACCGCGCCTAGGCCCAGTTGTGGGCGATATCGGCAAGTTTCTCTGCATCGGCTTGAATTATTCCGACCACGCAGCAGAAACCGGAGCCGCCATCCCTGAACATCCCATTTTGTTTTTCAAAGCCAATTCCGCCATCGTCGGCGCCAATGATGATGTGGTGATGCCCCGCGGCTCGACCCATACGGATTGGGAAGTGGAACTTGGCGTGGTGATCGGCACGGCGGCAAAATATGTCAGCGAAGACGAGGCTTTGAACCATGTGGCCGGCTATTGCATCGTGAACGATGTGTCAGAGCGGCACTTTCAAACGCAGCTGACCGGGCAATGGACCAAGGGCAAAAGCTGTGACACCTTCGGCCCCACCGGCCCCTATCTCGTCACACGCGATGAAATTGCCAATCCGCAGGCTCTCGACATGTCACTGGATGTGAACGGCAAACGCATGCAAACCGGCAATACGGCGACCATGATCTTCACGGTCGCGCAAATTATCAGCCACCTGTCTCAGCTCATGACGCTCCACCCCGGAGATGTCATCACCACCGGAACCCCTCCGGGCGTGGGGATGGGCATGAAACCGGAGCCGGTCTACCTCAAGCCCGGCGATGTGATGGAGCTTGAAATCTCTGGCCTGGGCAAGCAGCGCCAAACCGTGCGCCAAGACGCATAACTAACAAGGCACGCCCCACCTGTGAGGCCGCTCATGGGTGGGGAGATCCAAATGTGACCCCTCTGCCCTCCCATGACTGCCATTTCCACCATACGCAATCTTGGACCGGCCATGGAAGCCGAGTTAAATGCGGCCGGCATCCCAACCGCGGAGGCCTTGCGGGCCTGCGGCGCAGATGAGGCCTACCGCCGATTGCTTCGCTCCGGCGCGCGGCCGCATTTCATCGCCTATTATGTGCTGCATATGGCGCTGCAAGGCCGCCCATGGAACGATTGCAAAGGTGCGGAGAAAGCGGCCCTGCGCGGGGATTTCGACGCGCTGGTCGCCGAGCACCGGGGGCTCAACGATCACGGCATTGAAAAAATCCTAGATTGCATCGGCACAGGCCTGCGGCGATAAAAAAGGCCACACCCCGAAGGGTGCAGCCCAAAAGCCCGATGGGTTTTATTTAGCCAACCAGTTCAAGACCGGAAAAGAAATAGGCAATCTCTTGTGCGGCAGTCTCGGGCGCATCTGAGCCATGCACGGAGTTTTCACCAACGGATTCAGCAAATTCTGCGCGGATGGTGCCGGCGGCGGCATCTGCGGGATTGGTTGCGCCCATGACTTCACGGTTCTTGGCAATGGCGCCTTCGCCTTCCAAAACCTGCGCCACAATCGGAGCGGAGGCCATGAATTCGCACAGCTCACCGTAAAACGGGCGCTCTTTATGCACCGCATAGAATTCACCGGCCTGAGCCATGGTCAAATGAATGCGTTTTTGCGCCACGATGCGCAGGCCAGCCTCTTCGAATTTAGCATTGATCTTGCCGGTCAGGTTGCGGCGGGTTGCATCAGGTTTGATGATTGAGAATGTGCGTTCCAGAGCCATGTTCAAGGGCCTTTCTATTGCGGATTGATATTGTCCGGCGCGTTAGCATGCGGCGCGCGGATTGGAAAGCCTTGATTGCACCGGCGCGGCGGCGGCGGGCCAGATTGCGCGAGCCGGCGCAATCGGCTAACCTGCGCCATATTCAGACAAAATGATTTCCATGCAGATAAAAAAATATAATAAACCCGCTGAACAGAGATTGATCCAAGCCTGCCGCGAGGGGGACGATACAATAATCAGTCGGGCGCGACCAGAAGCGGGCCGTGCCGACAACACCATCCGCGCCGGGCTGATCCGGACGCTGTTGCTGGGCCCCGGCGATTGTAAACCCCCAGCCCGCGGGCTGCGGATTTTCGGCGCATGAATCACCGGCAAGCTGGATCTTGAGGGCGAGGCCCTGCCGGTGCCGCTGGGGCTGATCCATTGCACCCTTGAAGAAGATGTCATGCTGCGCGATTGCACCCTTCCCGGGCTCTACCTGACCGGCACTCATTTGCCCAAACTGAATGCGCAACGCCTGCAGTGCAACGGGCCGCTGCATCTGTCGGGTGGATTTCAAGCAACCGGTCTGGTCGATATGAGCGTCGCGACGATCATCGGGCAGCTGGACTGTGACGACGGCAAGTTTTTGGCAAAGGATAAGGCGCTGGAGTGCGATGCCATAACAGTTGGAGCAAGTGTGTTTTTGCGGGGCAAATTTGAGGCCCAAGGAGAGGTGAATCTGCACGGCGCGAAGATTGACGGGCAGCTGGACTGTACCGGCGGCAGGTTTTTGGCAAAGGATAAGGCGCTGAACTGTGAGACCATATCAGTCGGGGCAGATGTGTTATTGAGCGAAGAATTTGAGGCCCGGGGTAGGATCGTTCTGTTCCGGGCGGTGATTACCGGAAATTTGCAGATATCCGGTGCCACCCTCACCACGGGGTTAGTTGCTCAAGGGATGCGGGTGCGGGCCGGGTTTTTTTGGCGGAATGTAACGGGCGACGGGATCGAGGTTGATTTAATCGACGCCCATGTTGGCACCCTGATTGATAGTCCCGGCTCTTGGACGTCTGTGAAGCGCCTGCGCCTGTCTTCCTTTCGCTATGACCGGATCGAAAGCAAAATGGATGTGCAGGAACGCTTGGACTGGTTGGCCAAACATGACGCAACTGTGTGCCCGTTCACCCCGCAACCCTATGTGCAGCTGGCCAATGTCTTGCGCCGACAGGGGATGATTTCTGCGGTTAATACTGTGATGATCAAGCGTAAAGATCTTCAGCGCGACGCAGATATGGAACAAGCAGTTCAAGGAAATGAATGGTGGGGATTGTTTGCGCTGGTCATGTTGCTTCGCCCGTTCCTGAGCCTGCCTTTCAAATGGATGTTCGGATATGGTCACCAGCCCGCGCGGGTGTTGCTTTGGATCGCCGCTATCTTGGGGATCACCTTCTGGTTTGCCCAGAAAATCCACATCCACGGGCAGTTTGCGCCGACCTCCTCGGTCGTCTTGCCCTCGCAGGACTGGCTGGACAGTTTCCCAACGGACCCCGTCCCCGACTCGCCGCTCTGGCGCCTGCAGCTGGACGCTTGGGCGCAGACCACATCCGGGCGCGACTATACAAGCTTTAGCGCCTTTCTCTATGCGCTGGATTTATTTATCCCGCTGGATGCTTTGGGGCAGGAAAAAAATTGGGCGCCCTCAGCCGAACGGGGCTGGTGGGGCGATTGGGGCCACCAGCTGCGCTGGCTTGTGCAAATGGCCGGCTGGGTGATTACAGCCATTGGCGCGGCGGTTCTCACCGGGTTGATCGGTCGGCGGGATTGACCTTTCCTGCGCTTCGCGTCATGGGAGAGCCATGCTGAAAATCCAAGATATCACCTATGCCGTCGATGGCCGCCGCTTGTTTGAGGGCGCCAGTGCAACCATTCCCACCGGCCATAAAGTGGGCTTTGTCGGCCCCAATGGCACGGGAAAAACCACGCTTTTTCGCATTATACGCGGGGAATTGGCGCTGGAAAGCGGCGCGATTGAACTGCCCCGTCGGGCCAAGATTGGCGGCGTGGCGCAAGAGGCCCCGGCCAATGATCTGTCGCTGCTCGATACGGTTTTGGCCGCAGATGTCGAGCGGGCGGCGCTCTTGGCCGATACCAGCGAAGATCCCAACAGAATCGCCGAGGTGCAAACCCGTCTGGCCGATATTGATGCCTGGTCCGCCGAAGGGCGCGCCTCTGCCATTCTCAAAGGTCTGGGCTTTGACGAGGCGGCGCAAAAGCGCCCCTGCTCTGACTTCTCAGGCGGCTGGCGGATGCGGGTGGCCTTGGCGGCGGTGTTGTTTTCCGCGCCAGATCTTTTGCTGCTGGATGAGCCGACCAACTATCTCGATCTTGAGGGCACCATCTGGCTCGAAGCCTTTTTGGCGCGCTATCCGCATACGGTGGTGGTGATCAGCCACGACCGCGACTTGCTCAACCGCGCCGTGGGCGGGATCTTGCATCTTGAGAACAAGCAATTGACCTTCTACCAAGGCAATTACGATACATTCGCCAAAACCCGCGCCGCCAAACGCGCGGTGCAAGCGGCCGCGGCGAAAAAGCAATCGGCGCAGCGCGAGCATTTGCAAAGTTTTGTCGATCGCTTCAAGGCCAAGGCCTCCAAGGCCAAACAAGCGCAATCGCGCGTCAAGGCGCTGGAGCGGATGGAGCTGATCACCCCGCCGGAGGAAGTTGCAAAGCGAGTCTTTACCTTCCCGCAGCCCGAAGAGCTGTCACCTCCCATTGTTGCGATTGAAAACGGGGCCGTCGGTTATGGCGGGCCGGATATCCTGTCTCAGCTGGAGTTGCGGATTGATCAGGACGACCGCATTGCGCTTTTGGGCAAGAACGGTGAAGGAAAATCAACCCTGTCGAAGTTGATCTCTGGCCGGCTCAAAACCTCTGCCGGGCGGCTTGTGACCCATAACAAATTGCGCATTGGCTATTTTGCCCAGCATCAGGTCGATGAGCTGAACCTCGACGAAACACCGCTGCAACATTTGCAATCCGAACGCCCCGATCACAGCCCGGCCCGCCTGCGCGCCATGCTCTCGGGCTTTGGTCTGGGGCCCGATCAGGTCGATACAGTGGTTGCACGCCTCTCAGGCGGGCAAAAGGCGCGCCTATCGCTCTTGCTGGCCACGTTGGATGCGCCGCATATGCTGATCTTGGATGAGCCGACAAACCACCTGGACATAGAAAGCCGCGAGGCCTTGGTGCAAGCGCTGACAACCTATTCTGGCGCGGTGATTTTGGTGAGCCATGACATGCATCTTTTATCGCTCGTAGCCGACCGTTTGTGGTTGGTCTCGGGCGGTCGGGTCACACCGTTTGACCAGGATCTCGCGGCCTATCGCGATTTTCTTCTCGGCGGCGCCGCGCCCAAGAAATCCTCTGAAAAGCCCAAGATCAAAAAACCCGGACGCGAGTTGCGGATTGCGGCCCGCAGCGAGCTGAAACGCGCAGAAGAGCGTATCGAAAAAATCACCGTGATGCATGGAAAATTGCAAGAAAAGCTCTCAGATCCAAAGCTCTATGAGGATCATAATGCCGCCGACCTTGCGGTCTGGCAAAAAAAGTTTCATGAAGTGGAGACCGCCCTGTTGCGGGCCGAAAAGCTATGGCTCAACGCCAGTGAAACTGTAGAGAAATTGGAAAATGTCTGAGTTGATTGATACGCTGCCGCTGATTTGGGCTTTTGCGACCTTATTCGTGGTGATTGATCCGATCGGTCTGGCGCCGATTTTTGTGGCTCTGACCCAGGGAATCGAGCCCAAAAAGCGCAAGGCCATTGGGATGCGCGCCTGTATGATCGCCTTTGTTATTCTGGCGCTCTTTGGATTCTTCGGCGAGTCTGTTTTAGGGTTTGCGGGAATCTCGATGCCGGCCTTTCAAATTGCCGGTGGGGTTTTATTATTCTTAACCGCCCTAGAAATGCTATTTGAGCTGCGCGCCAAACGGCGCAGCACCAAGGGCGATGACGTTGAGGATGATGACAACGATCCATCCGTCTTCCCGCTGGCCACCCCCCTGATTGCCGGACCCGGGGCGATTGCGACGGTCATTTTGTTGACCAATGAGGCACAGGGCAATCTATTGCAGCAAATCAGTGTGATTGTGGTGATGGGCGCGGTGGTTCTCACAGCCTTTATTCTATTCATGCTCGCGGGAGTCATGGAGCGCGCCTTGGGGCAAACCGGAATTTTGGTGGTCAGCCGGGTCTTGGGCATGCTATTGGCGGCCTTAGCGGTGCAATTTATCTTAAACGGATTGCTGGGCTTTAGCGCGACCCTGGGCTAAAGCGGCTCTCTCGCGCACATTAGGAAGGCTGACATGAGCGGCGACTCACTTGCAAGTCTTGGATATTTGGCCCTGCTGCTCTTGGCTTTGGGCGGCGCCTATTTGGCGAGCCATCGCCAATCGGTCGGCAAATCGCTGCAAATGGCTCTGGTCTGGGGCATGATCTTCATGGGCTGCATGGCCATTTATGGCCTCTGGGGCGATATCAGTCGCGATTATGGCCGCAAAAGCTTGCCCATCACCCGGCAGGACGGCGCAATTGCCCTGCCCCGCGCGCCCGACGGGCATTACTATGTGACAGCTGAGGTGAATGGCACCGAAATTGATTTTCTGGTCGACACCGGGGCCAGTGATATCGTTTTGTCGCGAAAAGATGCCGCACGCATTGGCTTTGACTTAGACGAATTGGCGTTTTTGGGCAGCGCGCGCACTGCAAATGGCGTTGTGCCTATCGCCTATAGCCGCCTCAAAACCATTCGCCTTGGCCCCTATTTGGACCAAGGCATCTCCGTATCAATCAATGGCGGTGAGATGGACAAAAGCCTGTTGGGTATGAGCTACCTCGGGCGTTTTGGGCGGATTGAAATTGCCCAAGATCAACTGATCCTGCAGCGCTGAACCCGGTTGAAAACCTATGGGCCTTGAGGGCGTAGACCTAGGAATTGCTGGCTTCTTTCTCAGCCTGAAGCGCCCAATTGCCTTGGGCCTGGCTCCAATATTTCGCCGCAATTCCCGCCTCTGTCAGAGATTTCCATTGCGCCCGCGCGTTTTGCATGTGCTGGCCATTGTCATCTTGAAATAGGATGCACACGCGCTTGCTGGATAGGACCTCATCGGCGGTGACGGCGCTGCCGCCGATGCAAATCAAACAATCATGCGGCGCCTCATGACCCTCGAGCGCCAGCAATACAGGCTGATCGGCCTCCTGAGCTGCGCCGGCAAGACCATGGGGCAGGAACTCTTCGGCCGGTCCCTGCCACAAGGCATCATCAAGCTGCTGTATTTCCGCTGCCTCACGGCCTCGGATCACCACCCTCCAGCCATTGGCCAGGCATTTGCTCAAAAGTGGGCGCAGGGCCTGATCCACCCTCTGGCGCGTCAGGTGGTAAAAATAGACCTCACTCACCCGGCGCATCCTCGCCCTTGATCTCGTAATGATCTGCAATCAGACGGTTCAAGGCCCGCACGCCCCATCCGGTGGCGCCTTTTGGCGCAAAGGCGCTTTCCGAGGCAATGGAGGCCACGCCAGCGATATCCAAATGCGCCCAAGGCATATCATCTTTCACAAACCGCTGCAGAAACTGCCCAGCCGTGATCGATCCCGCCGCCCGCGTGCCCACATTTTTCATATCAGCAATGCGCGATTTGAGCATTTTATCATAGGCCGGCGCCAAGGGCATACGCCAAGCGCCTTCGCCTTCGGCCGTGGCCGCCGTGATGAAATCCTTAGACAATTTGTCATCATTGGAAAACACACCGGCCATTTCATGGCCCAGCCCGATGATGATGGCTCCGGTCAAAGTCGCCAGATTGATCATGCCGCTGGGTGCGAAACGTTCTTGCGTGTACCAAAGAATATCCGCCAAAACCAAACGGCCCTCGGCATCCGTGTTGATGACTTCGACCGTATCGCCTTTCATGGATTTGATGACATCTCCAGGGCGCACGGCATTGCCGGAGGGCATATTTTCCACCAGCCCCACGACACCGACCACATTGGCCTTGGCATCGCGCTGCGCCAAGGCTTTCATCACCCCGGCAACAACACCTGCGCCGCCCATATCCATGGTCATATCTTCCATGCCACCAGCCGGTTTCAAGGAAATGCCGCCCGTGTCAAAGACAACCCCTTTGCCGACCAGAGCGAATGGCGCCTCCTCGCCGCCGCCGGTCCAGCGCATGACAACAACCTTCGAGGGGCTGTCAGAGCCCTGGCCGACGCAAAGCAAGGTGCGCATACCAAGTTTCTCCAGCTCCGCCTCTTCGAGAACTTCGACCTCGAGCCCCAAATCGCTCAAAGCCACAAGTTGCTCGGCGAAATGGCTTGTTGTCAGCACATTGGCCGGCGCATTGGTCAGATCTCGGGTGAAAAACACCCCGTCCAATACGGCCAATTTCGTCTCAATCTCCGCCTGCTGTTCCAGCGCATCTGGCCCCATCACCTCCACACCAAAGGGTTTTGGTGTAGCGTCACTTTTTTGATCCAAATACTCATAATTGCGCAGCGCCATGCCCTCGATTAAATCGCTGATCCGCTTGAATTTACTGCACGCAATGACGAAGCGCTCACTGACGCTGGACTTGGCGATCTCCACGCCACAGCTGCGCGCCGCGCCCTGCGTACAATTGCGGTCGATTTTCGCCAGGCTCACCGCACGGGCCATCAAGCCGGTGGGATAAGAGAGGGTCATGACTTTACCGGCCTCCAAATCTTCAAAGCCTTTGGAGGCCAAAAATCTGGCCAGGGCCCCCTTGGTTGCCTTGTTGATCCGACGCCCCACCACATCCATGCGGCCATCCTCTTGCACCAAAAGCACGATTTGCCCCTCATAGTCCTGCAAGCGATCTAATTCCAACTCAGAGATGGTAAACTTTGGCAGCGGTGTCATGGGTGTTCCTTTTCAAAAATATGGGCAAAGCCTAGCCTGTCGCATTGATTTTGACCAGATTCATGTTTCTGTTCTGTGCAATTTCCTTTAGCAGTAAACACAAGATCACTGCGGGGGCCATATGGGGCGGATCAACACATATATTCTGAAGCAATTGCTCAAAATGTTTGGGTTTTTTGCATTGGTATTGGTGTTGATCTATTGGATCAACCGCGCTGTGAGCCTGTTTGATCGGCTGATTGCCGATGGTCAATCCGCATTGGTTTTCTTGGAGTTCACCTCTTTGACCCTTCCCTGGATGATTTTTGTAATCGCCCCAATCGCCGGATTTGCCGCGGTCATCTATGTGATCCATCGTCTCGCGACAGACCGAGAGTTGGTGGTTGTGCAAAGCGCGGGCCTGTCGGTGGCTCAGATTGCCAAGCCCGTTTGGGGCTTTGCCATCAGCCTGGCTGTCTTAACCTTGGTGCTCAGCAGCATCTTAGTGCCAATTAGCCAAGCGCAATTACATCAAAGGCAGATGGAAGTTGCGGAAAACCTGACCGCAAGGCTGCTCACCGAAGGCAAGTTCTTAACCCCGAGCGATACCATCACCTTTTATTTGCGCCATATCACCGCCGAGGGTCAGCTCGAAGGCGTTTTTCTCAATGATGCTTCAGACCCAGGTAAAAATATCACCTATTCAGCAGCCAAGGCCTTTTTGGTGCGTTCAGAGGTTGGGCCACGCTTGGTTTTGATTGATGGTGTCATTCAAAACCTCGATCTGACCACCGATAAACTGGCCGTCACGCGGTTCAATGATTTCGTCATAAATATTGGTCAGATTGTCAGCCCAGGCGGTACCGCAGTCAAGCGCTCAGAACATTTCACCAGCCTACAGCTGATCGCGCAACTCATAAGCGTGCCAGATATGCGTGAAAGCGCCCGTTTTGACATGCTCTATACGCTGCATCAGCGACTGGCGGGACCATTATTGTCAATGTGTCTGGTGCTGATTGGCTTTGCCGTAATGGTCACGGCCCGATACAGCCGTTTCGGCCTATGGCGCCCAATCCTGGTGGCGGTAATTTGTCTGATTTTGGTTAAATTTATCGAAGGCCTATGCATGGATTACACCCGCCAAAATCAGGATGCGCTTTGGGTTCTCTACCTGCCCCTCCTATGCGGCGCTGTGCTGTCTTACGGCATCATCTTCACGGCCGATCAAATCTGGAACTCGGATAAGGCGACTGGCATATGATTTTGCATTTGTATTTTGCCCGACGTTTTGCCCTGGCTTTTACCTATGTTTTGGGCGGGTTCTTGATTTTGTTCGTCTTGTTGGATTTCATCGAGCAAATGCGCCGGTTTCGAGGCTTGGATGTCACGCTCAGCCAGAAAGCGCATTTGGTGGCGCTCTATGTACCAAGCGCACTCTACCAACTGCTCCCGTTGATCACAGTGCTCTGCTCAATCATGTTGTTTTTGAGCCTGGCGCGCAGCAGTGAATTGGTCGTGACCCGGGCCGCTGGGCGCTCAGCTCTGCGCGCCCTCTATGGGCCGATCCTCACCTCACTGGTGATCGGGCTTTTGGCGGTCACCATCGTCAACCCAATCGTGGCGGGTACGCAGAAAAAACATGAGCTGCTTTCGTCGAGTTTTTTCACATCACGGGTCAGCGCCGTCTCTGTTTCAAGCACAGGGCTTTGGTTGCGCCAAGGCGATGACCAGGCGCAAACAGTGATACATGCCAAGCGGAGCAATTTGGATGGGACGCGCTTGTTTGACGTGGCGCTTTACGAATTCGATCTCAGCGGCAAGGCCACCCGGCGCATTGCGGCCACAACAGCGACTTTAGAGGACGGCTTTTGGCATCTTATCAATGCGAAGGAATGGCAGTTGGAAATCGGCGGCAATCCGGAAGCCGAGGCCGATACGAAAAGGCAGTATAAAATTCCAACCGAATTGACCAAAGATCATATTCACGACAGCTTTGGCAGCCCGTCCTCCATTCCGATCTGGCAATTGCCCGCCTTTATCAGCCAGTTGGAAAAAGCCGGCTTTTCCGCCAGGCGGCATCGGGTTTGGTTTCATATGGAGTTGGCACTGCCCTTATTTCTAGCCTCTGTCGTCATGATCGGTGCGGGATTCACGATGCGACATGGTCGGCAAAATCGAACAGGTCTGCGCGTGCTCATGACCTTGTTATTTGGCTTCGGCCTTTATTTTCTGCGCAATTTTGCCCAAATACTCGGTGAAAATGGCCAATTACCAGAAATTTGGGCGGCATGGATCCCGCCCGTCGCAGCCATTGGCCTCTCACTGGCGTTTCTTTTGCACACAGAGGACGGCTAGATGAGACTGCTCCTTCTAACGCTCCTATGGTTGACCGGGGCCCAGGCGCTTTGGGCACAGGACGCGGCCCATTTGATTGCCGACCGTATTGAAATTTTGCCCAATGGCACCCTGCGGGCCAGTGGTTCCGTGGTGGTCTGGCATAGCGGCGTTCGGATCACCGCCCAAGACATCACCTATGCCAGCGGCGACGGGCAATTGTCGCTGACCGGGCCCATCAAGCTGCAAGACGCCAGCGGCACAGTCATTTTGGCAGATCAAGCCGATCTGTCACCCGATCTTTCAGCCGGGATCATCACAAGTGCGCGGATCATTTTGAGCCAGCAAGTGCAAATTGCAGCAGCCCAAATTTCCCGCGTGAATGCAACCTATAGCCAGGCCTCAAATGTCTCGGCCACCTCCTGTTTTATCTGCACAGGTCAGACACCGCTTTGGCAAATCCGGGCCAAACGGATCGTGCATGACAGCGGCGAAAAGCAAATTTATTTTGAACAAGCACAGCTGCGTGTCATGGACGTGCCCGTGTTTTTCTTTCCCTATTTGCGGCTGCCCGATCCCAGCTTGAAACGCGCCACAGGGTTTTTGGTTCCCGAGCTGACCACCTCAACGACATTAGGAACCGCGATCCGCACGCCCTATTTCATAAAACTAAGTGATCATCACGATATCACCCTGTCGCCGATGGTCTCGTCACGCACCAAGACCCTTGGCCTGAGATATCGCCATGCCTATCACACCGGGACCATTGAGCTTGAAGGCGCCTATTCCCGCGACACGCTTCTTGCCGGCCAAGATCGCGGCTATCTCTTCGGCACAGCCGATTTTGCCTTAGACAGTGGCTACGCGCTCCGTGGTCAGCTGCAAAGCACCAGCGATCCGGCCTATTTGTTTGAATATGATGTCAAAGAAATTGATAGGCTGGAAAACAAAATCACCCTTGAGCGCAGCCAAAGAGACCGCAATCTTGAGCTGCGGTTCTCCAATTATCATTCCTTGCGCGACAGCGAGAACAACGCCACCCAGCCAACCCTGGTCACCGAAGCCATTGCACAACAGCGCAGCTATCCCAAGGGTTTGGGCGGCGTTTTCGATCTGGAAGCAAGCCTATTGACCAGCTACCGCTCCTCCACATCGCCCATCGACGGACCCGACAGCGGTGATGAGGTTGACGGCTATGACACGCTGCGCCTCTCTTCGCTGGCCAAATATCGCCGCGACTGGGTGCTGCCCAAAGGAGTCGTTGTAGATTTTGCCACAGAGCTGGAAGCGTCCCATTACGTTGTGCGCCAGCACCAAGATATCGCGCCTGTCATCACCCGGATCACCGGCGGCGGCGGCCTTGGTCTGCGCTGGCCCCTCGCCCGGCGGTTTGCCGGAGGAGCCGTGCAGCGGCTCGAACCGCGCATCCAATTGGCTGGGGTGATGGCAAATTCAGACACCATTCCGAATCAAGACAGTACGCAGGTCGAGTTTGACGAGGGCAATCTGTTCCGCTTCAATCGCGCGCCAGGGTTTGATCTCATCGAAACTGGTATGCGGCTGAATATCGGGCTGGCCGGCGGCATTGATTATCCAAATCAAACTAAAATTGGATGGGAGATTGGCCGAATTTATCGAACTGATAACGCCAATAGCTTCACTAAGACCTCGGGTCTCCAAGGCCATGTGAGCGATTGGCTCCTCGCCGCCCATGTCCAAACCCCTTTGGGCATAGAATTGGTCGCACGCAGCCTTCTTCAGAATGTCGGTTTGCTCAAAAAATCCGAGCTCCGCGCCAGCTGGCACACAAGCAAACATCAGCTGGATGCAACCTATGTTGGACTGGCCGCCGATGGGGCGGAAAATCGTGACGTGCCGTTGAGCTCGCTTGCATTAAAATGGGACTATCAGTTTTTGCCCGATTGGCGCTCCACTTCAGAATTTCAATTTGACACCTCCATCGGTGAGGCGTCCAAATTCGAGTTTGGGTTAGAATATGCAAATGAATGCGTTATCGTGGATTTTTCAGCCTCGCGTCGCTTCGCAACATCCGCTACATTGACAGACAAAACTGAATTTGGTCTGAGTGTAGCACTGGCTGGATTTTCTACAGGCGTCAGAAACATAAAGAAAAGCCGTCAATGCGGCGCATCATAAACGAGGTTTGAAATGCTCAAGATCACCCTGCGCTTAGGTCTCGCAGCTCTTGTTTTGATCGGCGCGCTCCACAGCGCAGTTCAGGCGCGGGGGCCGTTTGATCCGGTGATTTCCGTGAACAGGGCCGCAATCACAGCCTATGAGCTGGAGCAACGCGAGCGGTTTTTGGAAATTTTGCAGCGCTCCTCCGGTATGGCGCAGCGCGCGCGCGACACATTGATTGAAGATCGCTTGAAAATGGCAGCCGCTGACCGTGCCGGCATTAATTTGAGCGACGCGCAGGTGGTTAAAGCCATGGAAGAGTTTGCCGCCAACGCCAATCTTGATCTCGATCAATTGCTGGAAACTTTGGCCCAAAACGGCGTTGATGAGCAAACCTATCGCGATTTCATCAAAGCTGGGGTGACCTGGCGCGAAGTTATCCGGGCCCGCTTCGCAGCCCGCAGCGCGCCGTCTGAGGCAGAAATTGACCGCGCGCTCGCCTCAGCGGGAGCTCAGGGCGGGGTCAAAGTGCTCTTGACTGAAATTGTATTACCAGCCGGATCTGCCGAAGAGCTGGACAGCGCGCGTCAGACGGCGGAACGCTTGGGGCGCATCACGTCAGCCGCCGATTTCTCTGAACAAGCCCGCCGGCTTTCAGTGGCACAATCGCGGGTGAATGGTGGCCGGCTGGAATGGGCCAATCTGAGCGACCTGCCAGATGGTCTGCGTCCCATCATTTCCGGTTTGCGTCCAGGTCAGATCACCACGCCCCTTGAGGTGACGAATGCCATTGTCTTGTTTCAACTGCGTGATGTGGCAGAGACCACGGCACAATCACCAGAGATATCGGCCATTGAATACGCACGGGTGAGTGGGCCGGCCGATGCTGTGACATCCGCCACGCGCATGGCCGATACCTGCGATGATTTTTACGGCGCGGTCAAAGCGGATCCATCGCTCACTTTCACAATTCATTCCGAAAGCCCCGATCAAATTCTCCAAGCTTTATCTCTGCGGCTGATGGGCCTCGATAAACATGAATTTGATGACATGCCGACCGCAGAGGGGGAGCAGGCTGAAATTGTCATGCTCTGCGCGCGGGTCTATGCGGCACTGGAAGATGTCTCACGCGGACAAGTTGCAAATAATCTGCGCTCGGCACGGATCACGAGCCTGGCCGACGGGTTTCTCGCCGAGCTGCGCGCCAGTGCAGATATCGTCTATCATTAACGCCGATTGCGGTGGTGGTTTTACAAAATTTCAAACCCAGAAGTCTTGGCACCTGGCGCTTTGAAATTTGATTTTTGGTACAGGTGCTTTGTTGATGACAAATAAGACCACACAGGCGCCCCTTGCCGTCACCTGCGGTGATCCTGCGGGCATCGGGATGGAAATATTTATAGCCGCGCAGACAGAAATTGGCGGTGACATCCCTATGGTTCTTTTTGCCGATCGGCGGCATCTTCCGCAGGGTGTTCCGGTCACGCTGTTTCAACCCGATACGGCGCCCCCGCCGCCAGATCACATTTGGCTGCATCAGATCGACTTCGCCCAGCCTGCGCATCCTGGCCAACCTGATCGGCGCAACGCGGCCGGGGTGATTTCAGCCATTGAGCAGGCGGTGCGGCTCACCCAGGCCGGACAGATGGCCGGTCTATGCACCGCGCCGATTAGCAAGGCGATTTTGCAAGACGGCGCCGGGTTTCAGTTTCCAGGGCATACGGAGTTTCTGGCGCATCTCTGCGGCGTGCAGCAGGTTGTGATGATGCTGACCTGCCCGGCCCTCTCTGTGGTCCCGCTCACCATTCATATTCCCATCAGCGATGTGCCAAAGGCCATCACCCGGGAGTTGTTTCACACTACCGCGCACATCCTAAATGACGCTTTGCGCCGTGACTTTGGCATAGAAGAACCGCGCATCAGTGTTGCCGGGCTCAATCCCCATGCCAGCGAAGGCGGTAAGATTGGCCGGGAGGACATAGACCAAATTACCCCCTGGGTTGCCGAGCTGCAAAGCGCCGGAGTGTCCATAACTGGGCCGCAGTCCGCCGACACGATGTTTCACGCAAAGGCGCGCACCCGCTATGATGCGGCCCTGTGCATGTACCATGATCAGGCCCTGATCCCCATTAAGACTTTGGATTTTTCTGGTGGCGTGAATGTCACCTTGGGCCTGCCCATCGTGCGCACATCGCCCGACCATGGCACGGCCTTTGATATTGCCGGTCAAGGCCTTGCGGATGCATCCTCAATGGTTCAAGCCATAGTCTGTGCAGATCGCATGATAAAGGCGCGCCAGAATGCAAATTGACGACCTTCCCCCGCTGCGCGACGTGATCGCCACCCATGGATTAGACGCAAAGAAATCTTTGGGGCAAAACTTCCTACTGGATCTCAACCTCACATCAAAAATTGCCAGGCTGGCCGGAGATATCAGCGGCCATGACGTCTTAGAAGTTGGCCCCGGTCCGGGCGGTTTGACGCGCGGACTTTTGGCTGCCGGCGCGCGGCGGGTCGTGGCCTTGGAAAAAGATCCTCGATGCATGGCTGCGCTGTCTGAGATTTCAGCCGCCTATCCCGGCCGTTTGGATGTGTTCAACGCCGATGCTTTGGAGTTTGACATGCGCGGCCAACTCACCGGGCCTGTGCGCGTGGTGGCCAACCTGCCCTATAATGTGGGCACCGAGCTTTTGGTGCGCTGGCTTACACCAAAAGACTGGCCCCCATTTTGGAGCAGTTTAACTTTAATGTTCCAAAAAGAAGTGGCCGAGCGGATCATCGCCAAGCCGGGAACAAAGGCCTATGGGCGCCTTGGTATTTTAGCCCAATGGAAAAGTACCCCCTCCGTGGTCATGGAACTGCCGCCCGAAGCCTTTACGCCGCCGCCGAAAGTCCATTCTGCCGTCGTCCATCTGGAAGCCTTGGCACAGCCACGCTTTCCAGCGCCGGCGGGGCTTTTATCATCAACCGTTGCAATGGCGTTCAATCAACGCCGCAAAATGCTCCGCTCAAGCCTGAAATCTGCGGCACCTGACATTGAAACTGCGCTGCGGGATGCGGGCCTCGAACCCACTGCGCGGGCCGAAGAAATTTCGCTAGAGGGATTCTGTGCCTTGGCCCGCCGATTGGCTAAATAAAATCTAGCACACGCGGCCTTCGCCTCATGACGGAGGATTTTGGAATTCTCATTTAGACTTGCCCAACCACGACCCAGCCGCGCTTCGCGCCCTCAGGAGCGAGATGTGGTAAAAAGACCTCTGCATAACGCCATTTTAACATGAAATGAGGGCAGCGCCGGCCTGGGTAGGCGCAGCCCGGTGGGGCCACCGGGCATAATGTTTCGGCTTGACGGCAAGGTTATGCAGAGATCTTTAAAGCCCAAAGGGGCCGATTTAATCCTCTGGAACAGGCGCAGGCTTGGCGGCTTCATCAGCTGCAGGCGCCGGATCACTAACCGGTTTTGCAGGCCGGCGACGCACGCGCGGTTTGGCGGGCTCCGCTTTTTTGCTGGGCTCAATGGGCGGCGTTTGCGCCAAATCAGCCGGGTTCAAAGGTGCCAAATCTGGTTGCGGAGCATCAGAAAAATCGGCGACATCCAAGGCGGAGGGCATTTTGACCTGTTCAACATCGCCGCGATCTCGCCGCGGTTCTGAACGATCATTGCGTTCGCCCCGTTCCTGATCCCGCTGGGCTTGTTTCTCACGATTCTCGCGATCTTGCTGCTCACGGCGGGCTTCGATTTCACGTTGCGCTTCTGCCAAAAGCCGCATGTAATGTTCAGCATGCTGCTGGAAGTTTTCAGCCGCCACGCGGTCACCCGACAATTGCGCATCACGGGTGAGCTGTTGGTATTTTTCAATAATTTGCTGAGGCGTGCCACGCACCTTGCCCTCAGGCCCTGAACTATCGAACACGCGGTTCATGATGTTCGCGCCGGAGCGATTGTTATTATTACGGTTATTCTTCGAGCGAGGGCGCGTTTTTGAAGATCTCATGTTTTGAAAAAGCCTATTTGGCGACGGACCGATTAAGTACTAACTGCAATGGGTCATGATTGGGTTTCATGTCGTACATGCCTGCGCATGGTCTCGACGCCCTGTACAAACCATGTTTGGGTCAAATCAGCAAGCAAAAAATCGTTATTTGTCCGTATTATTCCGCTTTCTCCGCCCGTGCTCGGCAGGAGACGACCCGCGGCCGATGGTCAAAATCTTCCAAAATGGCGATGTCGCGGTAGCCCTCTTTGCGCAGTGTCTCTGCCACTGCTGCCCCTTGATCATAGCCAATTTCAAACAATAACCGGCCCTCTGCCGCCAAAAATCCATGCGCTTGATGCGCGATGGTCGCGTAATGGCTCAACCCATCTTTACCGTCTGTCAGCGCCGATTTTGGCTCATGGTGCACTTCGGGCGATAAGCCTTTCCATACGGCTGGGTGGATATAGGGGGGGTTGGAGACAATAAGGTCAAAGCGCTCGGATGGAATCTCTGCACACCAGTCAGATCGGCAAAATCGCACGCGATCCGTCAATTGCAATTTTGCGGCATTGCGCCGTGCCACCTCCAGCGCCTTGGCCGAACAGTCCACCGCAACTCCGCACGCCGATGAATTTACAGCCAAAAGCGATAGAATAATACAGCCCGACCCGACCCCAAGATCCAAGACATTTTGAAACGGGGCCGATAGGGCGCGCGCCACCAGCTCTTCGGTTTCAGGCCGCGGATCCAATACATCGGGGGTGACGATAAAGCGGTGTTCATAAAACTCACGGTAGCCCAAAATATGCGACATCGGCACATGCGCCATCCGCGATTTTAGAGCGGCTTCAAACGCCGCAGAGTGTTCCGCAGTTAGCGTCTCATCGAGCCGCAAGGACACTTGCAGCGCGTCTATGCCCAAAACAAAGGCCAATAAAATCCGCGCCTCGCGCCGAGAATCTTCTATACCGGCGCCCGAAAGCCTTTGCCCAGCATGGGTCAAGGCCGTCTGGAGAGTTTGGCTCATCCGTTCATTTCCGCCAGCAAGGCCGCTTGCGCCTCTGAGGTCAAAGCATCAATGATTTCGTCCAAATCACCCTGTAAGATTTGCTCAAGCCGGTAAAGCGTGAGACCGATGCGATGATCGGTCATTCGGCCTTGCGGATAGTTATAGGTGCGGATTCGTTCTGAGCGGTCGCCAGAGCCCACCTGTGATTTGCGGTCGGCAGATCGCTCCCCATCCACCCGCGCCCGTTCCAGATCATACAGCCGCGTTTTGAGCACCTGCATGGCAATCTCACGGTTGCGGTGCTGCGATTTTTCCGCGCTGACCACGATCAGCCCGGTGGGTAAGTGGGTGATGCGCACCGCTGAATCGGTGGTGTTCACATGCTGACCACCGGCCCCGCTGGCCCGCATGGTATCAATGCGAATGTCGCTTGGATCAATGTGAATATCCACATCCTCCGCCTCGGGCAAGACCGCCACAGTGGCCGCTGAGGTGTGAATGCGCCCGCCGCTTTCCGTACTGGGCACGCGCTGCACCCTATGCACACCGCTTTCATACTTCAGCTTGGCAAAAACTCCCTCGCCTTTGATATGGGCGACAAATTCCTTAACGCCGCCAAGTTCGGTGGTTTGATGTTCGATGACATCAAAGCCCCAGCCCTGCGCCTCCACATAGCGCTGATACATGCGGATCAAATCGGCGGCAAAAAGCGCAGCCTCATCGCCGCCCGTTCCGGGGCGAATTTCCAAAATGGCAGGGCGCGCATCCGCCTCATCTTTCGGCAAAAGCGTGAGCTGCAGATCATGTTCGGCCTTGGGCAATGCGGCGCGGAGCATGGGCAGCTCTTCGGCCGCAAGCTCACGCATATCCGGATCATCCATCATCGCTTCAGCATCAGAAATATCGCGAAGCAGGGTCTGATAGGCCCGCACTTCTTCGACCACCGGCCGCAGGTCAGAATATTCCTTAGCCAATTTGGCAATATCGCCCGCGCCCTCAGACATTTGAGCCTCGATGAACTCAAACCTTTGGATGATCTGCTGTAATGTATCTTCTGCTATCATGCCTTCAGCTCGCCTATGTCGCCTGCGGGGTCAAGAGGGGCCAGGGCTTTGGACGCGATTTTAATCAGCAATCCAAGCCTCAATCCGTTTTTTATTGCTGCCCCAATCGGAGCCACCAACACTTGAATGGCCGCGCAGATGGGTGCCGCTCTCATCTCGCCACAGCTCGATGATATCTTTAAAGCCCCAAAAACGTGATCTCAGGAGCACTTTGAGGCGGGCGTCTTGCATCAGGATTTCATGGCGTGGATCGGCCAAGATAGCCGCCCTGATCTGCGTAAAGGGCAGATCATCCCGGCGGATATAATAGCCACTGAGATGCGTTTGCGTGGCGTGTCCGGGCGCCATAGGCCCGCCCGGCCAGTCCGCATACACAAGCGGCCAGAAGCGCGCCACCAGTTGCAGGCCCGCAAAAAGCGCCAGCGCCACGACAAGAATTTTAATCACAGGTTAGACCCTCAACGATAAGCAACACCGGGCAGGATGCTCAAGATTTCGAACATCAAATTCGCCGCTGTTAGGGCGGTATTGCCCGAGGTGTCATACATAGGGCTCACTTCAACCATATCAAACCCCACGATATTCAATCCGCGTAAAGCGCGGATCAGCTCCATGGCCTGCGGCGTGGTCAACCCGCCGATCTCTGGCGTGCCGGTGCCGGGGGCATAGGCGGGATCTAGACTGTCGATATCATAGGTCAGATAGCAGGGGTGATCCTCGATGGCTTGGCGAATCTCCTGACCCAGTGGGGTCAGCGATTTATGCCAAATCTCTGGCGCCGTGATCATGTTAAAGCCCCAACCGGCCGCCTCAGAAAAGTCTTCTGCGGTGTATCCCGTGCCGCGCAGGCCGATTTGATACACCAAATCGGGCACAAGCAGCCCTTCCTCATAGGCGCGGCGGAACACCGTCCCATGGGTTTCACGCTCTCCAAACATCTCATCGTTGACATCCGCATGGGCATCGACATGCACCAAGGCCACCGGCCCGTGCTTTTTCGCAATGGAGCGCAAGATTGGCAGGGTTAAAGAATGATCCCCACCGAGCGTCGCCGGCACCACAGGGTAGTTGTGCAAACCGTCGTAGGCCGATTCAATAATGCGCAAACTCTCCGCAAGGCTGAAGGTGTTGATGGCAACATCGCCCATGTCAGCCACCTGCAGGCTGTCAAAAGGCGCAGCCCCAGTTTGCAAATTATACGGCCGGATCATCGCGCTTTCTTGGCGAATCTGCTTTGGACCAAACCGCGTGCCGGACCGCCAAGAGGTGCCGATATCCATGGGGATGCCCATGATCACCACATCCAAGCCCTCGGGGCCTTGAGCCTCAGGCAGGCGCATAAAGGTTTGCGGCCCAGCAAAACGGGCCAGGTCATTGCCGGAAATCGGTTGGTTGGGCATTCGTATATCCTTTGTCTTTGCGCCGAGTTTGCGAGCGATGCCGCGCTGTGGCAATGGAAAACTTAACCCATGCGCATGGGGTATTGCCAAGCGCCCCAGTTGCTCTTTGTGCCAGCTGTGCCGTTCAGGCCGGCAATTTCATCTTGATTCCAGCCATGCCTTGTGCAAACATCGTTACATTACAGGAGGTTGAAGAATTTGAAAAAACTATTGATAGCACTTGCCGTTGTGGTCGCCGGAGTTGGGGGTCTTTATTGGGCCTTTCCCACGTTATTTTTCGTAATTTACTACAATACCATCTACACAACCGAGTTTCGTGTCGAGGATAACAAGCTGCATATGTCGGGGATGATTAACGCCTACACCCCAGAGCAGCTCAAAGATATCTTTGGAGAGCATCCTGAAATTGATACAATTGTTCTAGGGCAAATGCCCGGGTCCATTGATGATGGCGCCAATTTGGAAGGAGCCGCTTGGGTGGCCGATCGGGGGGGTGATACCTATTTGCCCCAAGAGGGTATGATTGCCTCTGGGGCAACAGATTTCTTTCTTGTAGGCAAATCTCGCGTGGTAGAAGAAGGCGCGGTCGTGGGCGTGCATTCTTGGGCTGATTGGAGAGGGATCACAGCGCAGGATCTTCCCCGCGATGACCCAGCCCATGAACTCTATATTGGCTTTTATGAGAGCATTGGTTGGACGCGCGCGCAGGCAGAAGATTTTTACTTTTTCACCATCGAAAAAGCGCCTGCCGAAGGTATGTATGCCATGACCCCGCAAGAGATGCTGGCCACCGGTGTTGCCACTAAGATCGTGCCTGCCAGCAATTGATCAGCCGCAGGCGCGCGCCTCTATCCTCAGGGCCGGCTTGCGCGCAGGTTCCAACAGTAGAGGCACATCAATTCCATCCCCACATGCGCCCCCGCAATCGCCGTGGCGCCGGTGGTGTCAAAGGGCGGCGAGACTTCAACCACATCGCCGCCTTTCATATTGATCCCGCGCAACCCGCGTAACATGGCAGCCGCTTGCGCCGACGACAGGCCGCCCCAAACCGGCGTGCCAGTGCCCGGTGCGAAAGCCGGATCAAGGCAATCAATATCAAACGTCAGATAAGTTGGGTGATTGCCGACAATCTCTTTAATTTGCGCCACAGTGGTCGCCCAGCCTTGTTCATGCACGCGGGGCGCATCGATGACATGCACGCCAGCGTCATAATCATTCTGGGTGCGAATGCCGACCTGAACAGAGCGTTTTACATCCACAATCCCCTCTTTCACAGCCTTGTAAAACATAGTGCCATGATCCACACGCGCCAGATCATCATCCGGCCAAGTGTCGGAATGGGCGTCAAATTGGATCAGGGCCAGGGGGCCAAATTTCTCCGCATAGGCCCGCAAAATTGGGAAGGTGATGTAATGATCTCCGCCAAGGGTCAAAACCCCTGGCCCCTGAGCCAGAATACCAGAAATATGCGCCTGAAGAGCTGCGGGAAAGGCAGGGATATTGGCGTAGTCAAAGGCCAAATCCCCATAGTCACATATATTGAAATCCGCCAAAGGATTGATGTCCCAGCCATAGGGGGGATCACAGGGTTGCAGGGTGCTCGCTTCACGGATGGCGCGCGGGCCCAGCCTTGTGCCTGGCCGATTGGTCACCGCCTGATCAAACGGAACACCCGTGACCGCAAGATCCACGCCCTCCAGATCTTTTGAATAGCGACGACGCATGAAAGACAAAGCGCCGCCGAACGCATTTTCAAAGGACATGCCTTTATAGCCCACGCGCGTGATGGCATTGTCCACGTCATTTGCTGCATCTTTCAAGGCCATTTACTGCTCCAAAGGTTGCGCGCGCTCTACCAAACGCGCAAAAAATGAGGCCCCAACCGGGGACACCTCGTCATTAAAATCAAACGCTGCATTGTGCCAAGCGGCCCCCTCGCCCTGCCCTAAAAACAAATAGCAGCCGGGCCGTTTCTCCAGAAGGTAGGAAAAATCTTCTGCTCCCATCTCGCGGGTCCGGTCTGTCTCTAGCAAAGCCGTCCCGCAGACCTCCTCGGCCACCTGGCTGGCAAAGGCAGATTGGTCAGGAGAATTGATCGTGGCGGGATAGCCGCGGGTATAGGTGCATGTCACATCCACCCCAAAGGCCGCCACATGCCCGGCGCAAATCTCTCCCATCCGCCGCTCCACCATATCCTGCACTGGACGGGCAAAACTGCGCACCGTGCCCCCAACAAAGGCGCTGTCATTGATCACATTGTCGATGGTGCCTGCGTGAATTTGCGTCACGCTGACCACCAAATCCTCAACTGCATTATGATTGCGGCTGACGATGGTTTGAAAGGCCTGGGTGATCGACACAGCGGCGGGAATGGCATCCACTGCCAAATGCGGCATGGCCCCATGCCCCCCCTGCCCGGTGATATGCACTTCAAATGTGTCCACCGCGGCCATGATCGGACCTGGCGTTGTGCTCAACTGCCCGGCTGGCGCGCCCGGCTCGCAGTGCAGCGCATAGACAGTTTCTATTCCAAAACGCTCAATAATCCCCTCTTGCACCATAACCTCACCCCCGCCCCCATTCTCCTCGGCAGGCTGAAAGATTAAGGCCACAGTGCCGGCAAAATTACGCGTTTCCGCCAAATAGCGCGCGGCCCCGAGCAACATTGTGGTATGGCCATCATGGCCACAGGCGTGCATCTTACCTGGAACTTGACTGGCATAGGCGGCCCCGGTGGCCTCCTCAATTGGCAGCGCGTCCATATCGGCGCGCAGACCAATCACCGGACCGGGCGCACGGCCATGTATCAAAGCCACAAGCCCCGATTGCGCGATGCCGCTGTGAATTTCACTGATGCCAAACTCTTGCAAACGCTCCATCACAAAAGCGGCGGTTTCATGGCACTCGAACCCAAGCTCTGGATTTTGATGCAAATGACGGCGCCAGGCTTTCATATCCTCGGCAAATTCAGCGATACGGTTGACGATTGGCATGGGCTGGCTCCTTATGGGCCAAGAAAAGCGGAATTGAGGGAGCAAAGCAATGGAGAATGATGATCTGCTACATGCAAAAGATGGGGGCATTGAACGGTTGCTTTATATCATGCGCCGCCTGCGTGATCCTGACACGGGCTGCCCTTGGGACATTGAGCAAAGTTTCAGCTCCATTGCCCCCTATACGATCGAAGAAGCCTATGAGGTGGCCGATGCCATTGCGCGCGGCGATATGGCCGATTTGAAGGGAGAACTGGGCGATCTTCTGCTGCAAACCGTCTATCATACCGCAATCGGAGAGGAGGAAGGGCTTTTCACCTTCCACAGTGTCGCCGATGCGATCAGCGATAAAATGGTGGCCCGTCATCCGCATGTTTTCGGCGATCAATCGCGGGATAAAACCGCAGACCAGCAAACCATTGACTGGGAAACCATTAAGGCCGCAGAACGCGCGCAGGCCGATCAAACCCGCGCTTTAGACGGGGTTGCTTTGGGCTTGCCGGCGCTAACACGGGCGGTCAAATTACAAAAGCGTGCGGCGCGGGTCGGCTTTGATTGGCCAGATGTCGAGCAAGTGCTCGACAAGCTGCGCGAGGAAATTGATGAGCTGAAAGAGGCTAAGAGCGCCGCGCATCGGCACGAGGAATTTGGCGACTTGATGTTCGTCATGGCCAATTTGGCCCGGCATATGGGCATTGATCCCGAGCAGGCTTTACGGGACGCAAATGGAAAATTTACACGACGTTTCAATTCTGTTGAGGCAAAACTTCAACAAGATGACCGGACGCCTTCTCAGTCAAACCTCGCCGAAATGGACGCGCTTTGGGATGAGGTCAAACGGGAGGAGACAATATCTGAGTAAAATAATCAGGTATTGATCCGACAAAAAGACTCGAATATAGTCTCGCCATCACACCGGAGACACTCATGCCCTATTTTCGCCCCATCGCTCTCGCCCTATGCGCCTTTGCCCTTGCCGTCCCCGTGGCCGCCCAAGAGGTCAACGTCTATTCCTATCGCGAGCCGGCCTTGATCCAGCCTTTGATGGATGGGTTCACCGAACAGACCGGAATTGCGGTCAATGTCGCCTTTCTCAACAAGGGCATGATTGAGCGTTTGCGGGCCGAGGGCAGGCGCTCGCCTGCGGATTTGGTATTCACCACAGATATTTCACGGCTTCACAACGTGGTCTCAGCCGGGCTGACCCAACCGGTGACAGAAGCCAACCTCACGGACAACATCCCCGCGGCCTATCGCGACCCCGGCAATCATTGGTTTGGCCTGACCGTCCGCGCCCGCGTTATCTATGCCTCAAAAGCACGGGTCAAAAAGGGGGAGGTTACCAGCTACGAAGATCTCGCAGATCCCAAATGGCAGGGGCGTATCTGCACCCGCTCCGGCACGCATTCTTATATGCTTGCCCTCACCGCCGCCTATTTGCATCACCATGGTGAAGCAGACACATTGAATTGGCTCAAAGCGGTGAAAGCCAATCTGGCGCGCAAACCGCAAGGCAACGACCGGGCGCAGGTCAAAGCGATTTGGGCGGGTGAATGTGATATTTCCCTTGGAAACACTTACTATATGGGCCAAATGTTGGCTGATCCCGAACAGCAAGACTGGGCCAGCAGCGTCTCAATTGAATTTCCCGTGTTTGAGGGGGCGGGCACGCATGTGAATGTGTCGGGCATGGCGATGACCAAATTTGCGCCCAATCGGGCTGAGGCCCTGGCCCTTATGGCCTATCTTGCCTCCCCGGCCGCACAGGAAATTTACGCATCAGACAATTACGAATACCCGATTGCCCCTGGCACCCGGGCCGATCCTTTGGTGCAAAGCTGGGGCAGCTTTGAGGCCGACCCGGTCAACCTCAGCACGATTGCCGAGCTGCGCTCAGAGGCGCTGCGGCTCACCGAATTGGCTGATTTTGATGGCTGAACATGAAAAAAGGCGCGGGACATGTGCACCGCGCCTTTCGCCTATTATGGCCGGGAAATTTGAGACCACCCTTGTTTATTCCACCGCTGTTACCCGCTGCATGACATCGGGCTGGCCCGTGATTGCACCCGATTGCGGATGCCCGCGCTTCAGCGCATCCACCACATCCATCCCCGCGGTCACCCGTCCGACAACCGTATATTGCCCGTTGAGGAAATAGCCCGGCTCAAACATGATGAAAAACTGACTGTTGGCACTGTTTGGATTTTGCGAGCGGGCCATGCCCACCACGCCGCGATCAAAGGGCACATCTGAAAACTCGGCTGGGATATTGCCCAAATCGGAGCCCCCCATGCCGGCACGCGACATATCCTCGGGATTTTTGCCAAAGCGGACGTCGCCGGTTTGGGCCATAAAACCCTCTATGACCCGGTGAAACACCACACCGTCATAGGCGCCCTGCTCTGCAAGTGCCGTAATTTGCGCGGCATGTAGCGGCGCCACATCCTCAAGCAGATCAATTTGAACAGTGCCGCTTACAGTCTCGCCAACGACCTCAATCTCAAGACCACCGGCCAAAGCAGGCCCGGCCAAACACGCAAGAAAAGCTGCAAGCCTACGCATCTGCTGCGACCTTCATGGAAATCATACGGTCTGGATTCGGCGCGGGCTCACCGCGGGTGATGGCATCCACATGCTCCATGCCAGATGTGACGCGGCCATAGACCGTGTACTGACCATTGAGAAAGTGATTGTCGGAAAAATTGATGAAAAACTGGCTGTTGGCCGAATCTGGGTTTTGCGACCGGGCCGCACCGATGGTGCCGCGGTCATGGGGCAGTTTGGAAAACTCAGCTCGCAGATTAGGCAGCTTTGATCCGCCGGTGCCAGCCGCGCGCAGGTTGAAGTTATCCTCCATATTGCCATGCTCCACATCGCCCGTCTGTGCCATAAAGCCATCAATCACGCGGTGAAAAGCGACGTTGTCATATTGGCCAGTCCGCACCAAATCTTTCATCCGCTCACAGTGCAACGGCGCCACATCTGGCAAAAGCTCGATGGTGACGGTCCCATCTTTCAATTCCATCAAGATTGTATTTTCGAGATCTTTGGTTTGTGTATCGGCCATTAGGGCGCTCCTTTTGATTTGCTCGGCAACCTAATAAAATTTCCAGCAAAGGAAAAGGCCCAACCGGTTGACCTTGGCCCGATATCGGGTGTTAACAGAGCAACATTTAGGGAGACGGACATGAGCTGGAAAACTTTGGATCAGATGCAACTCATGGGCAAGCGCGTGCTCACCCGTGTCGACATCAACGTGCCGGTCGAAAATGGCCGTGTCACCGATACCACGCGGATTGACCGGATCGTGCCCACGGTGCAGCATATTTTGAAATCCGGCGGCACGCCCATCCTCATTGCTCATTTTGGGCGTCCTAAGGGGCAGATCGTGGATGCACTCTCTTTAAAAGTCACGGTGCCGGCCCTGGAGGCGGCGCTCGGGGTTCCAGTGAAATTCACCAGCCTGGATAGCGCCCGCGAAACCATCGCTTTTGCCAAAAACCAAGTGGTTTTGATTGAAAATATTCGATTCGAACCCGGCGAAGAGCGCAATGATCCGCAATTGGCCCAACGTTTGGCGGATTTGGGAGATATTTACTGCAATGATGCCTTTTCCGCAGCCCATCGCGCCCATGCGTCAACCGAAGCGCTTGCCCGGTTGCGGCCAGCCTGTGCGGGAAGGTTGATGGCCGAAGAGCTCTCAGCGCTTGAGGCGGCATTGGGCAAGCCCGAGCGCCCTGTGGTTGCGGTCGTCGGCGGGGCCAAGGTCTCTTCGAAATTGGATCTCTTGAGCAATTTGGTGGGGCAAGTGGATCACCTGGTCATCGGTGGCGGCATGGCCAATACATTTCTCGCAGCCCAGGGGCATGCAGTGGGCAAAAGCCTCTGTGAACATGACCTGGCCGATACGGCACGGCGCATTTTGGAACAGGCGCAAGCCGCTGGCTGTGAGATTATTTTGCCGTCTGACATTGTCGTCGCCCGAGAGTTTGCGGCCCATGCGCCCCATGAAACCGTCGCCGCAGAGGCCTGCCCCGATGACGCGATGATCCTAGATGCCGGGCCTGAAACCGTGGCGCGCATTGGCGCATGCTTTGCCTGTGCGCGCACTTTGATTTGGAACGGGCCGCTCGGCGCTTTTGAGATGCAGCCCTTTGACCGGGCCACCAATACCGCTGCGCAATCGGCTGCGACCCTGACGAAAATGGGCAAGCTCATTTCTGTCGCCGGAGGCGGCGATACGGTGGCCGCGCTCAATCAAGCCGGCGCGGCCGATGG
>UPTG01000138.1_pt1 | contig 63055 bp, 133 predicted proteins | sample 2160121 | NCBI WGS metagenome assembly UPTG01 (sample SAMN06266255, study PRJEB28933) | marine metagenome | isolation source: Columbia River Estuary | place: USA:Columbia River Estuary, USA | collected 2014-07-27 | reverse complement strand
TTTTATTGTTAATAAACTGTAGTTCACTGAATTATTCGGGGGCAAATAATTGAAACAATAAGTTAGATGTTAATATCATAACTATAAAAAAAATTAACTAAACTTGTAGATTCTCACTTATTAAGATTTAAAGACGCGGGTTCGACTCCCGCCGCGTCCACCATTTACCAAATGAACAAAAGCATAGTAGATCGATATATATACCAAAACGAAGCCGAGAGAGAGTTTTATAAATTATCAGACTCTTTTCACGATCTTTATGCCGACAGGGTTTTAATGTCAGGAGAAGCAAGAAACGGAGAGCATCTAACGTTAATTGATTTCGAAACAGATTCAACGTATGGGCAACTATTTTATTCGGTTCTATTAACTGGGCTATCACAATCGAGCCCCAAAGTTACATCTCAACTGATATATGAAAACAGGATAGAGCTAGAATTTCAATTCTTTGATTTTGGATACATTGACAAGGTAAACCACATATACTTAATTAAAAACATAATGGACTGGAGATCGAACCACGATTTTCTCTGCGAAATTTGGAGTCTAAAAAACGTAAATACAGAAACAATAAAAAAACATTGGAAATGATATGAATTTTTTAAAAGGAATAAAAAACCTATTCAGCAAAAAGAAAAAAACGAAAGATAATTTTCGCAAACAGTTTTGTGAATTAATTATGGATAGATTAGATTTTAAGCTAAATCATATTGAAGAAAAGCCTGACGGCTTGTCTGATGACGAGTGGAAAATAATTTTAAATAAAATACTGTTTGCAGTCGCAAACAAAAAAAACCCAATAACGTTAAGGTCTTTAGGTAAAACAAAAATTAAACAAAAGAAAATCACAGAAGGCTTTAGGTTATTAGAAGTGTACTTTAAGAACCTATGAATAACAAAGAAGATGAAGAAGATGAAGAAGATAATGATGAATTTGAAGTGGTTTTTGAGCCCGATGAAGTTCTCATTATGGCTCTTAACGAAATAGATAGTTTGAAGCATTTGATAGAGGATCAAAACTCAGCAATAGAACAACTCAAAGACGGACTTCTTGAATTAAAGAATAAAAAATAATTTTATTCTTGACTAATGCTGGGTTTTGTGGCATAATAGTCTTATATGAAAAAAATATCATTAAACAAAGATGGCACCCCACGCAAGCGTCGAAATAGCGGCACTAAAGGTGGTTCAAATATTGTTTCCTTGTCGGTCGATGAGATTATGAATCTCGCCTCTCAAGAAGTTAATTTTATACCCGTTAGCGAAGAGTGGGTCAAGAGCAGACTCTACGCAAATTACCTACAAGGTAAAAAAGTATCTAATGATTTCTCAGATCTTCAAAGCGTAGAAGATAAAATCGAATATGCACTCACATCTTTTGAAAATGAATAATTATTTCTCACATTTAATAGGACAAGACAACGTAAAGAAGAAATTAAACTTCTACTTAAAGGCTTATGAAGCAACAAGTATTTGCCCTTTCCTCAACTTAGTTGGAGCAAAAGGTCTTGGGAAAACTTTGTTTGCGAAAGAGTTCGCAAAGAATTTAAAAAACAAAGACGGATCTAAGCGCCCTTTCTTGGAGCTCAATTGTTCTACAATCAAAAACAATGAGCAATTCTTTGAGCAGATCTTTATTCCATTAATAATGAATAACGAAATCACTATACTTTTTGACGAGGCTCATGCGCTTCCCAAAGATCTAACGATGGCATTCCTAACTATCTTCAATACCGAAAAAACAAATACAAAAGATTTTACATTTGAAGATCAGACTTTTACCTTCGATTTCTCAAGGCAGACATTTATTTTTGCAACAACAGAGAGTGATAAATTATTTCCGCCATTAAAAGATAGATTAACAACAGTAGACTTTGAGCAGTACTCGCAATCCAACTTGGGAGAAATTCTAAAGTTGAATTGTGATGGAATAAATTTCTCAGATGAAGCGCTAAACGCCTTATCATCTACAGTAAGAGGGAATGCAAGAAACGCAGTGATGAGGTCTAGGGAAGTGGTATTATACTGCGAGAGCGAGAACAAAAATGATTTTAATTTACCTGATTTTGAAGTCTTGGTAGATCTCTTGGGTATATTGCCAGAAGGTATAACCTGCACAGAAAAACAAATCCTAGATATTTTAGCAGACAGAGGAAGCTGCAAGTTGCAGACTTTATCTGCAGTAACAGGGCTGAGTCCAACCTCCCTAAGACGAGACCATGAAGTATATTTACTTCGAAAGAATTTCATGCAAATAGATGGAGAAAGAAAGATTACCAATTTTGGTAAAAACTTATTATTATCAATATAATTAAAATGACAGATAAAATACAAAAAAAAGTATATGTAGTGACAAGAAATTCAAGAAGGACAGAAGACAGGAATTACGAATCAAGAGAAGATGCTGAATTTAGAGCGCAAAAACTCGTGGACGTATTAAAGAAATGGAAAGATCCAGACTTTAATAAAGTGAAAGTAGTGCAGACCGCATCTCCCGCAAGAATTCGCTAAATGTCTGATACAAAAAATAAATATCCATTTGACGCCTTAGCTGAATCAAGGGGGTACTCCCCTGAAAAACTAAGAGGATTTACAGATAACTGCAAAAACGTATCGCACTTGCTCAAAGGAAAGGGGAGCGAAGGAAAACCTATTGTTATTAAAATTGATCTCAAGAAAGTAAAAAACAAAAAACAAAATGAAGACTGGCTTTGGCTAGAATTTAAAAATTCCTACGGAAACCCGGGGTGGATACATGGAGACGCGCATTTTGTTGTTTTTGAAAGGACTGAAGATTTTGTATTTGTTAACAGAAAAGAGCTTTTGTCTTGGTGTGGTAGCTCTCAGAAACTTAGGTATGATTTGCCTTTTGTTAATCTAGCCAAGAGAGCGAAGTATCGAATTTACAGAAGAAATGACACGAAAGAAGAAGTTACTCAGGTTGAATTAAAAGAATTAAAAAAGCTCGAATCTTTTAAAGTTTGGAAAAAGTGAATGGCTAATCAGCTAGAGCTAGATAAAGCTTATATTAAAATGGCTTACGTTTGGGCATCTTTATCCAAAGCTAAAAGAAAACAAGTTGGTTGTTTGATAGTTAAAGGTGAAGCTATTATTTCTGATGGCTTTAATGGAACCCCGAAGGGCTTTAGCAATCAATGCGAAAGGCAAGTGCCTTATTTTTCTTGGAAACAGGAAGAAACAAAACCAGAGGTTCTTCATGCAGAAAGTAATGCCATTACGAAATTAGCAAAATCAACTCAGTCAAGCATAGGAGCAACTATATATACCACGGCATCACCATGTATAAACTGTTCTAAGTTGATTATACAATCAGACATAGCTCGCGTTGTATACGATGAATTATATAAAAATAAAGACGGTGTGGAATTGCTTAAAAAAGCAGGGGTAGGAGTGGAGTGCTTGAATGCTTGAATTTTTATTATTTGTTTCGATTTGTGTTATTTTTTATTTAGCTTTCCGCAAACAAGAAGATTCTGACAAGGATTTAGAAGAAAGCCTTCGTCAGGAAAATGAATTCTTGCGAATAAAGTTAAACGAAGGAACACATTCCACGGAAGAAAGAGAGAAGAATTTAAATAGAACTATACAAGATCTTCAATCAAGCATATCTAAACAACAAAGTATAACCGCATTAAATAATGCCGAATTAAAAAGAAAAGAGTCTGAATTAATTTCAAAACAATTAAAACTAGAAAAAGAACTAGAAGAGGAAACGCTGGCTCGCAAAAAAGTTTTATCGCAAAAGAAAAGTGGTGAGGTTAGGCTTGGGCATATAGCAGAAACGCTTGCTCCGTTTCTTGATCAGTTTGACTTTGAGCCTGAGAAGTGTTCGTTCATGGGGCAGCCAATAGATTATATTTCATTTGGAGATGATGAGATAACTTTTATTGAAGTAAAGAGCGGCAACAGTCAACTCAGCCAGAAACAAAGACATATAAGAGATCTTGTTAAAGCAAAACTAGTTTCATGGAAAGAGGTGAGAATAAAATAACCCGAAATCTGAAAAAAAATTTTCAGAGAGAAAAGCTTCGTGCTACACAATAAAAACTTAAAAAAGAACAAAAAATGAACAAAATTAAATTAAAAATCAAAAAATTAAATGATCGAGCAAAAATTCCCAATTATGCCAAGAAAGGCGACGCGGGAATTGACTTGATTGCGACGACAACAGTCAGCAATGGATATTTTATTGAATACGGAACAGACTTGGCCATGGAGATACCCGAAGGTTATGTGGGTTATATCTTTCCAAGATCAAGTATATCTAAGACAGACCACTATCTTAGAAATTCCGTTGGAGTTATTGATTCGGGTTATAGGGGAGAAATTAAAGTTAGAATGAGTATCCCCGCCTTAGGTTCAAAAAACTATAAAAACGGAGACAAGATAGCTCAATTGATCATAATGAAGCTTCCTTGGGTTGATATTGAAGAGGTGGACGAATTATCAGAGACTGATCGCGGAGAAGGTGGATTTGGAAGTACAGGAAATTAATTTTGTATGGCGAAAACGAAAAGACAAAAAAAACAGAGTGATAGAGATAAAGCTAAAAACTCGAAAGCAAAAGGTTTGTGGAAGCAAAAACATTTAAAATTCAAAACATATATAGAAAACCCAACGATAAAATTCCGCAAAGAATTAGATAATCTTAAACAACTGGGAGCTGACGAACAAAAAATTATTTCAAAATTAATAGAATACTCAAATCACATTCTCTTCAAGCCAAAAAAAGACACCTTAATAAAAGCGAGAAAAACCTGGAATTGGGTAAGAATTAATAGAAGAAAACTTATCTCTGAGGAAAAATGTTTCGTTTGCGACCAAAAAGCAAGAGAATGGCACCATATTATACAATTACAAAACGGAGGCTTACCCGCAAAAAAAGTAGGTATTATACCTATCTGCAGGCCTTGCCATATACAAATACATCCATGGATGCAACCAAATCCAGACAGATAAAATTAAAACTTTACCCTTGACATACAATCCATTATATAGTATAATAAAAGCATGTTAAATATTAAATCAAAGTTAAAAAAAGCACTTATGAAAAAAACAAATCAAAAATACTTCTTGGTTTACAAGAACGCAGACAACGCAGTTAAGACATATGAAATTGGCCGCCCAGATCTTTCCGAATCATTCGGAAACAAAGGCGAAGAAAGAGGAAACATTGGATTCAGAGCCTTCTGCTTCGGTAGAGAAGAAATTCGATCATTTCGCCACGACAGAATCGTATCCCTGACAAGGGCTTCATGACCTCGGAGATAATAAATTATTCATTAAACAAGTTTTGCCCGTTATTCTTAATTAGTTTTATACTTTTTTTAAATTTCGGTTTTTTAACTTGGGAGCCCTATATAATTATGGGGCTCATTTTTTTTGTCGAAAGGTTTAACTTTAAAACTGGTTATGCAGTTGCTTATTGCGAATATAGAGGTATCAACATAAATGAGTGATGAAGAGTTAATTGAGTTGAGGCTTAAAATTTATAATAATTTCATTCAAAGCGTTTCAAAACAAGACGCGCAGTACAATCAGCAACTTCTAAGACTAATTGATTTTGCAGTTAGCGAAAAAAAAGCCTTAGAAAACATAACAAAAGAAGGAATTTCTCACATTTGAGTAAGCAAGATAAAATTTTACTAAAGATAGCCGAAGAGCTTTCTGAATTAACATCCAGATTGCTCCAGCACGTTAACAAGTCGAAGGATTACTCTAGTAAGATATTATCTGAGGTTCAAGATATAGAAAAACAACTCTCCCTACTTAAGTGTGTAAGTAAGGGATGGAAATAATTATTCTTATCGCTCTCGCCGCTATACTAATGTGGGAGGTTTCTAGATCATTCAATAAATGAACAATATAAATTGGGGATTAACCCTATTACTACTAATAATAATTATATTAATACAATGGAACTGATACCAAAGAACAAATTACAAAATCATCATCTTATAAACTATGATAAACCAAGCTCTCCATTCAAGGCGAAGCTTATTCCATTAACTGAAAAAGAAGCTCATACATTAAACCAAGCGTTCGCCCTCAATAGAACAACAAAAAGATACATTAAAGTTTAGTGTATATAAATATGTGCGGATTCTTTGCTTTTTATTGATGCTTAGTGGCTGTGTATCAAAACATAGCCCTAAAATCTATAACACAGAACTTAAGCCAGAAAATAGAAATTGGGTTAAGGTTTACGCTCACGAATTAAAGGTCGCCATTGAAAACGACGATGGAGAAGCTTATTACTTTTTTTGGCCAGAATATTTAAAAGAAAGGGATAGGCAAAGGGCTAAAACTGGTGTAAATAAAAATCAATGAAATTCAAAGTATTTTTTATAAATCTAGAAGATAATCCACAGCCTTGGTTAAAGGCTCAAAATTTATTTTCCCTTCTGCCAGATGAAATGAAAAATTGCCTCGAGAGAATAGATGCAATTGATACCCGCAAAGATCTAAGCGTGGTTGATAATTTTGGATTAAAAATAAATCCTGTTGGCATTTTTTATAAATTATATTTTTCTCAAAGCGCTGGAGCAGCGGGATGCTTTTTAAGCCACTACTCCGCTTGGAAAAAGATTATTGATGAAGATTTAGATTTTGCGCTTATCGTCGAAGATGATATAGTTATTAGTGATTTAGTTAATTACTTAATGACAAATCCAGATATCGATGAATCATTAGATTTAATTCACTTGGGGGCGAGAGAATGGGATGGACTAGAAGCGTATATTTTAAACAAAACAGGAGCATCAAAATTGATTTCTTCTGTTGAAGATTCTTCAAAATTAAAAGATTGCGACCCTTTAGGATTCATGAAAAATCCATCGAATGCATTAAATAAAATTAAAGCAGAAAATCCAGATTTCTCTTGGAACAAGCAAAATTCAATTACTGCTCCTGCAGATAGATTCGTGATGCATGTTGCAGAAACTTGTTTTAATTATAAATTTTTTCCATGTATAGATTTATGTCACTTGTCGGAAGCGCAATCTTCTATATATAATGAAGATTCAAAACCTTACCACTTAAAAGAATACATATCTTTAATGAAAGACATTAATAGTCCATCTTTTGAGTATTGGAATAAAGATTTAACTACAAGCTTATGCATTTGTACATACAACAATCATAAATTATTGCGTAAGTGTCTAGAGTCTGCGTCAAATCAGTCAGCCTTGATGGATGAATATGAGATTATAGTATTAGACAATACGCCTGTGGAAGACATAGCTAAATGCAAAAAAGAATACGATAAAGCGCACAGCCTTGCGAAAACAATCGGCAACTGTAGATATATACATACATTAACAGACGGGCTCTCTGGCGCAAGAAATGCATGTATAGAAGAATCAAAATCTGATTTAATCTATTTCGTAGATGACGACACAATTCTTGACGAAGATTTAATCTCAAGCATGATTAAAAAGTTTTCAAACCCATCTATTGGGGTTGTGGGTGGAAAAATCATTCCTGACTGGAGGTTCGCAAAAAGGCCGGAATGGCTTAGTGACGAGCAATTAAGCCAACTCTCTATGGCCGACTTCTCGGATAGAGATGTATTCCTTCATGAATGTAAAGACCCTATTTGGCTAGTGGGCGCAAACATCTGCTTTAGGCGAGAGTATCTTAAAAAAAACGGCGGCTTCGGGGTGAATTTAGGGAGAAAAGGTGGGACAAATACTCTTCTTAGCGGAGAAGAAGATCAAGCGGTTCGAGAGATTCAAAAAAAACACTTAGCATTATATACCCCAGATTGCAGAGTAAAACATATCGTTGACCCTTCAAGATTAAATCAATCTTGGTTTGTAAAAAGAGTCGCTTGGCAAGCCGCATCAAACGCATTGACTGGAGACCTATGGATGAAAAACGTAAAAGGTATTGATAAAATTCTAAAAGAAAACATGGACGCTTTATTTACTGAGTCAAAAACCGAGTCTGAATTTGATTTGAAACTAAAAGTGGTTTCCATTTTGTCATTTTTATTATTAGAAGGAGAAATATAATTAAAGTTGACATTATAACCTTGATTGCGCCAAGACTTGAGGCAGAGGTTGGTAGAAGGTTATGAATTTTATAAAAAAATAAATCATGTCACAAACATAGTTATGAAGATCGATAAAGCAGGAAGAAGCCGCCAAGAGAAATGATAATTGAGCCATTCATATTTAACTGGAAAGGAAAATCAGAAAACTCTAAAAAAATATTCTTTCAATTAAATTCTATTTTTGATAAAGTTAAAGTCATAAATAGCGACGATCATTATTGCCCAGAAAACTGGATTAATATTGGCGATGAATTTTACTTTTCCGGGCAATTCAATACTGCCCTTAAAAACTTTTCTGGAGATATTTTATTCCACATGCAAGGAGATGTATCCTATGATCGCTGGGAAGAATTAGTTAGCGATGCAATTTATTATTTCAAGCACTATGATTGCGGAATTTACTCTCCGAATATAGACTATACTTGGTATACAACAGAAAGGTTCAGGATAGAAGATAAGCGCAATTTATTACGGCATCAAAACTTAGACATAGTTGGATGTACAGACGAAACGGTTTGGTTCATACATAAAGATATTATAAACCAATTTAAAGATTACAATATTAATCTTCGTAATGAAGATTACGGATGGGGTATTGATTTAACTTTGGCTTCAATTAGTTTTTTAAATAAAAAATTAGTCCTGAGAGACAAAAACCATAAAATCATTCACCCAAGAGGCACAAACTACGATCAAGAAAAAGCAGAAATTCAACTTAAAAATTTCAGAAAACAATTACCCAAGAAAGTCGATAAGTGCATTTCTTTAATAAAGAGAGAAAAACAATCGAAATTATATAAATATTTATCATAATATGAAATTTTCAAACAAGTTATGTATATTGTTTCTATCCACGGAAAAAGAGTATGACTCTGGAGTATTAGACGATTGTATTTCGAGATACTTCCTTAAACAAGTTTCTGTTGATAAAAAATTTGATATATATATTTACCTCAATAAGGGATATATAAATAAATACAAACCACTTTTAGAATACGAAAAATTAGAAAATGTAAAAAATGTTTTCGTTTTCAGCTTAAACTTGACAGAATCTGAAGATTTTTACGCACGAACACCTGAAGATTTCTCTAAAGTTGAATCTCCCAAGAGGTTTAAACTTGGCGGGTCAACAGGGCCAAACAATTTATTTTATCGATCTTTTGAGAATATTTTAAAATTAAACTATAGAGATATCTTAATGCTAGAAACAGACTCTCAACCAATCGAAAATTACTGGCTAGACAAAATAGTAAATTATTGCGACAACAATGTATTTTTAATTGCTGGAAGTACATATAAAGGTAAACAAAAACTCCCCCCTTATGAGCCGTGGACAGGGCACTTAAACGGCATCGCGATTTACAGAAACATTCCATTTCTAAAGCTATTTATTGAAGAGTCTAAAAAATTAATAGAATACAATACAAAAAACAATATTAATAACTTCATTAGTTTTGATGTAGCAATGCATTTCCTTTGTTGCGGCTCATTTGGACAAAAACATTCCAACAACAGAAATCTACCCGAAAATCATTTGCTTGATTGTCCAATAATTTCAAATTATTCTTTACCAATTGACGAAAACACAACAATAGAAAGTGTAAAAAAAGAACACCCTCAAACAATTATATTACATAAAAAATGAGCATAATTAAAGATCCAGAATATTTACCTGTATTTCATCATATAGCTAAAAATGCAGGAACATATGTATTAAGTTGGGCGCAAATGCTTTGCAGAAGATATCATATATTGCGAGGAGACAATACCCAACAATGTTGGACAGCCAACAGAATAAGAAGATTTATAGTTAAATTAAAAGATCAAAAAGAATTAACAATATTTTATTACACACCTACAGACCTCACAGGTAGTAATGATGGGGTTTTGGAATTCAGAGACTGCTTCAACAAAAATGGAGAAATAGACAAGAAAAAATTAGTTAATGCACAAAATGAATTCATTTCTTGTAAATTCAATCAACTTTCAGGCCAAGATCCATTCACAAACATTATCGATGAAAATTCTTTATTAAATTTAATTAAATTAGGAGAGGTGGAAGTTTTTTCAATTTCCATTAACCCATATGCACCCGGCTGGCGCTCCGCAAGATTATATATAGAAAAAATCTTAGACGAATCAAAAAGAAAGCATGCTTTACACTTTACTGTTTTGCGCGATCCATATAAACGAGCTCAATCTTTATTTCATTATTTAACAAGCGAGGAAAGTGCTCATGAACCTACACACGATTCAATTCAAGCAAAAAACTTCGAAGATTACATTCAGTCCTATGAAGTGGAAGATAGTTGGTTCTTGCGCAATCTACTAGATATGCCCGACGATCAAATCATTGAACCTTATCACCTAACACTGACAGATGAATGGCTTCGTTATTTTCGTATTGCCGATACAAGTAAAGTGGACGATTTAATCAATCAAGCCTTTCATGGAGCTTATGGCATTCAACAATCAGATGTGGAGAACCATGTAGTTAAGTGGCATGTCGATAAAAACTCAACACCCAACAAACTAAAAATAAAATTCGAAGATTTAGACCAAACAATTCAACAAACTTTCCTCGATCGCACATATTGGGACAGAAAATTATACGAGAGGTATTGTGATAATGTATAGTAACACACATAAATTTATTTTTTTACACACGGGTAAATGCGCTGGATCGTCGATCAAACAAGCGTTGATGTCAGTCGCGGACATAGATACAGAATTGCACATAGGTCACACATCACTGAATGAGATGTTTAAATTGATCCGTGAATCAGATCATAATCCTGAACGATATTTTAAATTTGGATGTGTGCGAAACCCTTGGGATCGTGAAGTTTCATTGTATCATCATATGAGCACTGTTACCAAGCGTTGGCCAAACAATCCGGAGAAGCGTAAAATTCAATTCGATGGGACTTTTGAGCAATTCGTAAACACACATAAGTCCACTTACGATGATTACTCTAAATTAGATCATGTGATTCGTTACGAATCATTACAATATGATTTTGATATTGTGTGTGACCGGTTGAGGATAGATCATGTAAAGTTGCCATGTGTTGATTATAACACTGGCCGGCCAAGTCGCGAATATAAATCATACTATAACACAAACTCACAACAAATCGTTGCGGAAAAATATGCAAAAGCCATTGAGGATTTTAATTATAAATTTGGGGAATAGAAATGTTAATATCACATTCACATAAATTCATCACAATAGATATTCCGAAAACTGCCACAAGATCTTTACGAGAAACTCTTGTACCGCAAAATGTAATTGATATTGTAGGCGAACCGAGAAAGAATGTAGATTTTTATCAGCACGGAACCGCACAACAATGCCTCAAATCATTGCGAAAGTCGAACAAAAACTTTGCTGACTATTTTTCATTTGTTATTGTTCGTAATCCTTGGGATCGTTATTATAGTTTCTTCAAATACTTCAAAGAATATGCGAAAAAATACAAAAATAAAGATACTAGCATAAAGTGGAATGATGTTGCAGTTAATCAAGGAAGGGCATGCGTGCGATTATTTGAAGGCAAAACAGATAAAATTGTATTGCGAAATATTATAATCAGCAATGCGTGCCAAAGTGATTATTACACAAATACAAACGATGAAATCGTGGTATCACATATAGCAAAATTTGAAAATCTAAACAAAGAATTTGAATTGCTATGTAACAAAGTAAATGTAACATATTCACCATTATCACACGGAAATAAAAGCGTTATAAAAGGCAGTTATCATGATATTTACACCCAGGATACTATTGATTTAGTCGCAAAAAAAGAAAATCGCGTGATAAAATTAAAAGGATATAAATATTAAATGAAAAAATGTATAATATATGCACCACACAAGTGCGGCTCAACAATACTTGCAAAGATTTTGAAGAGTATTTTCGATCTTCCGCGATTTAATATGACAGAAGACATTGTGGTTAATAATGATTCAGGCTTAATGAAGTTGCGATTTGATCGACCCACCGATCCAATAAAACATATTATGGGGGATTTCGCTAATGACAATTTTATTTTTATACCTCGTAATCCTGTCGGCATCACTATCTCCATGTTTTATTCATACGGATACACACATGGATATCCAAGTCATATCACAAAAGAACAATATGATCAACGCAGACGACTAATTCAAAATCAAGGCTTACATGAGTTCGTGAAGGATAGGCTTAACATGATGGCTAATCGGATCGAACATTGTTTCACCATTCCAATTACCAACAAGATGATATTACCCTATGAGCTAATGGTGAGCAATTTCAAATCATTTTTAATGGAGTTGCTACAAGCTCTTGACATGATGTCTGCGTATAATACAACTCTCACACTCTGGGAGAAAGAGTTTTCTCCAATTGAAGATAGAAGTGATCTTATAGTGGCTGGCGAAACAAAGTCGCACAAAAGAACCACTGATATTTACGAGTGGAAGAAGAAACTGGATGATGATTTTCTTGTGAGCTTGCTAAAAGAGTGTCCTTTTATATCAGAGTATGATGATTATTTAAAGGAATGGTTATGAAGATTTTTATAAATAAACACCGGAAAAATATGCTAACAGAAAACTTGTCCTATGATGGTGTGGAGTTTATCAATTCACCATCAGCTCAAAGTGATGCAGACTTGATCTTCTCAGAAAAAATATATTGGAACGAATACGTGAAAGATATAAAACACTTTCACGACAACCCGAATCATGTGATAAATATTTCGCTTCTTGGCATGAGAGTGAGAGAAAAAAGGAATTTACGAGCAAATTACAACGTGGACAATTGTATAGACATACCTTATGATAAAATTCAAAACATAATGCTCTCTCATTTTGACTTTTATAAAAAAAACAACATAATACCAACATTCCGGGGTCCTACAAGCTCTCATCTGTTAAATAAACCAGAATCCTACTGGATAACTGACAAACTACCCAAAAACGACAAGTTTCACAACAAGGTCTTCTGGCGAAGTAGAGTAAGTACACATGGCTCGCGAAAAGAATTTTACAAATTCTACAACAATATCAATGACTCAAGATTTGAGATTGAGGATTTTAAATTGAACATATACCAGAAACAAGGAACATCTGAACAATTTGACTCTTACATGAACGAGTTGTGCAACAAAGACATAGTATTTGTTTTGCGTGGAGATCGTACGTGGGCCAATAGTTTCTATGATGTGATAAGAGCTGGTTGCATACCTGTGATGATATCAAGCATGAATGATTTTGGTTGGGAGAGCATAATGAACAATGTGGATGATTATTTCTTACGATTTGATATTCGCACACAAACAATGGATTATATTCACGAAGAAGTTTGTAAATTACTTGATAACAAGGACCGAGTGTTGGAAATGAAAGCAAACATTAGAAAACTATACAAAACATTCTTTAGTCATTCCTGTTCTTTTGGCGCCTCAGACTTTATTTGGGGTAAGTGCTTAAACATTCACAAAAACAATTGCGACTTAACCAAGATAGACGACAAGTTTATATGTTCTGATGTTTTAGAACTCAAGGGATTGCCTGGTAAATTATGATCAAAATCCGGTATAAAGGGAGACTAGGCAACAATCTAATTCAATATGCAGCTGCATATGTACTGGCAAAAAAAACCGGTTTACACCTAGATCGACCAGAAACAAGAATATACAAAAATACAGGTGCACACAAAACATCAAGCAGTACCGATGATACAATCGAATCAGACTTTGGATCAGTGTTTAAAATTAATTCTTTACCGGGCCATAGGTTTAATAATTACATAAAACTAACTGATGATAATTATTTTGAACATCTAGAAAACTCAACTCCTAATAAAGGTTATCATTTGAATGGTTTCTTCCAACACGAAAGATTGTTGGTTGATTATCGTGAAGAAATTTTAAATTTATATCAATTACCTGAATCAGATTTCATTCCCAGTGAAAATGATGCTTTTGTTGCTTGCAGACTAGGGGATTGCTTGGTAACGCCAAGAACATATTGCACAATAGATTATCTTGACCAACAACTACATGTGAAGCGAGATTCATACGATAAAGTGTATGTGACTTCTGATACTATCGATCACCCTCCTTTAGTCAAGTTGATAAAAAAATACAACCTCACCGTGCATCAGGACTCTCCTGTAAACAAAATTTTGTTTGCCGCTCAATTCAACAATTTAATATTATCCGCAGGTAGTTTCAGTTACTGGATGGCATATTTAAGTAGTGCTGAAAATATCACGGTATATCATAACAACAAACAAGACCCACTGCAAAAACAAAATGCATGGAGCTACAACAAAAATGTCAAATTTAGTCTATAAGCTCACAAAACGAGGATTGTGCTCTTTGTTGAATAGTATAATTGGTTTATATGAAGAGCAATTGCTTGGTGATAAAAAAACTATATACATAGACCCATTCCGGAGCACTTATTTTAAAATAAATAATTTTTTTGATGTATTTTTAGCCAATGAGGTTATCATTAATTCAGTCACCGGAAACGAGGTTCCCATTAGTGAAAAGCATGCCAGAAAATTCTCGATAAAAGGATATCAACCATCAATAAAATCTATCTTAAACTATACTACAGAATTTCATAAAGAAATAGAATCTGTAGTTTCAGAATTAAATCTCCCCAAATCATTCGCATGCTTTCATATTCGTCGCGGTGACAAAGTGGGTGAAAAATTATACGAATGGACGCAAAAAACTGGACGAACTGAATCGAAAAGATTTGAATTTTGTGATTATTTAAAACATTGCAAAAACATTGAAACAATTTTCATTATGACAGATGATTATCGATGCATACAAGAAGCGCGAGAGTATATAAACGACAATAAGCTACCACACAAAATTTTACATTTAACCAACGAATCACAGGGCGGTCACTCCGAGACGTTAGATATTCAAAATGACCGCGTGTATTCAAAAAAAGAACTTGTTCAGTTTTTCTCTGAAATTGAAATAGCCAAACTTTCTGATTTTTTTGTTGGTACTCGCACTAGTAATGTGTATAGATATATAAAGAACACTTGCACAACAAACACTAAATTTGTTAGCCTGGATTAAAATTTAGAGAATAAAAGATGAAAATCTCATCAAAAACTCAATTGATAGGTGTTTTAAATCTTCAAAAAAGTGTTACAAAAGCATTCTGGATAAAAAAACTGTAGAAGATATTAACAAAATTATTAAACATGATTAACCACAAACACAAATTTTTATTTATTCATGCTCCACGTACGGGAGGTTCAAGTATTGAATCGCAATTCAACTACAAAGAAGCTAAAGAAAAAAACAAACACTGGAATTTAAATGACTGGAAAAAGACACTAGATCGTGAAACTTTTGACGAATATTTTAAGTTTGGTTTTGTCAGAAACCCTTGGGATTTTATCATATCAAAATACAAGAGTAATTGGTTTACAGGTAAACATCCAGGAGGACCGATTGGAGAACGAGCAGGTAAATCTCTGAAATACTTTCTTGAACACTACAAAACACCTGCGCATGAAAATGGTGAAACTTTTCATGATTATTTCGATCCACAACAAATGGATCTTGTTGGTCGTTTTGAAAATCGTGAAAACGACCTAAAATACATATCACAGAAAATTGGTATAACTATTGACAGTAAAATCCACGAGCGAAAAATTCAAATGCGAGACAAAAACAAAAAACACTACACCGAATACTACGATGACGAAACTCGTCAAATAGTTGCGGAAAAATACGCAAAAGACATCGAGTATTTCGGATACAAATTTGGGGAGTAAACTAAAATTCTACAATGGAAATATTAAAAAACGCTATTGATGGGGTTAATGTAGAATTTTCAAAATCAGATAAAGGAAAAGTTCAACATCAAAGAGAAATTGGTTCAATAACTTTTGCTAAAAATTGCATCATAATCACAAAAAGAGAGTTTGATAATAAAAAATATAGGTTTGCATCTAATTTGTAATTATGGACAAACAATATTGGGATAAATTTTACAACAAAGAGTCGTTAAGTAAAGATATATCAAAGTGTAGTTCGTTCGCGCTCGACGACAAAACTATAGAAAATATTAACAAAATTATTAAAAATGATTATTTCACACAAACATAAATTCATTTTTATTGCTACGCCGAAAACGGGTACGACTTCAATAGAATCAAAACTTAAATCCTTCAATGAACAGCTTAATCTTTCAGATAAAGCTCAAGACAGAGGTAATCCAATACTTAAACACATGACCTTAGAAGACGCCAAGGATAATTGCAGTGAAAATTTAGATGACTATTTTTCTTTTTCTTTCTCAAGAAATCCTTGGTGCAGGCATTTAAGCATATTTAAATATTATAAAAAAATGATTAAATTCTGGGATGAAAATCTAGAAGAAAAACAAAAATGGCACACTGTTTACGAATCATATAAGAATTTAGTTGGAAACTTTGAAGATTTTAATGAATTTGTTAGCAACGAGCCAAACTTTGCAGAGCTTCAGACTAGATGGCTCACTGACAATATTAACTTTGTGGGCAAAATGGAAACTCTGCAAGATAGCTTTGATACTATATGTAGCAGGATAGGTATCCAGAAAATTGAATTACCTCATTTAAACATATCTAATAAAATTGATTATAAAAAAGTGTATAATGATAAATCAATAGATATTGTAAGTCAAGCTTATAAAAAAGATATAGATTACTTAAAATACAATTATGAAAATTGATAAAATATATTATATTAATTTAGACAAAAGAAAAGACCGAAAAGAATATAGGGACACAGGATATGTTGGGCCTTAAGGCGTAGGATTGATTTTACTTTTTACAGGATGAAAACATCCCGCCGGAACTTCTTCGCCTTCAAGTGCTCTAAGATGGATTTTCTTTTCTTCGACTATTTTTGTCTGCGTTAACTCAGCAAGAACCCTTAATCTTGCTTCGCAGAACAAACTTTGATCGTATAAATAATCATATTTTGCGTCAATCATTTGTTCGACAAAATATTTATTTGCGTAAAAAGTTCCAAATGGAGCGACCCCTGTAGAGATATTTTTATCAATCCTATCGACGTGCTTCATCCAATACCAAGGTCGTTTTCCGCGATTTGTAATAAATTTTACATGCAGCGAATCAATATTTATAGGTGGAAGTTCTTTATTTAGCAAAACATCCCACTCAAAAAAAGCTACATTATTTGTGGTTATTTTACGGAAATTATCTTTCAACCAGTCGCGAAGGTATTTGTCATGATTTAAGATCATAAATCTCTTTAGTTTATTTTTCTTGGTAGACTTTAGTGCCGTTTCTGAAATATCGAGCTTTGAACCAGAATTAACATCTTTAACTTGGTGCGAAGAGCACGGATCTGGCAAAAAATATTCCCTTCCATCTGCATATAGAATATTAGCAGAAGGATTGGATTTTTCGTAAAAAGATCTATGGATATGCGGGCAAATCTGCGAATCTGCAGTGTGATAGATTATTGTCCAGTCTGTTATCATTCTATTCCCCAAATAAACTTGTGACTAATCATTTATTACTCAGGTCTTTTGCCTAAAGGTTTACCATCTTGACCAATTTGGCCATCTCTGATCTTGGTGGCAGACACTTCTTGTAATTCTTTACTTAGCTCTAGTTGTTCGATATTATAACCAACACCTCTTCCATAAAATACATCCATAATATTAGGCAGTTCAACAACTTTAATTTTGTTTCCGAATTCGATACAAGCAGAATGTATTTCTTTTTTTACTTTTTCGAAATCATACGGATTGCTATCATCAATTCCGCCAACATCTCTTAATGCAATGCAACATTGACCGGTTCTTTTTACAGCTTCAGTAACAAGGCTCTTGTGCCCGATGTGAAATGGTTGATACCTACCTATAAGTAACGCAGTTGGAGCTTGATTATCCCACGCTTCGCTTTCGTCTAATTTTTTAACAACTTTATCGACCCACTCTTCTGGAGTTCCATCAGTAAGTCTTAAATCATAATTCATAGGTCTTTCGAACATTTTATTAGTATCTTCGTATCTACCCTCTAGTATGCGATCTACCCATATTACAAAATCCGCATCAAAAGCGGCTCTAGTTTCTTGAGTCGGGCATACAAAATCAGCAATGACATAATTGCCTCCTATTTTTGCCCAATCACAAAGTTTGCCCATTCGTGTGGCATGAGACAATCGATCTTCTGGAGAAAATCCAAGTTCAGAATATATATCTTGACGAACTGCATCTGCGTTAAACCATGCGGCATTTAATTTAGCAACAAGCTTTTCAGCTAGTGTCGTCTTTCCTGATCCAGGAAGTCCCATTATAAGAATTTTTCTTTTCATTTTTTTATTACACTCTCTTTTAGTTAGTTAAATATTTAAATCCCATCTTTTCACAGATTGCGATTTTTTCGTTTTTAGGCATGTTTTGATATTTATTTGTCGCCCATTCATTTATTCTCATTTTTCTTTTTTCTGGAGACCCATTTACAAAATCCATCGATAAAGATTGAGACATACATTCGATTAAGAAATTTATTATTTTTTTCTTTATTATTTTGTTATAAATCTCCACTCTTTCTTTTCCCGATATATGCTCGTACCTCAATTGAGATTCGATTTTGCAGGTCATTTTCCTCCTAGAAGCGAAGAAATCTCGCGAGTTTATAATGCATTCTTGATACAAGTAATCAAGCACTATTTGTCTTTCTTTTCCTTTCAGCATATTCATATATACACCCGAAACCTAGTGTTTATGCGGATTTTTAACGCTTGACATAAGATCTATTACGTGGTATAATTTACTTTAATATGGGAAAAATCAAAAAAGAGCTTAAAAATGCAACTTTTATTTATGACGAAGAAAGCAAAGTCTTTACTTTATACGATCACGATGGATTTAATGGAACTATAGAGTTAAATAAAATTTATGCCTTTGCTTTCATGAGGTTCGTGGTAAGAATGGCTCAAAGAAATTGGCTACGGCCAACAAAATCTAAAATAAAACAAACTCAAGAAATAAACCAAGAGGTAGAAACAGAAGATCCAAATCAATTAAACTTATTTTAAAAATGAATGAAATAGCAGGAAACAAATACACATTAGATATAGAAAAACAAGACTTAATAAATACATATGTAAATGAATGGGTGTTAGAATGGTGCAGGAAATATCATCCCGAAACATTTGAAAAAGCAAATCAATTCGTAGAGGAATATTTAAATGAAAGTGAGTAGCTTATATATTATATTTTTACTATTTTTTATTGGTTGCGAATCTTCTAAAACAGAAGTTTCAAATATAGATTTCAGCAAACTAGAACTTCCACCTCCGCCCCCTTTAATGCTTCCGACAACTCCAGTACCTAACTTTACGCCAAATATAGTAAAGTCATCTCAAGTCCAAATTAATGAAATACCGCATCCGTTCAATCTTAATGGTCATATTCCTTGTGTTATTTGGGTAAATGGAAAAAGGTTAAATATATCACCCTTAGAGGCTCAAAAATTAGCTAAAGCTGTAGATTTAAGCTCAAGACCAAAAATTCACGCATCAAAACTCCACTCAGGAGAAGGCTGGACAAATCCCCTATCATTAACGAGATGATCTTTGACGACGGAATACATAATGATTTCGAGAAAGCGCACCAAAAAGGCTTAGAGAGAGGCTTTGATCTCGGATGGACTTATAAAGGAGAATTTGATCGCTCAATAATTACTGATCAGATATATGTCTTAGAAAAACAATACAATAAAGTATCCGATCCAGAGACAAAGTTGAGAATATTATCTCAAAAAGATATTTTGCGAAAAATATACGAAGAAATGAAAAACCATGTTAACAACAGAGAAGGGATAACTAAAAAATGAATATAAATTCAGATCAAATAATTTACTCCGAGCATAACTACGATGAATGTTTTGAGTTTGTAGATGGAAAGGGTAGAGTCCCTGATGGAGATGCAATAGGTTTTGTTAGTGAAGATGGCAAATCCTTAACGCTATTTTCTGATATTGTTTTTAGTAAGTATGACCATAAATACTGGAATAATTTAGAGCTTGAAAACGATATAGATCGTGTAATAATTTAAAAGCCCCCTTAGCTCAGTTGGTAGAGCATTCGCCTTGTAAGCGAACGGTCGTCAGTTCGAATCTGACAGGTGGCTCCACTTTAGGAGAGATGGCTGAGTTGGTTTAAGGCGGCGGTTTGCTAAACCGTTGAAGGGCTTATTGCTCTTCCGCAGGTTCGAATCCTGTTCTCTCCGCCATTTTTCTTGACATTTTCAAAAAAACATGTTAAACTTTAACTTATGAGCAAAAAAACAGATCCATTTTATGATGACGATTTAAATATCACTTGCCCAATAACGAACAAAGATGTCCTAGATGATTGCCATATTGTTATTGAATTTGGATATGGCAGTGATAAAGATTGCACAACTTATAAATTCTCACCTGTCCACGATGAAGTTGGCAAAAAAGTCGTAGCTTATATACAATCTCTTATGCCCAAGGGTCATTCGGTAGAAGACTTCGGGATAGATGTGATGGATGAATTGTTCGACTCAGATTGGTCGGATGAAGACAAGAAAAAGCATGGGCTTGAATGAAATGGTAAAAAGATATAACGCAAACACTCTTTTTCGAGGACACAGTATATTAAATGGTTTAATAAAAGATTTATTAGCTTATTTTCAATCTGCAATATGGACAGAAGAAGACGAAATTAAAAAACAAAAAATATTTAAAGATATAATAGTCGAAGGAAAATGCTGGTATTGCGGGGTTGAAGTCATGAGGGATATGGATCACTTTATGCCAACGAATGGAAGGTTATTTGATCCGCCAATGTTTGGCTTAGAACATGAAGGAAATATAATACCATCATGTAAAACTTGCAATGCGAACAAAAGCAACAAGCACCCCTTGCTTTGGCTAAAAAAGGGCAGAGTAACAAAAGGCAAAGAATTTAAATTTCCACAAAATAGAATTGACGCATTCGAATTATTTTTTGATACATTTAAAGATAAATTGATTGCAGATCAAGATTTAACAGATATCATTGTAAAACAGGCCATACCAAAATGCGAACAATCCACACAGGAATTAGCGGATTTTGAAGAATGGATTGAACTTTAGTGTATTACCTTTCAATGAAAAATATATTAGTAACAGGTGGATTAGGGTTCATTGGAAGTAATTTCATAAAGCATATATTTAACAAATACAACTACAACATATTCAATGTTGACCTCAAGACATATGCGGCAAGCTATGACAACATAAGCGAAGACATTAGGAAATCCGGCAGGCTCAGCTTATCAATTTGTGATATAAACGACACGGATAGATTGCGGAATCTCATTCAGCGAAACAACATCAATTATGTTGTAAATTTTGCGGCAGAGAGTCATGTAGACAACAGTATAAGTGACTCGTCTCCCTTTGTCCATACCAACATCAACGGCACTCACTCGCTATTAACATTGCTGCATGATTGCCCGAGCATCGAGAGGTTTCTCCAGGTGTCTACAGATGAAGTGTATGGTACTCTAAGTGAGCAGGACGACCCCTTTACCGAAACGACCCCAATACAAGCCAACAGCCCTTATTCCGCTAGCAAGGCAAGTGCGGATTTATTGTGCCGAAGTTTTTATGAGACTTTTGATTACCCTATTTTAATTACTCGTTGCTCAAACAATTATGGCCCGAATCAACACGAAGAGAAGTTGATGCCTTTAATGATTAAAAAAGCCAAGGCTGGTGAAAAATTACCTGTTTATGGCGATGGTAAGAACATACGTGATTGGATTCATGTGGCAGATCATTGCTCAGGTATCGATGCAGTTTTACATGGTGGTAAAATTGGTGAAGTTTATAATATCGGCGGCAAAAATGAAATGCGCAATATTGATATCGTTAAAACTATTCTCAAGCTATTGGATAAAGATGAAGATCAAATAGAATTCGTCAAAGATCGATTGGGTCACGATTGGCGTTATGCAATTGATAATAGCAAAATTCAAAACGAATTAAATTGGTTTCCTAGTGTAAATTTTGAGGAAGGATTAAAAGAATTAATTTGAAAACTTTAATTACATTTATTCACTTTGACAGGCCAAGAGATTGTATTTACAGAGAGAACTTAGACTTTTTTTTAAAATTAGGATTAACAGATTGCAAAAATCACCATTTTAATTTTGTCATAAATAGCGAAACGGGAGGTGGGCAGATTCCCACCAAATCAAACGTATCAGTTATTAAAGGGCATAATCAAGGATATGATTTTGGAGGATATAAACAATCAATAGATAGCGTTGACTGGGAGAGTTTTGATCGCTTTATCTTTATTAACGATACTTGTCGTGGACCTTTTATACCAAACTATGTGCCGAAATCAATCAATTGGGTAGATATGTTTCTGAACGATATAGACGAAAAAGTCAAACTTGTTGGCCCAACATGGTTTAATAAAAAATTTAACCCTTGGTTACAAAATAGACTTGGTATCCCTAAAGGTGAAAATACTCATATCCAAAGTTGGTGTTTCGGCTTAGACAAGATTGCATTAAATCTATTAATTAATAACGAAAATTTTAATAGTTTACACAAAAATAAAGAGCAAATTATAAAAGATAACGAAATTGGAATGAGCCGCACACTACTAAAACACAACTTCAAAGTCAAACCTTTCCAGCTATCTAGATCATCAAGTGAAGATCATGGGGACATAAATTATAATGGTGGTTATTTTGGTACAACTTTAAACCCACTTGATACTATGTTTTATAAAACTAAAGGATCTGGCAAAGGAGCAGTAAATAATCAAGAAATACTAAATAATTATACAAAATGGAAAATTCAAGAAACAGAGAAATAGTAGGATTTACAGCGGGCAATTTTGATTTGTTGCATCCGGGTTATATTTATACATTCGAAGAAGCAAAACGACATTGTGATCGTTTTTTAGTTTTTCTACAGAAAGACCCAAGCGCCACACGGTTCACAAAATACAAACCTGTTATACCATACTATGAGCGGTACAAAACATTGATGTCAATAAAATACATTGACGATGTATATATGTATCAAACAGAAGAAGAGCTTATTGATCTTATAAAATTTTGGAAGCCAGACATTCGCATACTGGGAGAAGATTACATTGGTAAAAGTTTCACGGGAGATGAGCTTCCACCTCGTGTAATATATACTACACGATCACACGAGTGGTCAACCACTCGACTCAAAGATTTAATCACCAAACAAACAATCAAACAAAACCCAGATGTTTTAAAGTAGTTATGACAGACTATATAAATAATAACAAGAATTAATATGAAATTAAAAAACTCGGAATTAGCAACAAGATTACTATCAAATTTATCTGGTATAGAAATTGGTGCATCAGCACATAATTCATTCAATTTAAACACCAAAAATGTTGATTATTCAGATGACTATACTACTATTTTTAAAAAAGAAGAAGTTAGTATGTGCGGAGAATATGCAAAAGTTGATATTGTTGCTCACGGGGATGACTTACCTCTAGAAGACAACTCTCAAGATTTTGTTATCAGCTCTCATGTAATTGAGCATTTTTGGGATCCAATTAAAGCAGTAAAAGAATGGATGCGAGTTACTAAAAAGGGTGGTTATATTTATATCATTTGCCCCCATAAAGAAAGAACTTTTGATAGAGATACACCGATTACATTTGCTAATGAAATTATAGCTAGGCATGGTCTCCCAAAACCAAGCACATATGATCCCTACAAACATTGGTCAATTTGGGATACAGAATCCTTTTTAGACTTATGTCGCAAGATGAATTGGGATATACACACACATCAAGATAGTGATGATAAAGTTGGCAATGGTTTTGCTGTAGTATTAAACAATTAATTCAACCAAGAAGAAGATGAACATCTATATTAAAGAAGAATATCCTGGATACAGGTCAAAACTCATTTTTTTACTGATCAATAAAATTAACGCTAAATCTTATTTAGAGATAGGCTTAGGTGACGGAGAAATTTTTAAAGGGGTTGATTGTGCAGAGAAGTACGGAGTTGACCCACAATATGGTAACTTCGAATATGATAAAGGTACAAAATGCCAAATCAAACCAACACATCAAATGACATCAGATGAATTCTTCAAGCAAAACAAAAAAACTTTTGATGTTATTTTTATTGATGGTATGCATGAAGCGGAATATACAGAAAGGGATATCAACAATTCAATATCTTGCCTAAATGAAGGAGGCTATATTATTTGTCATGACATGAACCCTCTTACTAAAGAGTCTCAAATTGTACCCAGAATTCAGGATTACTGGCATGGAGACGTATGGAAAGCTTGGGTAAATATTAGACAGAGTAACCCTAATATCTGTATGCGCGTAATTCCAGTCGATTGCGGTTTAGGTATCATACAAAAAGGATCTCAAAAACTTTTAGATATTAAGGGCTTAGACATTACTTATGAGAATTTAGAAAAACACAGAGAAGAATGGCTCAACTCGATTAGTTTGGAAGATTTTTTAAATAAGCATGGTTTGCAGTAGGTTAAAATCATGTACATAATACTAGGCAAAAACGGCTAAATTTGATTAGTTTGGAAGATTTTTTAAATAAAAATGAGCTACGGTAGGCATACATATGGAAAAGCTGAGGTTTTCACTTGGGGTAAAGGTGCAAATCTAATTGTTGGAAATTTTTGTTCTATTGCTAGAGGTTTACAGGTTTTTTTATCAGGTAATCATCGAACAGATTGGGTTACGACATATCCGTTTGGGCATATTAATCAAAATGTTTTTAATTCTTTTAGCGGCGAGGGACATCCTTTAACAAATGGTGATGTGGTTATTGGAAATGATGTTTGGATCGGAGCAAATGCCACAATCATGAGTGGTGTTACTATAAGTGACGGAGCAGTAATTGCAAACAATAGCCATGTCGTTAAAAATGTAGAACCATATTCAGTTGTTGGCGGAAACCCTGCAAAGCATATCAAATATCGCTTCACTCAAGATCAGATTGACAAATTATTGCAAATAAAATGGTGGGATTGGGATGATGATAAAGTTAATGAATTTGCCCCACTATTATGCCAGCCAGATATAAATAAATTTATAAAATCATGTACATAATACTAGGAAAAAACGGATACATAGCAGAGGCTATTATAAAAGAATTAACGTTACGCGATTTACCTCATGTTGCATGGAGTAGAAGTGATGTAGATTATACAAATCTTGCAGAACTTAAATATAATCTTTATATTTTAGGCGATGACTTGCATATTATAAATTGTGCAGGGTATATCGGCAAGCCAAATGTTGACGCTTGTGAATTAGCAAAAGCTGACTGCATTGAAGGCAATGTTTTGCTGCCTTTAATGCTTGCTCAACTATGTTGCGAAAAGAAATACGAATTCACTCAAATATCTTCGGGTTGTATTTATGGAGGTTACGAAAAACATTTTACTGAAAAAGATGCCCCCAATTTTGATTTCCAAAATGGTAGTTTTTATAGCGGAACAAAAGCTCTTGCAGAGAAAGTTGTATTACAAAATAATCCAAATAGTTATGTGTTTAGATTACGTATTCCTTTTGATGAATATGAATCTCCAAGAAATTACTTAACTAAATTATTATCTTATGACACTTTGTTAGATGCTGAAAATTCTTTATCTCATCGCGCAGATTTTGCCAAATATGTAATGGAGTTAATTGAGCAAAAAGTGCCGCATGGAATTTATAATGTTACAAATAAAGGGAGCGTCGCGACTAGAGATGTCGTACAGTTAATTAAAAAATATAATTTATCAAATAAAGATTTTAAGTTCTTTGATAATTTAGAATCTTTCGGCAAAGAAACAGTAGCCCCAAGATCAAATTGTGTCCTCGACACAACAAAAATCGAACAATATATTAAAATAAGAACAGCAATAGAAGCTTTAGAAGAAGCTATATTAAAATACAAATAAAATGCAAACATGATTAATCATAATCTTAGGTTTCTTTTTATACATATACCTAGAACAGGCGGAACAACGATTGAGTTATCAATATCATTTGTTTTTAAATATTTTCAAATGAAAGATGAAAATGCAACCCTGAAACAATTTATCAGATACTTGTGCACCAACTATCCATGAAAAAATACGATCAAATAAACAAAGACATACTCAAATCCCTGCCCAATCCAAGCAGGGGGGCTTACGAGATTAAAGTTAAGATTCCTGAATTTACATTTTTGGGAGTTAAGGAGCAACCTGATTTCGCTAATGCATACATCAGTTTTTATCCAAAAAATAAAATCATCGAATTAAAAAGCTTAAAGCAATATGTATTTCATTTAAGAGATATAGTCGTTTCTTATGAAAGATTAATTAATATCTTTTATGAGCACTTGATGGATACCTACGAACCTGATAGACTTCGTTTGGTTATGATTTTTAATCCCAGAGGCGGAATTTCTTCTAAATTGACCATTGACTCTGATTGGTCTGCTAGAGGTGGAAATGAAAAATACAAAGATTGGACAGATAAATCAGAAGAATGGAATGTCATTATGTAATGGATGAAAAAGATTTACCCGACAATGTCGCCCCAAACCCTCACTCTCTTCCTTACGCTAGTAATTTGGGGGCTCCTGTTATTAAGCCCGACCATAGCTTGGGTGGCTGGAAAGTTGGAGCAGTACATCGAGCAAACAAACATTACGACGAGCGATTCAACAAAATAAAAAACGAACTTCAGAAACTTTACAGTGAGTTTGAATGGAACGAAATAATTTTTAACGCGGAAGTGCGGTTCAAGCCTGTTATTGGCAAAGAATATCATCTCTATCAAAAAGAAAATGGAAGTTTTTACTTGACTTTATTCGCGCCTTATGAGAAAATAGGAGGTGATGTTGGATATCAAGGTAAATTTAGATTAAATTATGACAATCGTTGGGATGTTGTAGAATTAAAATAATGTTTTGGGGTTAAAGGCACAAGCCGATCAACAAAAAACAAACATCCATAATCGCTTCTCTTTCCAAGAAAAATAAAGTCAAGGATACGATCCAATACCAATCCTTTTCCATTTACTTGTGAGGATAAAATATTATAATAAATGCGGTAGATAAAGACAGGTATAAAAATATATCCCACAATTCCATTATAAAATTCATTTGTTTAGTTTTTCAAATAGTTTAATAACATCTGTTCGGCGGTCTTCTAACAATTTTGTTGCTTGAGTCCACCGCTCAGAATCTCTTGCACAATTTTTAGCAAGATCAATTTCCATCTGTTGTACTCGCTTACTCAAGCGATCCACCTTTAAACTTTCTTTCTTTAGGAAAAAGGCGACCATAGACACCATCATTCCCAACGCAACCAATATTATTTTTTCAACTTCCATAATAATATGTACACCCAAAAAAAGCTTGACACCCAGTGTTTAAGCTGCTATACTACTATCATGAATACAACACTAGGACTAACTTGCATCAGCGAAGAGCTAAAAGATATAGACAAAAAGAAATACTCATTTCGCACAATGACTCGCAAACGATTCAATGATTTGTGTAATACAGAAGGTAGAAATGAAGCAATCGACCAACTATCTGAAAGGATTAAAAATAATTTGTATGTCACTCAATATATTTTGCGTCACTGCGGTAGTAATGACATCAAGCATTATCGCCTTAGCTCTAGTTTATTCCCTCTTCTTACGGATCAAACTTTGGAATTGGCTTACGCAGACTTGCCAAACCATAAAACGCTTGATGCTGAATTAAAACTAATAGGAAAAATAGCTAAAACCCTTAATATTAGTTTAAGTTCTCACCCCGATCAGTTTAATGTATTAGCATCTGCAAACGAAAACGCAGTAAATAAGTCTATAAACGAATTAAATTTTCAAGCGAGCTTGTTTGATAAAATGGGGCTACCTCAAGACCATACTGCTCCAATGAATATTCATATCAATGGAACTCCACCCGAAATAGAGTCAAATAATGACCCCGATTCTATAAATAATGCTCGCATAGCAGAAATGGCAGAAAGATTCTATAATAATTTAATGCGTTGCGATCAAGGGGTATATAATAGACTAACAATAGAGAATGAAGATAAAGGCTTTTGGTCAGTAGATAATATAATAAAGTTTAGCGAATATATATTCGAAAAGTATAAATTTAATTTGCCTGTGTGCTACGACAACTTGCACGACTTCTGCAACCCATCAGAAGATCGTAATGTAGCATACCAAGCAGAGCGTTGTGCATATACATGGGTAAATCAAGAAGAAGGGGTTAGTGGTTTTCTTGCCCCTGTCTTTCATTGGTCGGAAGGTAAGCCCGAAAAGCCAAGGGCTCATGCTGATTATTTTGCTCTTGGCAATTTTCCTCCACATATCGCGATAGATGTAGATAGACCCGCAAAATGGGAATGCGAAGTTAAAGGTAAAGATAAAGCTATCCGCTTACTGCAAAAAGCCTTAACTTAAAGCATGCAATGCAATATCAAAATCAGCATTAACGGCACCATTGTTGCCATCTGAATCTACAATATTAAATATTATATCTGTTTTTGGTTGTAGTTTAGTTGGAAAGTCAAGACTTCTTTGTGTGTCGTGATCTGTTCCAAAAGATACAATTTCGCGTACTCGAAATACTTTACCAAATTCGCGTGTTCTTATTTGAGCAGTAAAATTAATACTTGCTGAACTTGATTTTTGAGCAGATAAACTATATTTTGTTAAATAACCGATTTTATCAGCGGGTATCGTATATACGCACATTAATGTTTGATTGTTGCCATCAAGAATTTTAGCATAATCAATCGAACCCCCAACTTCATTGATCGTTATGTTTCCCGCAAAATCGACACTTCCATCATTATATGCCCGAAATATGCGTGTCCAAGTTCCAATATTAACAGGAGTTGAACCTGTGAGTATGCCTGTCCAAGTCTTTTCTGAGAAATTTTCATCTAAACCTTGAACAATCACACCTTGAGTATCTGATCCGTCGGATGACACAATTTCCATAATCTCTCCACTATTACTTGGAAAAACATATTCATTTGATCCGTCCCAAATGGTTTCGGGGCTACTGACTGATAACCCACTATTTTTGATACTTGGATTACTTCCGAATTTATGAATAAACGCACTAGCATTAAATGTTATGCTATCCAAATAAGAACCACCAAATCCTTCTTCCATTGGTATCCATCGCTCGCTTTCTCGCTCCCAAACATAATTAAAAGGTAGTGTGAAATTGCGATGTGGCACAAGCTCGCTAGAGTCATCAAATCTTGGTTGCTCTGTCATGCACTTAATTACACAAAATATCTAACAAACAAACAAAACCTTGACATGACTATTTTTTTTTGATATGATATTTTCATGCAAAGAAATTTTCACAAATACGGAATTATAATCGAGCTAATCATTGTGGTAGCAATAATAATCATGTTAATAAATACTTAAAATGGCAGAAGATAATTTAAAAAAAAGCAACAAGCAATGACAAAAGGAAAATCATCAAATAATCAAAATGGCAAAGGCGACTCGCCTCGAAACAATTCGTCAAAACAATTTCAAGACAACTACTCCAAAATAAAATGGAAGAGTGTCAAAAATAAGATTGACAAAAACAAAAAAAAGAAGTATAATTAAACTCATGTTAATAAATTGCTTCAACATAATATGCCTTCTGTCGTGCGGTACATGGTACTTCGCTTGGGTATATCAAATATTAAAATATATAATTAAATGAAAATACAATTAGGATTACGAGGAAGTACAGATACATTCAACCATGTCATCGTTAAAATAGATGACCTCATGCTTATGAATACTGAGAATTTATTTTTGAGTGGGCAAGAATATAGAACCAAGACAGGAACAAGTTTGGTTCAATTATTAGATTCTCTATCAAAAGATCACGAAATATCAATTGGCCAGAAAGTCGCCAAGAAAGTAGAGAGTGAGCTACATATTGAAGAAGGAACTTTAATTAAATTAAATAACAAAACAAAAGCAGAAGAAGATTTTGAGCTTGACAAATTGAACCAAGACCTATAATATAAAGACATGAACATAACAAATAAAGCTAAAAAAGAAAAATACTTCGTGTTTTCTGTGCCTACTGCATATGTCTACGAAATCCAAGCTGAAACCGAAAAGGAAGCTAGAAAAATATTAGAAGAGCATGGCGGTATCGAAATACATGGAGAACAATGCGAGATGCTAAATGAAGATTATGTGAATGCGGATTTAGAAGAAACTTACGAGATGTAAAATATTAAAATGATAGAAGACGATTTAAAAGTAAATAAATACATACTAATAAACACAAAACTACAAGCTCCTTATGCAAGAATTTTCTCTGCAATCCTCTCAAAGAAAGAGGCTCAAATAAAGAACAGGGCTTTTGATATGAATAAAGCAAACAAAAAATATATTTTAGAAAGCGATTGGAAGTAAATAATGAAAATAACAATTACAAATTATGATAAGACTTATAGTGTTGAATATGATAACGATACTGATTTAGAAAGTGTTGCAGATATGTTCAAAGGTTTATTGGTTAGTATGGGCTACCATCCGAGCAATGTTGATGAGCTATTTAATACTGAATATAAATGGTTCACTCAAGAAGAAAGAGATGAAAATATGCAAGGTCATAAAAAATATAATTATACCGACCCCGACCACCCAATGTATCTTGCACAAGAAGAAGATCATATGGAAGCTTACAACCAAGGTTACGCAAAAGGTTGGGACGAAGCAAAACACCAAGACAAAGTTCAAAAATTTCAAGATGACCTCTATAATCAAGATGACGATATGTTCAAATAAAAATGAACAAAGAGCATGAGCAATTTAATAATGGAGCAAAACACGGATTTAACCTTGCCTTGCTTGCGGTAAGAAATGTTGACAGGACTATAGCGGAAGAAACTGACCTCAACTCTCAAATAAAGTATAATACGCAGAAAGATATGATTTACAAAATATATACTGCAATTAAAAAAGAGAAAGAAGCAAATATAAATTAATTGATAACTTTATAAAAAAATGATAACAATAGAAGACGCAAATAATGAAAGTTATTACATAAATCCTGCGAATGTAGTATATGTAAAACAACGAGAAAAGTTTTGGAAAATATTACTCATCACAGGCGAAGCGATAATGACTAAAAATAAAGATGGAGCAATGGCAATCGTAAATTCGATCAAAAGATATTCGTGAAAGTTTCAGAATTAGAAGTTAAGCAAAGTTTTGATGGCGAATTATATTTCCGATTGCCCGATGATCTTTTAAATAGGTTGGGATGGAAAGAAGGGGATGATCTAAAGTTTATTCCACAAGACGATGCTTTTATGATTAAAAAAGTAAAATACGAAAATGTAGAATTACAATTTGATGATGAAGAACTGCTTAAATACATGACATTCGCACACGAAAAAAATATAACATTTAATGAACTCTGCGAAGAAGCAGTAAAAGCTAAAATTGATGAAGTTAATTGCAAGTAATTTTTTATATTATTGCGGTCACGCATTAAGTTTTTTGTTGTATTGCGATTTATTCGCCTTTTTGTACCCTGTCTATAGCAAGATAATGTATTGGAGTATGGAGCTAGATACAGATCACAAAGTTTGGAAAATGACAATAAATAAAAGAAAGTTGCACGAAGATTAAAGTCTTGACAAACCTGAAAAAATATGAGATAATATGAACAACGAAATGATTGAACAAATGACAGAAGATATATACTTCCAAAAAGGATATGATAAAGGCTTCGCAGACGCACAAGAAATATTATCTAAAAAGTTTGAAAAAATATTAAGTAAAAACGCAAATCAATCATATGAAAAAGGCTTCCAAGAAGGAGCAAATCAAAAAAATAATAAGCCATGTGTTTGTGGCTTTTGGGGGGATAAAGAAAACAAATAAACAGAATAATATGCTTACAAAATCGACACATTTTAAATATATGTCGATAAAAAGCCAAAATATGTACATATGAAAACATTGCACACAATTCAAAATTGCAACTACAGAAAATTCTTGTATAAACAATTAAAACATGGAAAAATAAGTGGTCAATTCTATCGCTTTCTTTGCAAGAATTTTCCTTATAGATTAACTTGTCGAGCTATTGATATGAATGTTAGAAAAGTTATGCACGGCAAGATTAATGAATCTACTGCAATCAACACTTTAAAAGAAAAAGAAAAAGACGAAATTAAACGACAAGCAGAAATGTATAAATCAAATATTGAATGCCGAAATAAAATAAGCGAAAAAAAAACTGCTAAAAAATTCACAACAGAAGAAGATGTTGGGCGAGACATTGCAAGTGGAGAATTTATCGAAGAATGCCAAAACGAAATAGAAAAATCTCTTGCTAAGATAGAAGCGAAAGAATTTTTAGAATTTATTAAAAATAAATTTAAAGCAAATAAAATATCCCGAAAGGTATTAGATCATGCAGTTGTATTCGTCAAGAAATGTATGAATAGAAATTTTTATTTACCAATGAAATTTAAAACATTATTGCATAGATTAATTACTAATGAGGGTTACAATATTCATGCTAGAGAAGCAGAATTTTTTACATACTTTAAAAACGCATTTTCAAAAACACACAAATATAGTATTTATAAACAAGAAATTAAATGAAACTGCAAACAACTCCATACGAAAAACATAGAAGTAAAATAATATCTTTACTAAATAAGATGCACCCTAATGGTGTTGGTGCTGAAATAGGAGTTAAGCAAGGAAAGTTCTCCAAAATCCTTATGGATGGTTGGTTAGGATGCAAGTTATACCTTATTGATCCTTGGGAAGAGCAAGACAAGGCTATTTATGACGAGTCAATACATGACCACGATTCTGATTATAAAATTACATTATCAAACCTTAAAAAGCATTCTGATAGATACGAAATAATAAGGCAATATTCAACCAATGCACATTCTCATTTCGCAAAAAACTCTTTGGATTTCATCTACATTGATGGAAATCATTCCTATAATGGAGTCAAATCTGACTTAGAATTGTTTTACCCGAAACTTAAATATGGTGGAGTGATGATGGGGGATGACTACCATCAACACGACCTAGAAAAAGTATTTGGCTTTGATTTCGGGGTAAAAAAAGCGGTGGATGATTTTTGTTTTGAAAATAAACACAATCTTTCCTTAAATTATTATGGTGATTGGTTCTACAAAATAAGCGAAACAGAAAAAATACCTTCTCGAAATTGGATGTTTATCAAATAACGCTTGACATTCTTAAATAAATCAAATATACTTATACCATGCCATACATAGCGAGATCACAAAAAGAAAAAGTAGACAAAGGCTTAATAGCCTTAAACCTATCAGAACTGAAAGACGCAGGAAGCTTGAACTACGCAGTTCATAAGTTAATTGCACAATATTTTTCGCAAAATAAACAGAGCTACCAAGCATTTAACGATGTGATCGGAGTATTAGATTGTGCCAAAATGGAAATTTATCGAAGGTTAGTTTCGGAATACGAAGAAGTAAAAATTCTACAAAACGGAGATGTTGAACCATATTCTAAATGAATAAATTATTAGAGTGGGTAAAAGGAACTTTTATTTTAATTGGAGTGTTTTGTTATTGCGTTTGGGCAAGCTTTGTGTTACTATTTAAAAATGATGAATAAAAACTTATACAATATGTTGAAGAGTTCTGCGAAAGCAGATGTAGCAAAAGCCAAGTTGAGTCTTGATCTGCTAGGAAATAATGCAGTTGGAATCGGAGATCATTCTACTGAAGATTTTTACAAAAATGCAGAAGAAGCATTGTCTCTCCTCGCAGATGCAGAAGATAGGCTAGAAACTCTGCACAGATTAACGAAAGATCAGCTTGATATATAAAATATTATGGAAACCGATATTCAAAAATATGTTGTTTCGTGGTCTTTAACCATTAAGCAAAGCCCTTTGCAAATCAATGAATGGCAATCATTCAACTCGTTAGATAAAGCCAAGAAAAAATACAAACAACTGCTTGAAAGGAAAAGGCTATATACTGCATCAATTTCCAAAGTAATAAAATCAACAGAAGATTAGGCTTGACAAAGTTTTAGAAATTTTGTATAGTTGTATCTATGAATAGATTTGAACTAGAAGATGCAATGAGTGATCTCCACCAAATAGGTGAAGATATAGAAACAATTATATATGCGATTGGAGATTGCCCAATTAATCATACAGAAGATCAACTATTAAATATGTTGATCGGAGTGAAACAACTACATGATACTCGCTATCAAAAAATGTGGAATGTATTCGAGCAGTTAATTGAAAAAGGAATTATATCAAATAAGGAGAAATAATAATAATGTTATTAGAATTAGATAAAGAAGTTGAATTATTAATAATTGATAAAGGGTTATCGCACATAAAAAAAGTTGAACTTAACCCCGACATCGAAACTGATGGAGATAATTTTGACTATTGGAATAGCGTTCCATTAAATAATGGAAATTTCATCGACTATAATATCCATGAGGCAAATTTAGGAGAAAAATACGATGACTTTGATGGCTACGAATGGTTTTGCTCGGCATATCATGTCGAACCGCCTAGCGAAGAAAGCGAGCATCACCGAATATATACAGACATAGGAAAACTTTTATTTAGCTATAAAAATGGAAAAGCAGAATTCGATGGCAGATAAAATTGCTATTTTAGTTATCGCAATAAATACATTATTAATTGTAAGCATGGTAGTTTGGTTATTTATTTAATGAAAACAATTTATAACTTTATGCATTAAACAATCAAATGGATGTCGGTGAGAGAAGTAAAAAATATGTAAGATTCCACATGGATAATACATTCAACTCAATTTTTAAAGATCATGTAATGGTAGATGGATTATGGCATGAGGCGAGTGGCGAAATAAGGTATGAAGCGATAATGGAAGAAGAAAAAGATGGAACGCAAATAAGTTATCTCTTCCCGATCTTTGATCCCGAATCAAATGAATTTGACGATTACAAAAGTTAAAAATATTCTTGACAAATAATAATAGGTATGCTATAATAGATGAATATGAAAGAAATAATCCTTAAAGTTTTAGAGGGGTTGCAAGACTCGCAAATAAATATAAAAAGTGAAAGTGCAAGAGAAATTCTAGCAAATAAAATAGAAGTCGAATTGCAAACGCATATCTCGCAAATAATAGAATTATCTACCACAGGAGAATAAAATGGAAGAGCAGTATGACGAGATAATTGCAAGAAAAATGGAAGCTATTAATTTAATGTATGAGACTTTCACAGAAGACTTGCCTGTTTCAAAACTTGAACAAATATCAGAAAGACATGGAATGTTATTACAACAACAAATGTTTTGGGTAGCAAATAATAATACAAAAAGATTTTTATACGATCTAAAAGAATTTAGCGATTGGCTTTATAAATTTCTAGGGCTAGATGAAAATGACTTTGATGAAGAATTTTAAACATGAACAATTGGAACAAAAAAAATGTGAAAAATATAAATAATTGGCAAATAACTTGTGCTTCTGACGCAGAAGAGTTTTTTTATGAAGACACAAACGAAGTTGTCCCCGAAGGGGAGGCGATAGGAATAGAGGTTGAAGAATCAAATAATATTGATCTCGTATTGTTCTCAAATATATATTGGTCTGACAAAAATTTATATTAAATAAAGTGTATATACATATATGACATTAAGAGAATTATTGTACAGGAAATCATATAAAAATATTTTTAATGTTATATATAAAACTTTTCTAAAAGACCACCCTCAAGATAAGATTGTTGATCTATCAATAAAATTTGAAAAAGCGTTCAGAGAATTAAAGTCTGTCGAGCAACAGAATAAAACAAAAAACTTAGTTGTTCTAAATGAAGTCGAAAACGAAGAAGAGCAAATAATAGATGTATGCTTTTACGATAACCATGAAGATGAACATTATGCTTTGGACTTTATGGATTGGAGCGAAGTTATTGAATGCGAAGTTGTCTCTCTTAAAAAATTAAATCAAACTACCATTGTTGCTCATATATTATGGGAAATAACATTTTGGGGTTTCAGTAGAGAAAAAATAACCGAAGAAAAAGAAAAGTTAAATAAAGCGGTTGAAGAAGTAGAAGAATTAGATTTAGAGGAATTAGATGGATGAAGATAGATTATATGAGTTTCGCATAGAATATACTAGTGGCAATTCTGTAGGTCACAATTACCATTACTATCTCGCACGAAACGCAAGTGAAGCTTTGCACTATCAATTAGAGATGATGGATCATAAGCATTGGAGCATAAAACTCTTAAAGATGGAAAGAAAATGTCCATTCGCAAATAAATGGATTGACGAGAGTGAAGTTTTAGAGGTTTGCGAGCATTCTTAATTTTTTTTAAAAAAAAGTCTTGACGCAATTTAATTTTTGTGCCATACTTTAGGAATGATAGATTTTATTGCAGACATGAAAGCTTCAATCAAGAAGCACGAAAAAGAGTTAGCCTCACAACCTCGCAAGGGCATGATGGTATATTTAGATAAAAGCACTCCAATTTTAGTGCAATACGCTAGTGCAGATAGCTTCAACCAAGCTAAGTCAATTTCCTCTAGGAAAGGTCAATCAAGTTGCTTGCGTAATGTTTTAGATGGCAATGGAAGACGGCAATAACTTTTTTCTTGACAAACTTTAAAACCTATATTAAGATAGAGTCTTACTTAAAACAAAACTAATTGAAAAAAAAATGATAATTGAAAAAGATAAAAAAACCATTGTGCAATCGCACGATTTTGATTCCGTAAATTGTACTATTGATGCCGAAGATATGCGTTATGTTGCCTCGCTTTTGCGAAACAATTATTCTAACACTCGCCTCGCAGTTGTTAGAGAAATTACTGCAAACGCACTCGATGCAAACATTGAGGCGAATTCTAAACGATCAATAGAAGTTTCTACTCCAAGTAAATTAAGCCCTATCTTTAGAGTGCGTGATTTTGGCGGTGGACTAAGTAAAGAAGATGTCTTTGGGTTATATTCCAAGTACGGCAAAAGCACTAAAAGACAATCGAACAATTATATTGGTGCATTTGGCATTGGCAAATTTGCCCCTCTTTCTTATGGAGATAATTTTACCTGTGTTTCCTATCATGGTGGAACTAGAACATCTTATAATGTTTTTGTTAATGACGATGACGACACAAAAATTGTTCAACTAGATGAAAAACCAAGTAGTGAACCGACAGGGCTTTGTATAGAGGTAGCAGTTTCAGATTCAGATGTTGATGACTTTCGCAAGATAATTGCAAACTTTTTTGAGTTCTTTTCTGATAAAGAAATGCCTAAATTCATTGGCGATGATGGAAGTCTCGTTAAAAAGAGAGATAGAATTATTGAGTCTAAATCTAATTCTTGGTTCTTTTTGAAAGATGCAGATTCTAGTAGCAGTTATTATAGTCGAAGAACCCACAATGCACATATTATTATGGGTAGAGTTGCCTATCCATTGGATAAAAACTCCATTCAAGTAGAAAACTTCGTAGAGAGTTCTAGCAAGAAAGATATAATTTACAACCTACTTGACCAAACAAATTTTTACTTGCGATTACCCTTGGGGGCAGTCAAACTTCACCATAGTAGAGAATCCTTAGAATACAATAAGGCAACTCAACAGAAAATCATAGGTGCAATGCTCAAAGCTTGCGATGAAGTGCAAGAAATTGCCAAACAAAAACTTGCAGATTCAGATGACCTCTTTGATGCAAAGAGTAATTACGCAAGAATAGTTAATTCCATGCCATACAATATGAGGCAAATTTTTCAGAACGCTTTCGAGTGGAATGGCATAAAAGTTGATTCAGCAGTTTTTCATCGAGAGCATAAAATGTATGAAGATTTAATTCTTACCCAAACAAGAAGAGAAAATGATTCCTCTGCAAGAAACGGATTTAGAGTTCGCTCGGAAAAAGTGGGCAGAATACATTGTGACGATCAAACCATATTCTTGTGTCAAGACATAGAGTCTTCGCACGGCAATAATCTTCGTGCAAGAACTATATTTAATGAAAACGAAAAACTGAATACAATATTCTTTATCAATCCATTAAATAAATTGGCTAAAAGTTATATTAAAAACGAGTGGAATTTCCATCTTGTTGACAAGAAACATATTCGATATACCTCTAAGGTAGTTAAAGAAAAAATTCAATACAATGGAGTACGCAAATCTAATGGTAGTCGTGCGAATATTCCATTATTTGAAATGGTGCAAGATAAGCCTAGTTATCGCAATATAGATTATTGGAAAAATGTTAAAGAAGATATTGACAAAATCCAAGATGATACTAATGGTGCTATTGATGGCAAACTTGTATATGTAAAAATCAAGAACTATAAGATTGATAGTGAGGATTATGATCTCGGCAGAGTATATAGCTTATGTGGCAAAGTGCGTCAAAGGTCAGACAAAAAATCAGATGCGAAAAAGTTTCGTCTATTTGGAGTTCGTAGTGGGGATGTATCTAAGTTAGATTCAGATTCTTGGATTTCTTTTGAAGATTTTCTGATTCAAAACTTTAAAGATTATTTGCTTTCAAACTTAACTGAAGCAAAAAAATCTTACATTAAGTTTAGCGTAGATTCTCTTCATCACAATGATACCGATGTTCAGAGTGCAATCAATAATTGCAGATACAATCTTGCATACATTATGAACTCAACACGAATCAAATTCGACAAATTGCCGAAAGATAACTTGATACGCAAGATCAGAGCAAACTTTCAGATAGTTGTTAATGATGGGTCTTGCCCTCAATGTTCTTCTGCAATCGCATTCATTTCTAAGTTCGATAAAGATTGGCTTAAATTCAATCTTGACAATGGATTCTCTGCGAAGCAATTCGCAAAAGATTTACTTGTAATTAAAGAGAAATACTCCTTGCTCGATTATGTAGCAAGTAGTGTAAATTCATACAGAACAGATGATAAAGTTTTTGAAGATATTTTAGATTATATTTTACTCTGTGATAAAAATTAACTTGACAAACAAACAATAATATATTATATTAGAATAATGAAAAAAGTACCATATACATTAAGCGAAAATTCAGTAACGATCTTTTGGGATGGCAAGCCTTATACGCTACGCAAAGATCATGCAAATTTTAACGAAGTTCGTAAGGCATTATTTGATGCTAGATACGATGATTTAGGTGATCTCTTGGACATCAAGAAGGCAGTTGAGAATTTTGTCGAAGGAGATATTGAAATTCGTGACGAAGTTGTTTATTACAATGGTCATCGTTTGCATGGAGTTGTAGTAGACAAGTTGCTAGAAATGCTTCGTAGTGGAATGAAAGATTCTGCTCCTCTTGTAAACTTTATTACTCGTCTGCAATCCAACCCAAGTGCCAATTCTGTGAATGAATTGTATTCTTTCTTGAGTTACAAATCTTTACCAAATACTCCCGAAGGAAAAGTGTTAGGATATAAAGGAGTTCAAGGAGATTATTGGTCACAAACAGGCAATGCAGATACAATCGTATTGCAAGGCGAGACTAATGGTAGACATCAAATTTTAAACGAAGTTGGTGCAACGATTGAAGTTGCTCGCAGATGCGTAGATGACAACAAGGATCATCATTGTTCTTTTGGTCTTCATGTGGGTAGTTACGATTACGCTAACGAATGGGCGGGATCAGACGGCAAATTACTTGTTGTGGAATTCGATCCATCAGATGCAGTTAGTGTTCCTACCGATTGCAACTTTCAAAAACTTAGGGTTTCAAAGTACAAGGTAGTGTCTGACATTACTGACACTCGCAAAGAGATTGATAAGCCTGTCTATGAGGCTAATAAGCCTATTTATGGATCAGATTCAGAAGATTGTTGTGAAGATGGTGATTGCGATTACGATTGTGATGAAAGCTATGATGATGATTATGATGAGCCATTAGAAGATATGCCAAACGATTATCTCTCAATCAGAAATTACATCGAAAACAAGCATGAAGATGGAGAATGTCCAATGCTCAAGCAAATTCAAAGCAGAATGAAAGGTTCAGAGTTGACTTGTGGCGAAATACAAGATATAGTGGTTGATCTTGGATATGATATTTTTGAAGATGAAGATTTACCTCGATCCATGTGGAGAGTTGAACTTAACTAAACAATTAATTTAATAAAATTATGAATACAGAAACAGAACAAATAGATTTGCTTGAAAAAATCTCTCAAGCTAATGAGGCTCAAGTAGACTCAATGTGGGCAATACTTAAATATAAAGAAATCGGAATCTATCGAAAGGTTGCTTGTATGTGCGAAGTCTTGAATCAAGATTTTGAAAATATGCTAGGTAGTCTTCCCCAAGATGAAGAAGGGCGAATATTAGATTATAAGACTCGACATTTAATACATGATGCCTTAATTGGAGTCTCATAACGATGAGGCAAACCAAGTCGAAGATTTTTAATCTTTACTTGGAACTAGAAAAGAATACAGAAAAATTCGTTCAGCAGATTCTCGTTAGAGGGTTCAAGTTAATTGACATTGGAAGTTACAAGTCAATTTACTCGAAAAATAAGTTAGGTTATGTAATTAAAGTAGCCAACTCCCTCAACGATGAATTTTCTGATTTACCAAGTAAACTAACAAAATTTTACATAAAACCATATTATATTGACGAAAGAATTGTGATACAGAAAAAAGCAGATACCGCAAATTGCAAGAAAGCATTCAAGCAAATAGCAAATAAGATTGGAAACAAGAATTGCGAACGCTATGATGTTCATCCTTTAAATTGTGGTCACTTAAATAACAAGCCTGTCCTATTTGATTTCGCAGAAATTTAAAATGATTATTTCACAAACTATTAAAAAGCAACAACTTATATTAAACTTAATTTTCTTAAAAAAAATGATTGACATTCTCTAAAAATCTGACATACTTATAACTATGAACATTGCAAAAGATACATTGAAAAACGAAAAATTAGAAAGTAAAGCACTCGCATTAGCTGAGTCTATAGCTCCTGTGCAACTGCTCCTTGAGAATGCGAAAGCACCAAAAGAAGTTGACCCATTTAAGAATGTCGATAAGTTCTTCGCCAATCTTAAATTTGGAGCAGTCAAAAGCGAGACTGATTATTGGACTAATTTAATTCCCAAAGACGATGCAGAAATGTTCGCTCGTTGGGTATTCGCAATTATGAGCGTTCACACAACTTGGGAAAGTAATGTGCGAGGCTATGAGATTGCCATGAGTGATCTTTCTTGGACTTTATCCAAGGATAAGCTCAAGCAAATGGTTGTTAAAGCTAGAGTCGGCTTGTATGAGCGTAGAGAGCGTGGATTATGGGACTTGGTAACTAAGTTTCGTGAGAATCCCGATCAGTTCAAGAAGCAAGATGACGAGACTTGGCAAGAATGTCGCAATCGTCTAATTGGAACTATTTATGGATTGGGTAACGCAAAGACAACTTATGCTCTTGCATTAAGTTACCCAACTGAATCGCAACTTTGTTGCCTAGATGTTCATCTTCTTCGATTCATGGGTCACGATCTTTCCAATGGTCATGCAAGCAGTCTTAAAGTCTACGAGAAGATGGAGAATGAGTGGCTTGCTCGTTGCAACAAGTATGGCATTTCGCCAAATGTCGCAAGAGAAATGTATTGGAACAAAGTTCAAGGCAGAAGAAATTCTCGCTATTGGAGTTACTGCTTAGAAGCATGAACAACAAAGAAAAATTAGCGTTACAAGATTTGATTGATTGTACAGAGCATTATTTACTTATCGGTCACATACAAGATCAATACGATCAATCGGAGTTAGTGTTAATGCACTACCATGTAAAATTAATGAAAAGTTTCTTAGATAGTATTAAGTAATATGACAAAAGAATATAATATAACATTAGGTTTAACTGCACAAGAAATTTCATCCATTAAAGATGGTGACATTAACAAATTTCACTTTCTTCCAACAGATGATACTGAGTACAAGCAAAAAATCACTATTTCAATCAAGCAAGTAGATGAAGATTCAACTTTATCAGAATGTATGAATTTAAGTGTTGACAACTTCGTAATCATTTAATAGAATCATAACATGACTTGTAAAAAATGTAATTGTAAAAAAGATATGAAAAAAGAATCAACACACCAAGCTAATAGAGAGGGAGATCACATCCTAGAAGAACTCGCAGAGATTAATGCAGATGCGATTGTCCTTGAGCCTCAATCAACCTTTAATCGTGCAATTGTCGGTAGTGATACCTCCAACCGACTTGTTTATTCAGTCACTAAGATTATTAGTGCATTGGTAGATGAAGATGGAATGGACGAGCAAGAAGCATTGGAATGGTTTGAGTTCAACACTCTCGGAACATTCAACGGAATGGAGAATATTAATAAACCAATATTTATTTACGATGAGTTTATTTTCTAGGATTGTTAACTTAATCAAAAGACAACGCAAAACTCAATTGAATAAAATTATTGATGAAGCTATTGTTAAGAATAAGTCTACTCTTAAAAGGTTGGATGACAATGTAGCTCCGCCAATTATTGGAGACGATCATCCAACTTACGAACAAATCATTGAAGAATATGAATCACAAAATACTAAGTAAAGTGCAAGAACAACAATACGAAAAAATTGATTTAGCTAAGTCCATTAAGGATTTGGAAATGGAATTAGAGTTTATGTACTCAAGAGAACCCGATGAAATAAAATATATTTCTAGCTTAGAAAAACAAATTGACGAATTGTACGAAAAATTAGATAAAATTAGCGATGAGGACAACTGAACAACAGATGAGAGACGAAGAGCCAAGCGTGGATGATATGCGTTATGACCTTGCAGAAGCAGAGGCAATGAATATGAATGTCTCTGACATTATTAATTTACTTGTTGATGGATACGAGGGGTTAGACAACATTTCTGATCTTGAAATTAAAGAAGAATGGGATCAACTTTTTGGGGTTGACAATGACTAAAACATAGTGCATACTTATATTCATGCAAACATATAGACAAGCACTAACAGAAGAGTTACAAAGATTGGTCAAACAAGAATCGTTCAAAATTCAGTATGCAAAGGACATACTTGAATTGTATGATGATGAGATTGAAGATCATAGCGATACAACTGCATACGACAAAGCAATGCAAGATATTGATAATGTAAAAAATGGAGAATGGGATTTATGAAAATTAAAAACAAATGGGATGAAGAATTTGAAGTTAATGTTGGTGATTGGATTGGATTCAAATCCGACATTGAACAAGATGGAAAAGTAAAACAGATACAACGCTCAAGAAGAGCGATGTTAGTTGAAAATAAAAATGGATTCGATGGAGACTATATCGGTGGAGATACAGAAGCATTGGTTGGTTTTGACGAGATTTGGAAAGGTTAATTATGGAAGAATATTGCGTTGGAGTTACGATTCACAACTGCTTTTATGTTGGAGCTAAATCTCAAGAAGAAGCAAAGCAAAAAGTCAGAGACATGACAAATAATGAAATTATGGTTGATTGTGATTTCAATATCGAATATGCTGATCCCACAAATGGAGAGATTGCGTGGAAATTAAAAGAAGAAGATTTATATGTTAAAAAACAAAACAAATGAAATTAACAAAATATCAAAAAGCTAGATTACTTGAATACGAATGGGACATTATTGAAACAGAGGTCGATGGCAAGGAACAAAATTGCTCTTGGATTTCTGTCACTCCCGAAGATGGAGTAATCTTTCAAGAAGTAGCTAGTAATTTCAAGCTAACAGGAGATTCTGATTGCATCAAATTATTAGTAGTTGCTACCATTGAGGAAAAAGCAGAAGAAGACGAATAATGAAATTATCCGAAGCAATAGAATTAGTATTAGGTGAAGCAGAAACATCTGCCATTGGGGATTGTGAAGAAAATCCAAATAGCAAGAGAGTCATGGAAGCATTAGATGTTGTGAGAGATTTCTACGACAATCACGGCAAGCATTTTAAGAATTTTTCAATAAATGAATTTGACTGCCATCACCACAATCATGCAGATTTTATAGACGATGAAGAAAAGATGAAAGACTTCAAGGAGTTAAGTAAAGAAGAATTTTTATCAAGTTACTCTTACATCACAGAAGAAGAATATAATTTAACAAGAATTGAACAAAAAAAGATTGACACTATATAATCTATGGTCTAGTATATTAAGAATAAACAATAAAACCAAATTGAAAAAAAAATGAATTATTTTAAAAATGCGAAAGTAAATTGGAACACATGGAGTCCCGAAGACATTATATTTAAAAGCAATAATGTTATTAAAAAGTTAATGCCACAAGAAAATGTGTTGAGTTATAAAAGTAAGACTGATCGTGATGCACAGATGTGCAAAAAGACGAACGGCAAATTGCATACAAGTTCATGGAACAACGGCTCATATCATGGAAGTGAGAATTATCGTGCAGTTCATGTACAACTTAAAGATGTTAAGTCGGAATTTCCTAGTGCGAATGTTGACTTTGTTGATTGCACTCACAGAAAAGATAGCGTTGGTAATAATCTTGGGCGAGTTAATATATTGATTTACATAAATTCATTTCATTGTGAATGGACATGGCATCAAGGTCAGAATGGACACTATACCAAGCAAAGAGGTCAGAATATTTGCCCCCTTGAAGAAGGTTACAGAATTTGTTATGGTGGGCAAGGAGATAGCAACTCGCTTAGTTACAACGAATTTTCCGAGTTACTAGACATAACGGAATCAGTTCGCAGATTTCTCTTTGAAGTTCTCGTTCCTCATCAACAAGGCATAGAGTTAGTTGCATGAGAATTTTCGTCCATTCAGATATGATATTGATGTCAAACTTAAAATCAGATATTGAATTCGCAAAACAACACAAACTTAAACAAATCAAAAAATGAAGTGGAAAACAGAGACACGCAAAGGTGGAGCAGAAATTTATGTTGAATGCGATAATCGTTCTATTTTTATTGGAGAAGGATATGGTATGCGAGAGTATGGTGAAAGCATGGTTCTTGCTAGTGTTATTGAAAAAGCACTAAATGAATTTGAGAAAGAGTACAAAGGTCACGACAAAGGATCGAATCAGCATCTAAATGTGGTATGTGATGATGAACATGGAAACTGCTTATGAGTGGAGAAGGACTATCGGTAAGTTTTAAAAGAACAAAAGATACTACCAAATCAAACAGACAACTTCTTGCGGAGTTTAGAAAGTTAGTTTACTCTAGCAACAAAGTAATGAGTCACTTAAAATGGTATGGAGAGGATTATAGTGTTGAAATACGAGAACATGGTGACGAAGAGTTGCAAAAATGGCAACAAGAAGATGTTGCAATAAAAGATAGTTTTCAATTCTGTATCAGCGTTTACGATTCTTGGTACGATGATGCAAATTATTTCGAGTGCCACAAGACAGAATATAGTTTCGTTTGGATTGCTAGAAAATTCGCACAAGAAAATAATTTAATGTATTTCCCCGAAGGTTTTCCTGCTGAATGGATAGAGCAAGAAATAATTGATGGAGAAAAAAATTGGAATCATTTTAAAGTAAAACCCGATGATAAAAACATTGACAAGATATGCGAGTTGTGGTATGATTATGGTATATCAAGTTTAGAACAAGAGAGAATAAATTGGAATCAAGCCAAAGAATCAATTAAAAAATTAATGAACAAAGAAAAATGCGTAATTGCTCAACAATAGAAGGTTGCATTAGACAAAGCTCAAAATTACTAACAATAAAAGAAATGAAAGACGAAATTTTAGTTGAACATAAAATTCTAAGTAATAGAAGTGAACCTCTTTATGTAGTTACTTCTGTCCACGCACAAGCAATCAATAACATGACTCGCAAGAAAAGTCTTGATGGAGTTGATCTTGAATCGCTAAAATCTTTAGGTTTCGCAGTTGCTTATAATAAGCTTGACGAGAATGGCGATAAATGTTATATTAAACATAATGAGCGAACATTCGCACAGAAGATGAAGAAAAAGAAAGACATTAGAAGTTTCAAGCAAGACCCAAGGGATGAGATTCCATTTTGAAGTACAACATTTCATACAAGGATAACGAAGAAGACAAACAAATAAACTTTCATACAGAGAAGAACATGATTACCTACTTAAATAAAAACATAAATTATTTAAATACATTAAATCATGTTTACTTGAATTTCAAAACAATCAAGCTTTCATTAAAGCAATCAAGATGGAGAACAAAGAATTAATTGCACAAAAATAAAATTATGAATAAATCAGAAGAAATTCTACTAAAGAAATATTTTTACTTGACAGGTGAGGGTAAAAAGGTTTATGATATAGACTTGATAAAGGAAGACTTCGAGGAAGTCATTTATGCACTAGAACAATTAAACAAACTAAACAAGCAAAATTAAATGCAAGAAATAATTAATAAAATATACGAGCGTATGGAATTCTGTGCAAATGCACACACAATTTGCCAAGCAGAAGAACAAGCGTACATTTCAGAATTAAGTTGTCTAAACGAAGTTTTAGATCAAATTGAAGGTTTTCCTTGGGATCACTTAGAAAATGATTGTTGAAGTTTCAACTGAATCTGAACTTGAGGAACTTCAAAATGTTCTTGTAGAATTTTACAAGATCATGCCTTACAAGCGACTGATTAAAGGGTCAGAAGAATTTCAAGAAGCATCTGATCTTTGGGTTGAAAATTGGTTCTTTACAATTGAGAATGGTAGAGGAAAAATACTTGCACTCAAAAAAGATGACAAGTTTATAGGAGCAATTGGATTGCTCGTTTCGCCAAGCTTTGAAGATGGAGTAATGACTTGTATGGAATCTTTTTGGTATGTAGATGAGAATCATAGAGGGCAAGGCTTGAAACTTTTAATCAAGGGTCAACAAGTCGCAAAAGAAATGGGAGCAAAAAGAATGATGATGGTTTTCCTAGAAAATTCTATGCCCGAAAAAGTAAAGAGTATTTATGAAAGAATGGATTACAAGTTAATTCAAACAACTTACTTTAAAGAATTATGATTTACGCACTAGATAACTTTTTGCCACATCATTTGATGAGAGAGTTCTTGATTGATGATTCAGATTTTGTAGAATATCCAACTCACGATTATTCTTTTTGGGTAAAACCTGTTTCTTCTGAGTTTGACGATTATGTGATAAGTCAAATTGAAAAAGTTGAACAGAAAAGCGTTCAGAAGATTTTATCTTTCTTTAGGGAAGCAAAAGAAGGTCAAGATGATTCTTGGAGAATTCACAATGATACGATTATCATGGGAGAACAACCCGATAGAGCAATTGTTTTGTTTATGGATTCAGAAGATTCAAAAGAGTTAAATGGAACTGCATTTTGGGAACATAAAGAATATGGAGAAATATACACAAGCAAGGATGACGAAGAGTTTAATAGAATCCTATTGGAAGATTCAGAAAATAAAGATAAGTGGACATTGAAATCAGTAATAGGTTATAAGCAAAACAGATTGCTATCATATCCTTGCAATTACTTTCATAGCAAATACCCAAATGAATTTAAACAATCAAGAAAAGTATTTGTAATGTTCTACAAAGTTAATTAAATAAGAAAACAAATAAGATTAAATATGAACCAAGATAATCAAAGCGATTTATTTCTGCAATTAACAGAGCGTTGGCAAGATGGACAATATGCTCAAGTCGCAGATTACATTCGACATGACATTGTATTTTCAAATCGGGCTAATTTAATAGATTTTTGCTTGTATTTATCTAAGCATCTAGGACTCAAAGAATTAAAAATCTTACAAAAACTAATTTAAAAGGTTGACAATAACAAAAAAACTTCATAGAATGTACTTATGATTAAAACATTGCAGACATTATACAAGATAGATACTAGAGGAAAATTGCGAGAATGGACGATGCACATTGATGGTGCTTCATTTTACGCAGTTAAAGGATTAGTTGATGGCAAGAAAGCTCAAGATAAAGCCACAACTACAATCGCCAAGAATGTTGGGCGAAGTAATGAAACAACTCCCGAAGGTCAAGCAGAGTTGCAAGCTCAAGCTAAATTTCAAAAGAAATTAGATAGTGGATATGCTCTTAACGAGATAGATGCACAGAAAAAAAAGTTCTATGAGCCGATGCTCGCACACAATTTCAAAGATCGTCAAGACGAATTGGTTGGAAAGTATCCTGTTTACTCGCAACCAAAATTAGATGGCATTCGTTGCATTGTTCGTAAAGAAGGCGATACGCTCATTGGAAGGACTCGCAATGGCAAAGAGATAGAATGTATTCCTCACATCTTGAAAAGCCTAAATGGGTTCTTTCTCGCCCATCCTAAAGCTATTCTTGATGGAGAACTATACAATCACGATCTTCGGGACAACTTTAATAAGATTACTTCTCTTGTTCGCAAGCAAAGACCAATCAAGTCAGATAAAATGACTGATAAAGCATTTGGCAAAAAACAAATTGAATATCAAGCTAGAGTTATTGAAGCAGAAGATGCAATTCAATATCATGTATATGATTGCCCAAAACTAAATGATGTAGTGAATGAATCACAATCGTTTGACTTTAGAATGGAAGAACTAAAAGAAAAATTAATGACAAACAAACATATTGTATTAGTCGAAACATCAGAAGTTTATTCTCTCGGCAATCTAAATAGTTTGTATGGTCAATATCTTGAACAAGGTTACGAAGGTCAAATGGTTCGCAAGAATTCAAGTAAATATGATAACAAGAGAAGCACATCGTTATTAAAAAGAAAAGAATTCATTGATTCAGAATATAAGATTGTAGATATTGATGTTGGTAATGGCAATCGTAGTGGAACTGCAAAACATTTAGTATGTTATTGTCCAACAACTAAAACCACATTTAATAGTAATATCAAAGGTTCATTCGACTACCTTAAAGAGATATATGATAATCGTAAAGATTATATTGGTCAGTTGGCAACCATTAAGTATTTCCAACTTACTCCCGATGGAATTCCACGCTTTCCGTATGCAATAGCATTCAGAAACTACGAATAAACATATTAAAACATATATTACTACATATAATGCAACATATCAAACAACTTAAAACAAGCATACCAAGGAATGCCTTGTAGAACCCCTGTTTCTTATTCTCTTATATCATTAGATACTATATACAACAATATACCATTCTATATAAGGAATATAATACAATACAATACAAATATTACTATACATAATATACAATTAACGATAACAATTTTAAATACATTAAATAACTGAAAATTAAATTAAAAAAGTTGATAGTGGGTTGCCCGACTTAAATGTATAAAATAAAACATTCGATTATAACTTAACAACAAATAAAAAAATTATGCAAATTCAAATAGACAATTACAGAATAAGAAAATATGATTCATTAAATCTATGTGTGGAAGAAAGAAAGATAAAACAACAAGCAAAAAACCCATTCGGAAGAAACGGAAAGCCTGTTGATGGCGGAATCGCACAAAATATTACATCAAATAAAGTAGAATATAAGTGGCATTTAGTTTGTTATTCATCTACATTAGATTATTGTTTAACAAAATTAGTAGATCATTGCCTTACAAATATAGAAGATATTAATACAATACAAGAAATTCAAAACAAAATAACTCAATTACATGAAAAAATTAATAAAATTAGTGCTAATAACGAGAGGTTTATTGAACAAAATATTTTATCAAGTTCTGCGGATCAAGAGGTTGTTGCAGAGCGAATTGCCGAAGAAGCAATCAATTGTTCGTAATTCTCATGGGTTTCCAAGTCTTTACAAAGATTAATAATAATTTTCAATAGTTAATAATATTTTTGATTTATTACTAATTATTCTCATTTATTCTTGACATCGCTTGTATTGTATTGTATAGTATATAGTATATTATGAATAAAGAAGTACCTAAATTACCAAAAGTAGATTTCCCCGATGTCCCAAATAACCCTTTCTTTAACCTAACGAAAGAAGAAGAGCTAATTGAAATAAAGAAAATGCTCGATTCGATACCCGAAGGAGCAGACAAGGGGGAATTGCCAATGAGAATTGAATTCCTAGAGTTAGAAATAAAAAATAAATAACAAGCCGAAACTTAATTGCATAAAAAAATGGATGAATTACAAACGATAAGTGCCGAAATAATAGATATCTTCAATAATAAACTTAAAGGACTAAGTCCAAAGCAAGCAGAAACCATAAACCTATGCAATAGTAGCATGAATTTATACATGGAATTAGGCGAGCGAGATAAAGCTATGTGGGAAGCCCGATATACATTAAATATATTACATGACATAGTAGACGAGAATGAAAGATAAAGAAGAAGAAGACAAATATGAAAATACATTAATATTATCTTATGAAATAATACAATTAATTGAACAAAATATTATGTTGTTTAATGATGAAGAGACAGAAGAAGTATTAATGAGTAATGAAAGTATATCCTTTCACTTAGAGAATGATAATCCCGACAGAGCATATATAGAAGCACTTAACTTAAAAGAATATTTAATAAATTTAAAAAAACAAAAATAATACCATGCACACAAGAAGAGAAATTGATCACATACTAGATGACATCATCAAAGTAATTGCAAAAAATAAAACATCAAATAAAGAAGATGAAGATAGTAAAGCATTATTAAAACATTTAACTGACACAATAAACTTAAAGACCAACAACGGCAAGCGAGCAAAAGGAATGTGGACTGACTCGCCCGAATTTAATCGTACAAAATATTAAATCAAATAATAATAGTTAATTGTATAAATTTTTAAATAAAGTCGCGGTGATCGAAATTAGTTCTTGACAATCGCCAAATAATCTGCCATACTATTAATCATGGACGAAATAACAAAGGAATTGCAAAAGATAAAGGATCAAATATCAATATCAAATGGATATACAGATGATGTAAGAAAAGAATTATCTGATTTAAATAAAACACTAATGTTGATTGCCCAAATATTAAGAAATAAATAAACAAATTTTTGCATGATATAAAATGCATAAATATAGTATTTACTCTTATATAATACAATATACTAAATAAACAATAAAATTGCATGATATAGAAAGCAAAATATATCAACTCAAATAAACACTTAATCAAACAAAATTTAATAAAATATGAATCAAATAAACTCAAATAAATACTTAGTTGGCAAAAAGAAAAGCGGAAAAGGAATGGTTGGACACAAGGGCGGACTCGCTACTCCAACAGGAGCATTCGGAGGAAAAAGCAAGTTCAATAAAAAAAAGCTTGACAACAAATCCTAATCTGATATACTTAGGGTTATGAATTATTGCGAAGAACAAATTGAATATCTTGAGTGGCAAGCTCAAGCAGAAAAAGAAAAGGATATCAACCCATGCGATCTCGCAGAAGGAGTATATATGTTAGTAGACGATGCGAGTCCGAGCGAATCGCCTGTTTATTTTCGTTCACTTAGAGGTGCAGTTGATTGGGCAGAGAATGATGAGCAATACATTTCTTATCAAGGAGAAGAACAATGGTCAATATATAGAGTCGGAGGAAAAGTACTATGACATTCCAAGAAATCGACATAAAAAATATTGAAGGAGTAATTCCAAGTGGTAGCGAACTCGCAGTTATTGACAGAAAAGATTTAATGAAAGATGATCTCGATCAAGCATTGATTCTCTATGGATGGGATGAAGTAGGAATGTTCGATCATGAATTTGATCTTCCAACATACGGATTCGTTTCTTAAAAAAAAGACTTGACAATAAATTACATTCTGATATACTAGAATACATAAACCAATAATTGCGAAACAAAAAAATATGATTAAAATACAAATTGAAGACTACTACGGAAATGACTTATGCTCCTTTCTTGTAAATCCATTTGACGAAGAGAATACGATAAACGCATTCGGCAAGTTTGATGGATGCGATATTGCTGACATTGACGAAGAAGATGGAACTGAAGTCGTTCGTGTCCAACTTAACCACAACTAAAAAAAGATAAAATTATGAGTATTGCGAAAAATGCGAGAGCGAGCCAAGTAATGGCAGATATTAAAAGTGGCAAACACACACCTGCCAACAAGCAAGGTAAGTTTGCGAATTACGGATCAGTTGCAGAGGATAGTGTTTACTATTCAACAAAACTATCTCAAAAAGCAGATCAAGCTAGATTAGATAGAGTTCAAGCAAGTCGAGAAAGATTAAGATTGAAAGGAATATTCATTTAATGATTAAGCCTTTATCCCCAAAAGCCTCGATGTTTGCCACAGAACAACAACTCCGAGAAGAGTTAACTGAAAAAGAATATGTATATGTTAAGCTCGCCAAGCTAAATGAATTTGTTGATGATCTTTATCATTGCACACAATATCCAAATAATGAAATAATTGATGCAAATAATTCATACAAATATATTAACCAAATACAACAAGACTTATTAAGAATAAATAGAGAAGCAAATAATAAAAAAAGTTCTTGACAAATAACAAATAATAGAGTATAATAGATACATAATTAAGAAACAAACTTAATCAAAATAAATAATCGATCTTTAACATTTTAAAAACTTTGGAGAGGTAGATATACTTCTCCTGTGGGTGACCGAATAAGCCTGTCGTGAGCGGGCTAAAGTATGCAGATCCCTGTGGTAGGGTTGGTAGAGTTCAATCGAATGAGCCAAATGACAATACCATGTCTAATCTGTAGTTTGAAGTAGGTACACTATGAACTGATGTTCACGCCGAAAAATTGGAGGTATACAGTAGTCCTTCCCCACACCATTTTATTTATTATTATTCATGTTAAGCCCGATCAAGGTAAATCACTTTGGTCGGGTTTTTTTGTTTGACAATGCCCACAGATCTGTCATACTAGATATTATGGAAACGATTAAACAAATTCTCACAAACTACGGTTACATCAATTCAGCTCAACTTGCTGAAATCAACGACAACTTTCCTCATATGAAAGTCGTAATCAAATGGGGAGGCATGCCTCGCGATCGAGTTCCTGTTCATCAAGCAGTGAAACTCATTAAACATATTGAATCAAAAGACATTGACTATTGCAGAGAAGTATTCTTTGCGTCAGATGAAATGAGTAAACTCAGAGAAGTATTTCACATTGCACAATAAACCTAACATAAAAAAACATATGATTAATCCAGCAGAAGTAACAAACTATAATAGAACACAATATCAATTAGAAGAATTTATTTTATTTGGTATCAATGTAGCAGGAAAGAAAAGTTCAATCGAAGCACCTAAATTAGAAGTGTTTATCGAAAGAGCAAAAAACATAACAAAAGAAACATTACCATTTAATTGTATAAGAAAATTGATTGAATTGGGCCGGCTGCAAGAGATCATGCATTGGGCAAAGCTTAGTCCATACAAGCAAAGATACAATTCTTATGTTGCTGTGTCCAAGATACAAGACCTTCGGACTGTAACCCTGAACAAACTTTTAGAGGTTGCAGGGATAGGTCTCAAGACTGCAAGGTTCTTTCTTTCTCATAGTCGCGAAGACTTTGACGAACCAATGCTCGACACACATATCTTAAGGTTCCTTCGTGATGAGGGATACAAGGATGCCCCAAAGAGCACTCCTTCGAATGTAGGCATCTATGACTATTACGCTAATGCATTCAAGATGCTTGCTCGAACCTTGGGCAAGTCGGTGACTGACCTTGATCTAGAGATTTGGAAGAAGTACTCTAAGACAGTATAGAGTGTTAACAATAATTATCTTGAGCGCGATCGCTGGGCTTATACAACTCATTACAGAAGAAAGGGACGACTTCTAAATAACAAACTTATCTTGTTCAAATATCAATAGTAAATAACACAAATATAAGAGTCAAATATAAGAAGAAAAAAATAAAACATAATCAAATTAAAATGACATAAATTACATAAGTTATTGAATAACAACGAGTTGCGGGAAATCCGCCTAGGCGTTTTTTCATAACTAATTGGCTACCAACGACTTGCAATGTTTTAAAGAGCCAAACACTTTGAAAAAGATGCCCTAACTTCAATATGTCGATAAAATTAGATTCTATCGACATATACGGCTTGACCTGTCGACAGCGTCGACATAAATTGAAAAAAATGAAGAAAAAGGTTGACTTGAGGTGAAAACCTGTCATACTTGTATTTATGATCGAGACAAAGCCTAACGAAAAAAGATATAAGATTGACTTTGGTAGTCCTGTTTTTGTTTACAAGAATCTTCACAAGAAATGTTGGAGCATTAAGCAAAACGGATTAGTTAAAGCTCATACCAAATTACTAGCAATGTATAGTTGCACCTTCAAGGTCAGTAAGAGTGGGCGAGAAAGAGTTTTGAAAGAACAGCGTAAAAATGTTCACGCAGGAATTGAGGGCTATGTTGAAAATTGGCAAATGGGAAATTGGAGAGACTCACATCCAACTGCAAGGCCTGTAACATACAACCCATATAAGCATAAGAATTTTGTTGACAAGGACACGGAACAAATGGTAGACTATGCTATTGCCGTAAGATTAGAACCCAAACAAGTATTAGCAGTATTATGAATGAAACACAAATGACCAAAACAAGCATTAAAAAAGAGATTATTGACCAATTTGACTATTTAAGTCCGAGAGATTTAATGGTGATTTTCGAGTTAATCTTTGGAATGGGAGAAGTCCAATTAGACGAAGTAGATTGGAGCAAGTAATTATGACACAAGCAAAGATTAGAGAAACTATTCTAGACATAGTTAGAGGAGAAATGGCATACGCAGATCCAATGTCCAAGGTATGCTTGGAGCAGAACGAGCGTCATCCCGAAAAGTTTCCACTTGGAAGTACATTTCAATCAGCCGAAGAAGTTTTGGAGGATATCGTTTTAAGCTTGACCTCATTGCAGAATGAGCTTAGAATAGAGTCTTCTTTTCAATCAGCACAACTCTAACAACAAGGAAAAAATTATGGGATTAGATCAATACGCATACTCGCGACCACCACGCAAACGCAACTCAGATAATGATATTCAAATTGCAGAATGGCGAAAGCACAATCGCTTGCAAGGATGGATGCAAGACCTTTGGGAAAGCAAGGGTTGCCCAAACGAAGACAAACATGGTGACGATGACGATGACGATGCCGAAGTTCTTTTTAATTGTGTTCCCTTGCAATTAACGGAAGAAGATATTAATTCTCTTGAGGATGCGATTCTTAATTTCGAGTTTCCCGAATCAAATGGATTCTTTTGGGGTTCTGATTCTTATTTTTGGACTGACGAAAACAATGAACCTCATGCAGACAACGATTATTGGTATAAAGAAAGCGATCTCCAATTCGTCAAGGATGCTCGCAAGGCACTAGAAAAGAAACACAGAATTTTTTACTCTTGTTGGTATTAATGCTTGACTTCAACTAAAAACCTGCCATACTTAACATTATGAATATGATACTAGACACACCACAACAAATTAACGCATTCCGATTGAGAACTATCGCAAGAGGAATAAAACTAGAAATGAGAGGATTAAAAATGTCGAGAGGTAAATCTTGCTATTCGATTGCGAAATCAGAATTTGGTTTTAAAGGCAATCGGCAGTCTGTTCTCGATCAACTTCTCAACAAAATGGAAGGATTAAAATAATTATGAATAACTACATCGAAGCAGTATGCGAAGGCAAACCCCTTGACCTTCCAAGTTTTAACGAAGACTCCGAGCAATGGGAATTGTATTTTGAGGAGTCGCCAACAGAATGGCATCCATATAGCCAAAGAGATTTAATAGCAGTTAGTTTTGACTCAGCAGACCAAGCGTGCAACGCATATAACCACTACAACCAAGGATAAGAAAATGAATACAACAAGAATCTCAACTCTTCGCACTAAAATTCGTAACATGGGTTACGCTCTTGCTCAAGCAGAAATGCGTGGGCTTGGAGGCAAAGGTTTATTCTCTCAAAAACTTGCACATAATTTGCTCCTTAGTGAGCTTTATTTGCTCGAAAAAAGAGTTTAGTTAACTTGGGACCCGTAGCTCAGTTGGTTAGAGCGTCCGACTCATAATCGGAGGGTCCTCGGTTCAAGTCCGAGCGGGTCCACCAAGCTTACCTAAATCACTTACCATCAAGGACTTACGCAAAAAAGTCCTGGGCGGTTTCCCCTAAGTCATTGATATTCATATACTTACAACTATTTTAATTTTATTAAAAAAAGGGGTTGACATAACATCATTTTCTGTCATACTTGTATTTATCAAGACGATAACCTCACTTAAAAAAAATTAGTCGAAACAAAAAAAACTTAATCGAAGAAAAAAAAGCTTGACAAAAACCAAAAACTTTCGTATAATTAACCCATCAAAGACGATAAACCAACACTAAAAATTATGAATAAAAAAATTGATCTCTCCGTATGTGGCACAAAAAGAATTGACTTTAGTGAAGTAAAGTCCGTACAGACTCCCGAAAAGACTGAGTCTTGGCAACCAATAGGTCACGCTTTCCTTGCAGATCGTGTTCAAAATCAAATCCAAGAAAATGGTTGGGAAGTTGTGGATACTTATCATTCACTTCATCGCTTTGGTCAGCGTTACTTTGGACTCTTTCACATCAAGAACACAGGTTCCGATGCTGAGGATCGTGGCACAATCCTTGGACTTCGCAACTCGCATGATAAATGCTTTCCTGCAGGTTTGTGCATGGGCAATGCTCCATTTGTTTGCTCCAACCTTATTTTCACTAACGAAGTAGTTCTTGCAAGACGGCACACCAAAAACATTCTCAACGATCTTTCCCAAGTGATCGCAAAGACTCTCGGCAAGATGACTGAGACATGGAAAAGCGATGAGCAACGGATCAAGGCATACAAGAAGTATAAGCTCAACAATACACAAGCCCATGACCTCGTCATTCGTGCGTACAAGAATGGAGCGATCAGCAAAGGTAAAATCGCTGATGTTGTCGAACAATGGGACAAGCCCGAACATGACGACTTTTCCCCTCGGAATCTGCATTCATTGTACAATGGCTTTACTCATGTTCTTAAAGGTGGAGTTCATGCCTTACCAAATCGCTCCCTCGCTCTTCATGGAGTTCTCGATTCAGAAGTCGGATTCTCCAAGTAATCAATCTAACCTAAACAAAAACCTAACAAAAATTAAAATTATGAAAAATCAAGCAAAACTCAAAAATGTAGTTGATAGTCTCAAAGGTCGTTTCGTTTCTCTTCTTGTCAAGCAAGGTGAGCAACGCAAGGTCTTCTCTGCCAAAGTCAATAGCGTGACTTCTCGTCATGTTATGTTTTCGGACATGAATGGAGCAAATCGTCGAGTTAATCGTCGCCATGTTCTTCGTGCAACTTGTGCTAATAAATCCTTTAAAAGGTCAGTAAGTATAGGTTAATTAGTCAATCTGCGTAGCGGAAAGATTAATGATTGCCCCCCAATTGGGGGGCTTTTTTGTGCCCACATTTATTATTTCATAAGTCTTTGAGATTCAAGCGGTTAGGGAAAACCGGCCTAGGCTTTTTTGCGTAAGTCGTTGATAGTTAACGAGTAACGTCATAAAGTTTTTTTAATTTTATTAATTTTAGGGTTGACTTACCTCTATATGATGTCATACTTATACTTATGAAAGACGAACAAGCAAAGCAAAGAATGAAACAATTTCAAGAACTTCCCTCTAATACTATTTCATGGGAAACTTTCAAGAGATTACTCGGGCAATTCGGTACAGAAAAAGGAATCGAAAAAGCAAAAAACATTATTAAAAAGCTTGACAGAAGCAACTAATTCAACCATAATTAAGACATGATTAAAACGACACTTCTCACATCAGGTAACCAAAAGATTCTCAAAGGCGAGAAATTAGGCTACATAACAAAGGGTATTCACCTTGCCCCAGCAAATCTTTCGGGCTACGAAGTTTGCCAATGGCGTTCCAAGGGTTGCACGGCATCTTGTCTTAATACGGCAGGTCGTGGGCAAATGAATTCGATTCAAGTCTCTCGTGTCAACAAAACAAAATTATTCTTCGAGAAGAAAATGGAGTTTCTTGAAAAACTATCCAAAGAAATTACTTCTTCGATTAAGTCGGCTCATAAGAAAAGTATGCAAGCCGTATTTCGCCCTAATCTTACAAGCGATATCATGTGGGAAAACGAGATCAATGAAGATGGTGCAACTATTTTCGAGAAGCATTCATCAACTCAATTTTATGATTATACCAAGTCATTTAAAAGAATGTCAAGCTTTCTCGGCAAGCCTTTCCTAAAGAATGAAGAAAAATTTCCTTCTAATTACCATTTGACTTTTAGCCGTTCAGAGAATAACGACAAGAAATGCGAAATGGTTCTTTTAATGGGTGGCAATGTAGCCGTTGTGTTTCGCAATCAATTACCCAAGACATGGAAAGGTTTTGAGGTCGTCAATGGTGATGAAACTGACTTGCGTTTTCTTGACAAGAAAGGTGTGGTTGTTGGCTTGATCGAGAAAGGAATGGCGAAAAAAGATGAAACAGGATTTGTAGTAGAAGGGATAGACTCATGAGTGAAGCATATTACGATTCAGCCGAAGATTTAACCCTCTCACAACAAAGAGCGTTCGAAGAACTTTCAAAACATGGTTGCCAAGACATCCAACAATTTCTTGATGACATGGGCGACAAAGAAGAGTACAGTGCACAAAAAGTGTTAGAATGGTTAGGGTACTAATATGATTAAAGCATTATTAATTACATCAATTTTATTAACCTTTAGTTCATATATTTTATTATGTATTTATGCAGATGTCATAAACTCTTGGTTATGAACTAGTTAGGGCAAAAAGCCCTGGGCGGTTTCGCGCAAGTCATTGAGCATCAAGAGCTTACAACTATTTTTATTTTTTTTTATTTAGGGGTTGACTTAGTTCGAGATTCTGACATACTAATACTTACCAACACGATCAAACTAATCTGCAAATTAGTGGTGATTAAGAGAGGTGCGGATTGCAGTCCTAATTATACTCTTGTGGGTTCGACTCCCTCCGTGCTTGGTATCATTTTATTATTCACCAAAAAAACGCTTGACTTCACAAAAAATTCTGTCATACTAATACTTATGAAGGCGAAAAAGATAAAGCTCAGACATCAAATCCTTTTCACTAAGGCTCGACCTTTCAAGATGAAAAACAAAATTCTTGACAGGAAACTAAAACACAAAACAAAATTAAACTATGTATCTTAATGACCCAAACCACTTGCAAGTTCAAGATGTTGACTCGCTCGAAGCAAACGAATTAGTTATGGCATTCATCCACGACAACATGATCGAACCAATGACCGACAAGAATATGCTTGACAATAATCAGCTTTCAATGTTGAATGTTATTGGTGGAGCATTAAAAGCTATTGCACAAAAAGCACACGCTTATGAAACTCTCACCGAATCGCAAGACTCATCTCATTATCGCAACTAAATGAACAAAAAAAAACATCTAATCACCAAAAGCAAAGACGGATGCGTTGTGCTTATCAAGGCAGAAAAGAAAACCGAACATACCGATGTCTTTATCTCTGAGTCTACTTTTAAGAAAAACATCGCAAGCAAAACATTCGTGAAGCACGAAACATTATCATTTAACAATAATCCAATCTACATTTACCACGAAGACATTTAAACCATGCAAACCAACAAAGATATGAGCTACAACGGATGGAGTAACAGAGAAACTTGGAACATAGCACTATGGATTCAAAACAATGAATATTATTATGCAACTGCAAAGAAGTGTGGAGACTACGAATCCTTTAAGAGGGTCGTGTCAGATGAGGAAACTCTTGACGGAGTCAGATGGGACGATGCACTTGTGAATATTGAAGAGATAAACACCGAAGTAATTAACGAACTATGAAAGAAAAAACTTACCAAGTATTAAAGAGCGGCAAAGCAATGGGAATCATTGGCAACCTCGATTATATCGTCAATGTAATCCGAAATCTAGAATCAAACCTTGACAAGGCAATAACTCACTCGCCTTTTACTATTGGCTTGATAAATAGAATAGCCAAACTTAAAAGTTAAATAGGTTAAATACAAATACAGTTCCCTGGGGGCCCAAATATAAAAAGACCAAATATAAATACAGTAAATAATAGAATAGTACAATAATTACATAAGTCGTTGATTATTAACATTTTACAAAAAGCCCTAGGCAGTTTTCCCTAAGTGATTCAGTATCAACGACTTATGAAAAAACTCCCTGGGCTTTTTTTCATAAGTCATTGGGTATCAAGACTTTATGAGAAAAAGAATGGTCAACCCGCGAACTCTCACGGGTTGACCTATCGTCCTAAAGGATTAACGCAAGAAACAAAAGGGGGGATAGAATTATGCAACTTATTTCTAGTATTATCATTATTCTTCTTTTTCGGTTAAAGCTTTGACCAATCCTATTAATCCACTTACTACCATAATTGTTAGTATATCCACTTATGCAATTGACTTATTGTCTTCAAAGATCGCCCTCATTGATGGACTAACTAATTGCATATCTCGCAAGTTTTCATCATTGTCGAAGTCGTCTTCATCGTCTGCCTTGTCGTGACTAGATGCCAATTCTGAAACTTCGTCTGTGATTTCTCGCTTTGATACATCAAGCAAACCATGTTCAAGAATTAAGTCCTCAGCTAACTTTTCAGCTTTCAATTCTTCGATTTGGAGAGCGAGGGAAGCTGATACTTCTGCGTTATTATTTGCAACTGCGTTGCGTATTAATTCGATTCTTTCGATTTCTGTCATAATTGTATTCTAGTTAATTTAATTGATTGAGTCAAGCCCTAACAAGCAAAAAGTGAGATTAAAACCATTTGAGCCTTTGCATTCGATTCAATTTCGTCAAGTTGCATTTGAGCATTCATTACGATCTGCTTAGAGCCTGTATGTCCTGCGTCTGCTTGGGGTTGATGGTTTGCGATTAAATCGGTGAGTTCTTTTATTTTATTCATAGTATTGATATTATAGGTTTTGGTTTGTTGTGTCAAACTTATTTTTTAATTTCTTTAAAAAGTTTACGAACTTCTTTGATGCGTTCGAGCATTCCCTCGATAGTCATTTTTTCAGTTAGAGTCCGAGGAGCATCTGATTTTTCTTGTGCCATGTAATTGAGAAAATCAATCGATCCCTCAAGTTGTGCTAGAGCAGTACCGAAATCGATTTCGTTGCAGAGTTGTTCTTTTGTTTTAATCATATCTTAATCTAATGTATTTAATAGGCTGTGTCAAACTTTTTTTGCAGTAAGTGGTAAATCTTTTGCTAATTGAATATTTCTGTCGTCATCATCAAAAAACCAAATTTTATCGAAGTTTTCAATTATTGATAGTAAAACTTTTCTTTTTGACTTTGCGATGTCTGAGCCTTGAGATCCGACACAATAAATTTCTTTTGCAGTTATCTCGAAGCATCCCAAGAATTCGGCTATCGCAGAAGATGCAGAATCTGTTCTTGCCGTTAAGATAAAAACGGAATGACCTTCGCTGTAAACATCTTTCGCTAAGTCTATTAATTTTGTTGGTGTTCCGTTAAGAATAAAACTTGATTCGTCAAAGTCTGAGAAGTCGAACCATTGACCATCTTTTAGTTTTGCGTCATTAAATCCTTGAGGAGTTAAGCTTGCAACGCATTCATTTTGTTCACTCATGACATGAACCTTTGCATCTGTGAACGCTAAGGTGTCATCAAAGTCGAAGACAAAAGCTTTTGTTTTATTTTTAATCATACTTAAACATAAGGCATAATCAAGCAAAACGCAAACTTTTTCTCACTTACCTTTCAACTATGTTTTTGCACGATTCGACTGCGATTTTGTTGCGAAGTTGGCACGGAATCTGTATCAATTCTGTTGTAAGTCGTTGCTATTCAACGAGTTACGGAAAAACGCCCAGGGATTTTTTCCCTAAGTCGTTGATGTTCAAGACCTTACGAGATAACTGACTGCACAATCCTATGGCAGGATAGGGCACAAAAAAGCCCACATAGTGGGCTATTGCATAGGTTAACTATGTGAGAGTTTAAGTTATATTTTCATTAAGTCATTGGCTTTGATCGACAAAGAGACTTGACGAGCTTCACCTTGCATTGTTCCTTTTGAAGTACTCCATCTATTTTTTCTTGAAATGTTACTAACAAAGAATTCACTTTTGATTTTTGCGTTTACATTTTTGACGAATTGGCGAGTTTCTTCTATTGTGTTATCTCTATCTTTAACGAATTGAGAGGCTTTTTTCCAAGTGTTAAAATGTTTTAGTAAAGAATTATCGGCTTTGATTTTGATAAATTTAATGTCTACAAGATTGTCGGGCGTTCCATCGTAAAGCCCTATCACTATAACCAAGCCATCTTTAAGGCATTGCATTTTTCTTTCAAGATCTCCGAGTATTACAACAGGCGAATTGATGTTATAATATTTTACTTCCCAATCTGCGACCCAATCAGATGGAACATTCCCCTGTGCAACGATTTCTTTTGGAAAGTCAACCTTAGACTTGTATTGATCATATTCGGGAAAGTCGAAGTGATCAGCAAGGAACATCTCTAAACTTTTTCCATGTCCTCCTTTACTAATGGTACTTGAGTTTACAAATTGAGAGATCCGATTCATTTGAGTTTTAGCAATTTTCATTTTATTTATTTGTTATTTATTATTAATGTTATAAGTAAGAGAGTATAGTATTTTTTATAAAGGTCAAGCTTTATTTTTATTATTTATCATATTATTATACTAGTTTGGTTTTATTGATTAGTCAAGCAATTCTTTTCTGAAATCATCTCTCAACTTTTGCAAGAGTCTGACCCATGACTTGCCATTGATCTGTGCATCTCTCATATGGTTACTTACTGACAAAGGAGACTGCCAACCGAGAACATCG